>Ga0208683_100296_pt1 | contig 21101 bp, 21 predicted proteins | sample BED_Mat_host_9_1_FD_187141 | JGI IMG/M metagenome (GOLD analysis project Ga0208683, IMG submission 187141) | Extremophilic microbial mat communities from Yellowstone National Park, USA - BED_Mat_host_9_15 (SPAdes) (version 3) | ecosystem: Environmental > Aquatic > Thermal springs > Hot (42-90C) >... | reverse complement strand
ACCGATTGCAGAGCCGTGAAGCCGAGATGTTGCTGCGCTACATGATGTCGCGCGAAAACATCCTCGAGCGCGTTCACTTCGTAGACCATTTTCGCCAATTTTCGCGCGTCATCGTGGTGTCGACCACCTGTGTGCACGTCGCGCCGTTCCGGTACTATCGGCGCAACAAGCCGGTCACCACGGACGTCGAGCAGGCGTTCATGGACTTGTATCAGCACCCGGACGAGGACATCTACGTGGGCCTGTTCTTCAAAGACAGAAGCACGTGCCCAGAATTCGCCTCGGTCCTCGAGGAGCCCGCGCGGCCGGATTTGGATCCTGCTATCCGCGAGATGCTATCCGTCCAGGCGGATCTCGTCATCGAGCAGGCGCTGCGGGCGTACCGGCGAGAACAGCTGATGCGGGCGGTGGACGCCGCGTTGGACGCGGGCGACAAGCGCGCCTTTCTCGCGGCGAGCGAGCGGCTCATCCAGTTCGATCGCGGCGAATACCTCGAAGACTCTCCCGCCTGATGCCTGCGTCGGTGTTGGCTGTGTGGCCGCGAGCCTCACAGCCATTTTTTGCGCCGCCTGCCCGACGAACTCGCCTCGCCATCGAAGGTGAACCCTTCTCCGAGGACTTCGTGGACCGGGTTTACCGTCACGAACGCGTACGGATCGATACTCTCGATGATGCGCTGCACGCGCGAGACCTCGTCCCGCGACACGACGCAGTAGATCACCTCTCGGCTCGCCCCTGTGTAACCGCCGCGGGCCTGCAGCAGCGTGGTGCCGCGATCGAGCTCGCGATGGATGGCCTCGATGATGTCGTGATGGTGGTCGGAGACAATCATCATCGCCCGGCCGCTCGAGGCGCCCTCAATCACGAAGTCGATCACGCGGCTGGCCACGAACAGGGCCACGAGCGAATACATGGCGACCTCCTTGCCAATCAGCATCATGACCGAGAGGATCACGAGGAAGTCGATGGCGAAGAGAGTCTGCCCCATGCCAATTCCGCGGTGGTGCCTCAGCAATCGCGCGATAATGTCGGATCCGCCTGTGGTGCCGCCTGCCCGAAAGATGAGCCCAAGCCCGATGCCGGTGATCACGCCGGCGTACAGCGCGGCCAGCAGGGGATCGTGCAGCGGAATCCGAACAGGTTGGGTGATTTCGCTGAAGGCGGACACGCCTGCGACCCCCGCCGCCGTCTTCAGGACAAACTCGTGGCCGAATTGCCTCCACGCCACGATGAGAAGCGGGATGTTCAGAATGAAAAAGGAGACGCCGATGGGCACGTGCAGCTTGTACAACAAGAGCAGCGAGATGCCCACAAAACCGCCTTCGGCCAAGTGATTGGCGACCAGAAATCCGTTCAGTCCGAGGGCGTAGATGAGGGCGCCCACCGCGATGGCGCCCCACTGGATGCCGCGTTCGAATGTCTTCATCTCGTGTGACTCCCTTGCCGCTTGGCTGGTACTATGAGCCATTATACGGGCGGAATCACGGGGTCTTCAACGGGCCGCGCGCCGCAGTCAGGAGGGTGAGGAGCCACAGCGCGATCCAACCGAACGCCGTGTACCCATACTGGACAATCGTCCGAAAACCAAACGCTGTGAAAACGGCGCAAGCGCACAGCACCAAGCCCGCCGCTGCGAATCGTTTCCTCCGCGTCGCGGGCCGTTCGCCGAGCAGACCGTACAGATTGCCGACAAGTGTGGAGTAGATTTCCCCAAAGAGGACTGCGATAAACATCACGGATACGGCGCGCGGGTAGGTGGCGGCGATGCGGCCCATGGGTACCGCGTATTGGTAGGCGTCCGGGGCGTGTGCAAACAGGGTCGCGGCGACGGAAGCGAGCAAGGCGCCAAGTCCCAATGCGCCGAGGATCGCGCCATTCCGGATCGCGCCAAGGTCCCGAATCCGTCCACCGAGCGGCACGAGCACCCCAATGGACAGGCCGACGTTCATCGCGGCGTAGACAAGCGCCGAGAGCACGGCTGCCCCGACGGAGCCCGCCGCGGCGTGAGGGTGAAAAATCGCCCAGCGCCTGGACGGATCGCCCAGGTTGACGAGTGCCAACCCGGCGGCGAAGAGACAGAGCGCCGGGACAATCGCAGCGTTGGCGCCAAACAGTCCGCGGATACCGAAGGCCGTCGTGATGGCGGCCACCGCCATCGCACACATGACGCCGAGCGCGTACGAAAGATGGAGTTGTTCGCGAAAGAGCGCGCCCGTGCCAGCCAGCATGGCGGTCGTGGTGCCGAACAACATCGCCATGACGAGTGCGTCGACCCCGCGTGCCAGCCACGGCGACAGCGCACGCGCCGTGAGATCTCGAAACGACGTGGCCTGACATTCGGCCCCAAGTACCAGCAAACGATATCCCCACCACGCGAACAGACACGTGGCGATGCAAATCCCGACAAATCCCCACGCTCCGAATCGGCCAAAGAATTGATAGACCTCCTGCCCGGACGCGAATCCTGCTCCCACGACCGTGCCGATGTAAACCGCGGCAATCTGCAAGGCGAGCTTCGCAGCCTTCACGCTCGTTCCTCCTCGCCACGTTGTCCTTGTCGCTACATGGTATGGAAATCGCCTTGCAGACATGCTGCCAAGCCCGGACATGTTCGGACGCGCCTGTCCATAGATATCTAGGGGGCGAAGGCCCACGGCGCGTCTGCGGGAGGGAGGTTGTCGTGTCGGGGAGGAACGGAGATGACGTACGGAGATGCCGTGCTCTTCGGAGCCGTGCAGGGTCTGACCGAATTTTTGCCCATCTCGAGCTCAGGCCACATCGTTCTCTTGGAGAAAATGCTTCACGTCGATGTCGAGCGCAACACAGCGTTCGTCCTGATGCTCCACGTGGGGACGTTGATCGCGGTCCTGTACGCGATGCGCAAGGAGGTTCGCTGGCTGATTCAGCACCCGAAGGCCCGCGAGACGTGGATGCTCGTGGTGGCGCTCTTGCCGACGGCCGTGATCGGCGCGCTGTTCGAGGAGTGGTTTGACGATCTCTTTGAATCGGGCGCGACCATCGGCCTCGAATTCTTGCTGACAGGCATCATCCTGTGGTGGATGGACGCCATCGAAGCCGGCCGAAAGAACGAGACCACCATGACGGTGGCGGACAGCCTGTGGATCGGCGCGCTTCAGGGCGCTGCCATTCTGCCGGCGCTGTCGCGTTCCGGTCTGACCATCGCCGGGGGGCTTTGGCGAGGGCTGAACAGGGAGGCGGCGACGCGGTTTTCGTTTCTCTTGTCCATCCCGGCGATTCTGGGCGGCGTTCTCGTCAAGCTCGACGATCTCGTCGAAGCCCACGGGTCGGCGGCCCTGTCGTCCGGCCCGATGCTTGCCGGCATGTTGGCGGCGCTCGCCACGGGGTATCTGTCTGTGCGGTGGACCAAGTCGTTGGTCTCCCGCGCGAGAATGCGCTGGTTCGCGGTGTACGCGTTCGCGCTGTCCGCATGGATTTTGTTCGATCAGCTGGTCCAACATCGGTTCTTTCCCCCTCTCGCGTGACGTCATTCGTCGGGCCTCGCAAAAACGGCCAGGCATCGCATCTTCGCGATACCTGGCCGTCTTCCGTGGTCTCATCCTTGCGAGCGAACGAAAAAGGCGACCATCCGGATCCTCCGAAGCAGCAGGACGCCGGCGGACAAGGCGGTGAGGGCCGCGAAGATGCCGAGCCACAGTTCCAAGCTGTTCGACATCGCATGTGCGAACGTCGGCCAAAATCCCCCCTGCTCGATGGCGGGCGACATCATCGGCAGGTGACGCGTCAAGCTCGCCATCGCACCTTGGGCGGTCCTTCCGACGCCCATGCCGTACAGGACGACGGTGAGGAGCGCCGCCAGGGCCGCGTGCAAGAAGCGCGCCAGAAAATACGGCCGCATGCGAATGTCGGTGTGCGTCAACACACTTGCGACCTGCGCGTGGACGCTGAGGCCACTCCAGGCGATAATGCCGCTCACGAGCGCGAGCTTCTGAAGGAGCGGCGCAGGGACGGCCGCCGTTTGGGCGCTGCCGATGTCGAGTTCGAGCACGCCGGCCAGCGTCGGCTGAACCAGCCCCGTGTGAATGCCGAATAGCCGGTAGATTTCCATCAGGGGCCATCCCAGGAACGCCATGATGCCGCTCACTTCAAGGATTTCGATCACGACGGCAAAGAACACGATGAACCCCGAGATCATGAGGATGGTCTGGACCGATTCGCTCACCGCGTTCCCGAGGAGTTTCCCGAAGGGGCGCCCGTCTTCCGCGCGCGCCGCCAACATCTCGCGGTAGGCGCGAGCGAACAGGTTGCCCTTCGGCCTCACCTCTTGGCGCTCCTTCACTTCCCTCAGGTGGTCGGGATCGCGCCGTCCCCAAAATTTGAACGCGACGCCGACCAGAAACGAGGAAATGTAGTGCGCGAGGGCGAACAGCGCGCCGAGGGCCGGCGATTTGAACATGCCCACCGCGACCGCCCCGAACATGAACAGCGGATCCGCCGTGTTGGTGAAGGCCAAAAGTCGTTCGCCTTCGATCCGGGTGCATTGCTTCGTCTGGCGAAATCGCGCCGTGATCACGGCGTCCATGGGATAGCCCGCGGCGAGCCCCATGGACAGGGCGAACGCGCCGACACCCGGCACGCTGAAGAGCGGTTGCATGAGCGGTTCGAGGAGGACGCCGAAGCCGCGAACCACACCGAGGCCCAGAAGCAACTCGGAGACGATGAAAAACGGCAAAAGTGATGGAATGATGATCTCCCAGCACACCCGGAGGCCCTGCATGCCAGCCTCGTACCCAACCTTCGGGTAGATCAGGAGCGCCAGCGTGAACACCACAGCCATGGCTGCCAAGAGGACGGTGCTCTGGTGCCCGCGTCTCTCTTTGCGCAAGTGCGCTTCCCTCCTTTGCGGGACCCAGGTACGGGCCCAAGATCGTCCATACATGCTTATGACAAGCCTCGTCTTTTATGTTTGTGAGGGCCGGTCCGGTATAATGGGTGACGCGAGGAGGAGAAGGCGCGTGCAACTGTCTGAACTGCAGCAGGAAGTCCATCGGTACATATCTCAATTCAAAGAGGGCTACTTTCAGCCCATGACGCTCGTCGTTCGGCTCGCCGAGGAGCTTGGGGAATTGGCGCGCGAGATCAACCATCATTACGGGGAAAAGCCGAAGAAGCCGGACGAGCCGGAGGGAGATATCGCGCTCGAGATGGGCGACCTCCTGTTTGTGCTCGCGTGCTTGGCGAATCGGCTCGAGATCGATCTCGGCGAGGCGTTTTCGGCGACCATGCACAAGTTCCGCACGCGGGATCGCGATCGCTGGACGCGCCGCGATCGACAGGAAGAGGATGGCCAAGGGGGGCGAGCGGATGGATAAGGCGGGTGGCATCCGGGTGGCACTGGCAGGAGCGCTGGGCCGCATGGGGCAGGTGGCGCTCGAGGCGCTTCGGCGCGAGGACGACATCGCCATCTGCGGGGTGTTGGTGCGCCGCGCCGACGAAGAAGCCGAGCGAAGGCTCTCCGCTTACGGCGCGGTGTACGACGACCCGGAGCGACTGATCGACACGGAAGAGCCCGACGTGTGGGTGGACCTGACCGGCCCAGCGTCGGTGGTTCGCCATGTCGATCTGGCCCTTTCTCGCGGCGTGCGGGCGGTGGTGGGGGCGACCGGTTACACCGACGAGGACGTGCGCAGATGGGACGAAATGGCGCGCCATCGGCAAGTCGGCGCGGCCGTCTGCCCGAACTTCGCGATAGGGGCGCTTCTCATGATGCGATTCGCGCGCGAGGCGGCGCGCTTCCTGCCGCGCGCGGAGATCATTGAGCTTCACCATGACGGCAAGCGGGACAAGCCGTCCGGCACGTCGCTGAGGACGAAGGCCATGATGGAGGTCGAGTACGACGTGCCGATTCACAGCGTGCGCCTGCCGGGGCTTGTGGCGCACCAAGAAGTGATTTTCGGCGGCGCCGGCGAAGTGCTGACCATTCGTCACGATTCCCTTAGCCGCGAGAGCTTCATGCCCGGCCTCATCCTGGCCGTGCGGCGCGTCATGACGCTTCGCGCGCTGGTGTACGGGTTGGACAAACTCCTCTGGTGAGAGGGCGGCTGGCAGAAAGGAGATGCGCCGTTGCGCGTGGGTATCAGCTGTTATCCGACGGTGGGCGGATCCGGAGCGGTGGCCACCGAGCTTGGCAAGGCGCTCGCGCGGCGGGGACACGAGGTGCACTTCATCGTGACCGACGTGCCGTTCCGGCTCGGCGCGTTTGTGGAACACGTGTACATTCACCAAATCGAGCCCATCACGTACCCGGTCCTCAAGACCCCGCCGTACGACTTTGCGCTCGCCAGTCTCATGGCGCGCGTGGCCGATGAATACCAACTCGACGTGCTGCACGCGCACTACGCCCTTCCGTTTGCGGTGTGTGCACACCTGGCGCGCGAGATGGCGAAGCATCCCATCCAGGTGGTCACCACCTTGCATGGCACGGACATCACGGTGTTGGCCCAGGATCCGAGCCTCAAGTCCATCATCAAACTCGGCATCGAGCGCAGCGACGCGGTGACGGCCGTCAGCCAGAGCCTGGTCCGAGACACGGCACGCTTGTTCGAGACGGACAAACCGATTCACTGCATCTACAACTTCGTCGATCCCGACGTGTTTCGGCCCGGGTGCGGCGGGGAACTGAAGCGCCACTTCGCGCCAAACGGCGAGCGCGTTCTGCTTCACATCTCCAACTTCCGCCCGGTCAAACGGCTTCACGACGTGATCGCCGTGTTTGAGCGCGTGGCGAGACGCATGCCGGCGAAGCTGCTCCTCGTCGGCGAAGGGCCGGATCTGGGAGCGGCCAAACGCCAGGTGGAGGAGGCGGGCCTCGGCGATCGCGTGCATTTTTTGGGGCGCCAGGACGAGGTGGCGCCGCTTTTTGCGGCCGCCGATCTGTTCCTGCTGCCTTCCGAAAGCGAGAGCTTCGGCCTCGTCGCGCTCGAGGCGATGTCTTGCGGCGTGCCCGTTGTCGGATCGACGGCCGGCGGCATTCCGGAGGTGGTTGTGCACGGGGAGACCGGCTTTCTCGCGCCCGTCGGCCGCGTCGACGACATGGCGGATCTCGCCTGTAAGCTTTTGCAAGACGAGGCCACGTACCGGGCGTTCTCCGCGCGAGCCCGCGAGCGAGCCGTGCGAGCGTTTCATGTGGATGAGAAGGTCAGCGAGTACGAGGCTTTGTATCGCGAGGTGATGGCGGCTGAACGCGGCGAGCATGCGCATCCCCGCCCCGGCGCGTGAAGTGATGGAAGTGCTGCAAAACGCGGGATATGCTGCGTATCTCGTCGGCGGCGCGGTGAGAGATCTCCTGCTCGGGCGAACGCCTTCGGATCTGGACGTTGCCACGAGCGCGCGGCCGGAGGACGTGAGGTCGCTCTTTGCTCGGACCCTAGACACGGGCATTCGCCACGGCACCGTCTCCGTGTGGTCCGCGGGGTGTTGGATCGAAGTCACCACGTTTCGAGCCGAAGGCCCTTATGGGGACGGGCGGCGCCCCGACTTCGTCCGGTTCGTGGACGATGTGGAAGCGGATCTCGCCCGGCGCGATTTCACCATCAACGCCATGGCGCTCGATTTGGACGGCCGCCTCGTCGACCCGTTTGACGGCCGGAGCGATCTTGCGCGTCGGCTCCTCCGAGCGGTGGGCGATCCCGTCGCGCGCTTCCGGGAGGACGGCCTGCGCCTCGTGCGGGCGGTGCGGTTCTCCGTCCAACTGGATCTGACGTGCGATCCCGCCACGGAGGCGGCGCTCGCCGAAACGGCCGACGCCATCCGCCCGATTGCCCTGGAGCGAATCGGGAGAGAATTGGAGCGTCTCTCGCACGCGCCCTGGCATGCGCACCTCCAAACACTCGCTTCGACGCCGCTCTGGCGGCGAAGAGGGGAGCCGCTCGCGTGGCTGGAACAAGGGTTCCCCTGGCTCGCGAGCCAAGGTCGCTTCTCGCTCGCCCCTCCCGCGGGCTGGCCCAGCGTGGCGCTTTGGTTTGTGGGCGTAGACAACGGCCCCCTTCGCGCGCGCCGGTTCGCCGAGGCGCTCGCGTACGGGAAGGACGCCGCGCGGCGCATCGAGCGGGCGGTGCAATTGGTCCAGGCTTGGGCGCGGGGGGTGGACGCCGCGTCTCCCGAGATGCTTTACGAGGCAGGGCGCGCGTCTGCCGAGATGGCGGCTCGGATGATCTCGTTCCTGGCGCGCGGCGACGTGTTCGAGGTGGCGCGGTGGAAACGCGCCATCCGCGCGCAGCCGCTTTGGGATCGGTCCGATCTCGCCTTGCCCGCAGACGACCTTATGGCCATGGGACTGCGGGGCAAGGAGATCGGCGAATGTCAAAAGAGCCTGGTACGCCAAATCCTTCGCGGCGAGATCCAGAATCAACCTGACGCGCTGCGCCGCGAGGTGATGGCGCGGCGAAAGAGAGGCGATGACCATGGCCCAGGATGACACCCGCGTGAGGGATCAGCTCATTGAAGCATTTCTCCACGCGGATGGCCCCATCTCGGGAGAGGAATTGAGCCACCGATTGGGGCTATCGCGGACGGCCATCTGGAAACACATCAAGGCGCTCGAACAGATGGGGTTCGAGTTTGAGGCGTCACCTCGCGTCGGCTACCGAGCCGTCCGGATCCCGGACGAACTGATGGCGCCCCTGGTTCGGCCTCACTTGGCGCCCGACTGCCTGCTCGGCTCGCCCATCCTGTGGGCGGAATCGCGGGCCTCGACGAACGATACGGCCCTGGAGCTCGCGGAGAAGGGGCTTCCGCACGGCGCCGTGGTCACGGCCGGGGAGCAGACGGGCGGGCGAGGGCGGCGCGATCGCGCCTGGGCGTCGCCGCGGGGCGGCATGTGGTTCACGGTGTTTGTCCGCAATCCATGCGCGCTCCGGCACGCGCCCGATCTCACGCTGCTCGCGGCGCTCGCCGTGTGTCGCGCGCTTCGCGGGGAGGGCGTGCCGGTCGAAATCAAGTGGCCGAACGACATTCTCCTCGGCGGCAAAAAGACCGGGGGAATTTTAGCTCAGATCCGGGCGGAGGGGGAACTGGTCGATCACGCCGTCATTGGCATCGGCCTGAATGCGAATTTTCCCATCGAAGAGCTGCCTGAGGAGATCCGCGATCGCGCGACGACCATCCTGCATGCGATGGGTCGGCCCATTGACCGGCCGAAGGCGCTTGCTCGCATCTTGATGGAACTCGATCGCTTGTATCGCGATTTGCGGGACGGGCGCGGGTTTCAAGCGGTTCACGCCGAATGGACGGCCCTTTGTTCGACCATCGGCCATGAGGTGGAAGTGGCGATTGGCGACCAGCGCGTGCGTGGGAAGGCGCGATCGATTGAACCCGACGGAAGCCTCGTGATCGAGACGTCGCCGGGCGTGACGCGGACCGTCGTGAGTGGCGAGGTGTTGTTCTCCGAGCGCGAGCAGGTCTAGCCCATCCGTCAGGATTCCCCGGCGGGCGCGCGCATTTCCGGGCATGTGTGCGCTGTTCGACTCCGATCCTAAGCCCAAGGGGGCGATGGGCATGACCGGGTTCTCGGATGGGGCGAGTTTTAGAGCGTGGCGCGTGCAGTCGGCGCTGGCGGAGGTTCGAGGCGCGCTGGCTCTCGGCTTGTACAGCCGGGCGAAGCGCGCCGTGGCGCGCGCCATTGCGCTCGGCTGGCGCACGAGTTCCGCGTACAGAGACCTCGCCATCGCGTGTGCGGTTGAAGGCCGGTGGGACGAGGCGAGTCGAGCGCTGGCTTTGGGTTGGCAGTTCGCCCGCTCGGCTCAGGAAGCGTTCGATTTGCTTCGCGTCACGGGGTGGATGGCCTTTCGACGCGGCGAATTTCGCGGCGCGGTGGCGGCGTGGCAGCAGGCGCTCGTCTTGAGACCCGAGTGGGCCGACGGCTGGTATCGTATCGCGGTCGCATGTGCGCGTGCGGGCGCTTACCGAGCGGCCGAGGCAGCTTTTCACGAGTGCGGACGGGACGGGGACAGCTTCGCGCTCGCCGCCGCGTGCGCGTACTTGGCGGGCATGCCGCGCGCCGCGGCGCGACATCTTCGCCTTGCCGCCAGACGGGGCGTGTCGAGTCCCCGGCACGCGCGCGGCATAGGCGCGCTGGCCGTGGCACTCGGCGAGCGACAACTGGCGATAACTTGGGCGCGCGCGTGCGAGTCAGACGCGCGGTTTGCCCCCGTCGCGCTCGAGATTCGCGCCTTGATGTCGTGGATGGACGGAGACGCGTCCTCGGCCGCGTGCCTTGCCAAAAAGGCCGTGATCGCCGGAGGGCAAGGCCACGCGCCCCTCTATTTGGCAATCGCAACGGGCGAACAAGACACAGGGTTCAACGAGCAGAAGGACCGGGTGTCGAGTACAATGGACGTACAGGATCATCGGACAAACGGAGAGCGGGAGTGCGACGCGGGTGGAATGGATCATCGTGGACTTGGAGACGACGGGGCTTGATCCGGAGCGCGCCGAGATCCTGGAGATCGGCGCGCTGCGGGTGCGCGGCGGGGAGATCGTCGACACGTTTCATACACTGGTGCGCCCTGAGCGTCCCATTCCCGATGAAATCACCCGGTTGACGGGCCTTTCGGACGCGGACGTCGCCGGTGCGCCGTCCGAGCGTGAGGCCCTGATGCGGTTCGCGGGGTTTGCGGGACACACGCCGATGGCGGGACATCATTGGGTGTTCGAGCGAAGCTTCTTGCTCCATCGCGTCGCGCGATACGGCTTGCCGCTCCAGCCTGGCGACGGGCTCTGCACCCTCAGTCTGGCGCGGATTTTGGCGCCGAGGCTCATGAGCCATCGGCTGGAATATCTGGCGCGCCGCCTGCGCCTGCGCGCCGAGGTGAGCCATCGCGCGCTAGCGGACGCGCGCACGGCACATCAACTGCTGATGCGCCTGGAGGAGAAGGCGCGTCGCCTGCCTTCCGGCGTCATCGAGTTGCTCGCGGGGCTCGCGGGACTGTACTCCCCGCTCACCGCCGGCTGGTTCGAGCAGGTTCTGAGTCGACATGAAGAATACCAGGGTCCTCCCCTCGAGGAACGGCAGGGCCTCTATTACACGAGGCCTGATCCGTCCCCGCGGTCAGACGAGCGCGCCGCGCCGCCCATGCCTGATCGCGCCAATCTAGACGAGATCGTGCGGAAAGCGAGAGACATGCTGATGCCCGGCGGCCCCTTGGCGGCGTCGCTGCCCGGATTTGAAGCTCGCCCTGGGCAGCTGGCCATGGTCGAGGCCGTCGCGCAGGCGTTGGCGGAGGGCAAGCACGCGATGGTGGAGGCAGGCACGGGAACGGGCAAGTCGCTGGCCTACCTCGTGCCCGCGGCGCTTATCGCGATGGCGACCGGGGAGCCCGTGGTGGTGAGCACACACACGCTCTCGCTGCAGGACCAGATCGCCGAGCGGGACTTTCCCCTGCTTCGGCGGATTTTCGGCGACGAGCTCCGCCTGGTCGTCCAGAAAGGCCGCAACAATTACGTCTGCCTGCGAAAGGTTCGAAGTGAAGCGCGCCTTTCGACCATGGCCACGCCGGTCGAGGATATCCAGGGCATCATGGCGCTCTTGGTCTGGCTGACCGAGACGCCCGATGGCACGCGCGAGACGCTGTCCAAGTCGTCCGTGGGGCCAGGGCTTTGGGCTCGCGTTCAGAGCGAGAGCGAGTCGTGCATCAATCGGCGCTGCCCGTTTTTCCAGCCGTGCTATTACTTTCGGACCAAGCAGGCGGCCCAGGCCGCGCACCTCATCGTGACCAATCACTCGCTCGTGATGTCCGATCTGGCCTCGGACCACCGCGTGCTGCCCAAGTATGAGCATCTCGTCGTGGACGAGGCGCATCACCTCGAGGAGCAGGCGACAAATCACCTCGGGTTCGAAGTGCAGAGCGGCGGCATGGCGGCGTTGGCGCACCGCCTCGTACGCGATCGTGGCCGCGCCGGCGTGTTGGCCGAGGTCGCTCGCGTGTTGGCAGAACTTAATATCCGGGGCACGACGCTCGATCTGCTCGAAGAGGGCAAGGAATGGGTGGGGACGCTCGGCGCCGAGGTGGATGCGGCATTCCAGGCCATCGCCGCGCACGTCCCACCGGGTCAGTCGGAGGTGCGCCTCGACGGAGCGTGGCGCCAAACTGAGTCGTTTCACGCGTACCGCGAGGCGTTGGACAGAACCCAGGCCGGCGTGAAACGCCTGCAGGATCTGCGAGCGCGACTCCTGGAACTCGTGAAATCGCTGCCCTCAGACGATCACGTCGGGCGCGTCGTCGACGCCGCGGGTTTCCTCGGCGCTTGGCTCGACGGGATCGCGCGGATGCAAGAGGTACTGGACGAACACCCGGACGACGTCACCTGGGCCGAGGTGCAGACCGGCGGATCTCGCGTGCGGGTGAGCGTGCACCGGGCACCCGTCGACGTGGCCCGTGTCCTCAAGCAGCATCTGTTCGACCCGCTGCGATCCGTGGTCCTCACCTCGGCCACGCTCGCGGTGAATGGGGAGTTCGGATTCGCCATTCGGAAGCTCGGCCTTGAGGAGCACGCTCGCGAAGACCGCGTGATCGCGCGGACCGTCCCGTCTCCGTTTGCGATGGACAAGCAGGCGCGCCTGTTCGTCCCGAGCGATGTTCCGGACATCGCGGCGGCGCCCCCGGAGGAAGCCGCCACGTGGCTGACGGCGTCCATCACGGACCTCGCCGAGGCTTCGCGCGGCAGGATGCTCGTCCTCTTCACGAGCCACGCGCTGCTTCGAGAGACCGCGCGCCTGGCTCGCGCACCGCTCGCGGAACGCGGCTTGAGCCTGCTCGCGCAGGACCTGGATGGGAGCCGCGCCGCACTGCTCGAAGCGTTTCGGGCTCACCCGGATAGCGTGATGTTTGGCGCGCAGACGTTCTGGGAGGGCATCGATCTGCCGGGCGATCAGCTGACGTCGCTCGTGATCGTCCGTTTGCCGTTCGCCCCGCCCACCCACCCGGTGACGGCCGCCCGCTTGGAGCGCCTGGAGGCGAGCGGTCAGAACGCGTTTCGCGCGCTCAGCCTGCCCGAGGCGGTGGTGCGTTTTCGCCAGGGCGTCGGGCGCTTGATTCGCACGCAGCAGGATCGAGGCGTGATCGTGGTGTTCGACAAGCGCATCGTGACGCAGCGGTACGGTTCGATGTTTTGGAAGTCCATCCCTGGACTTCGGCCTCGGGTCGTGCCGGAGCGAGATCTCGTCGCTGAGGTGCGGAAGTTTTTGCGAGACACCCCATCTTCCCCCGCGCATGGGGCGCGGGCTTCGCTCTCACTCTAACCGCGTGGGCGAGGGAGGATGAGCGGAATGCACGCGATGTGGCGAGGAGCGGTGAGCTTTGGACTCGTGAACATCCCGGTGCGGCTGTACAAAGCGACGGAGACAGGCGGGATTCACTTTCGGCAGCTTCACAGGACCTGTCGGACGCCGATATCCTACAGGAAGTTTTGCCCTCGTTGTCAGGTGGAAGTGAGCCAGGACGAGATCGTCCGAGGATTTGAATACGCGAAGGGCGAATTCGTCGTGGTGGAAGACGATCATCTCGCCGAATTTCAAGGTCGCCGCGGGGAGACCATCGATCTCGTCCAGTTCGCCGACGCGGGCGAGATCGACCCGGTGATGTTTCAGGGCGCGTACTACCTCGCCCCCGAGGCGAGCGGGAAGAAGGCGTACCGCCTGTTGTGGCAAGCGCTTCGGGCGTCGGGCCGCGTCGGCGTGGCCCGGATGACGCTGCGGAGCGCGGAATCGCTCGCGCTGGTGAGGGCGAGCGAGGCGGATGGGAACGTGTTGGTGGTGCACGCGCTCGCCTGGCCGGAGGACGTGCGATCGACCGGTGAACTTCCGTATGTGCGGGAAGCTGTGGAGATCGATGCGAATGAGTTGGAAGTCGCGGAGACCTTGATTCGGCAACTGACCAAGCCGTTTGTGCCGAACGAGTACCGAGACGAGAGCAGGGCGCGGTTGGAGGCTTGGATCGCCGAGCGGCGCGGCGAGGCCGGGACGGAGAGGCCGGGCGCCCCGGCGTCGGGCGAGGTCGTGGACCTGATGGAGGCGCTCAAGAAGAGCCTGCAGCTCGCCAAACAGGCGGAGAAGCCTCAGGAGAGCAAGCGCAAGAAGCGGAAGACGTCGTGATAGGGTCACGGGTCGGCCTGGGCAAAACTGCACGCCGCGGGCGTCGCCGGGATATCCAAATCGGCGAGGAGGACAGGGTGGCGCATGGTCCCTTTTGGCGTCCATTCGGCGAAGCGAACCTTCACGGCGACGACGGGGTGCGCGAATCGGCATGTTCTCACGGCCTTGGGCGCGCGGGCGAACGGTTGCAACGATGTCTCGTGGGAGAGGACGCGCTCGACGAGCTGGCGCCATGCTCGACGAGGGAGGCGGCCGGCCCCCGCGTTGCCGACGTGAAACAGCCGCGCTTGGTCGTCAAACAGGCCGAGCATCAGCGCATTCGGAGCGCCGTCACGGTACACGACGCCGCCAACGGCCGCGATGGCGTTTCGCGCGTGTTTGACTTTGACCCAGCGCCCGTCTTTGCGGCCTGGCGCGTAGGTGGAGTCCACCCGTTTGCACACAATTCCCTCGAGTCCCAGTTGCTTTGTGGCGGCGAAGAGCGCCTCGGTGTCCACTTCGCCTTCGGTCGTCAGCACATGTTCCACGCCCGAGAGATGCTCGAGCATCCAGTCGAGTCGCTTGGCCAATGGCCAATCCCCAACCCATTCCCCGCCCATCCGCACGACATCGAACACGGCGTACCATACGGGGATCTCGCGCACGAGTTGCTCGATCTCGTGCGACGCGACGGCCCGGTCCCTGCGAAGAACCCGGTAAAAGTCGGGCCTTCCCTGTGTGAGCGCCACCACTTCGCCGTCGAACGCACACCCCCGAAAGGGCCGCAGCGCCGATGCGATCTCCGGATACCGGTCCGTTCGAAGCCGTCCATGGCGGTTCCAGATTTGCACGCCGTCGCCCGACACCTCGGCCACGGCGCGCACCCCGTCCCACTTGACCTGCGCGATCCACGCGTCTCCCGTGGGCACCTCGGCGCTTGAAATGGGTTCGAACGGTCGAAAGAACGGCATCCAGGCTCCCTCCCTGATAGCGACGGGAGCGTCTGCGCACGCTAGGCGAGAGGTGAAGCGCATGAAGCGCCATGAAAGTCCGCCGACGCTCACCCATGGGGACAAGATCTACTTCCCTGCCGCGGGGCTCTGCAAGCGCGACTATATGACCTATCTTGCCCAAATCGGCGAGCACTTGGTCCGACATCTGCGCCATCGGCCCGTCACGTTGGTTCGGTGCCCGGACGGCGTGGCCGGCCGCCGATTTTATCAGCGGCATCTTCCGCCACACGCACCTCCGAGCCTGCCGCGCAGCGAGGTCCAAGGCGAACGCCCGTTGATTGCCATCCCGGACGTCGAGACGCTCTTATACTACGGAAACTTGGGCGCCATCGAGTTCCACGCGGGTCTGCATCTCGTCCAAGGTCCTCAAGCGGGATGCCCGACGGCGCTCACGTTCGATCTCGACCCTTCCGATCCGCGCGACTTCGAGCGCGTGCGAGAGCTCGCGCTGTGCCTGCGCGAGGTGCTTCGCGGCCTCGGCCTCGACGGCGTGGCGAAGACCACGGGGGCGTCCGGCCTGCAGGTGTTGGTCCCGCTTGAGGAGCCGCTCCCGTACGCCGTCACGCGGCCGGTGGTCAACTTCGTCGCGGCGTACTGTGCGTCGCGCTGGCCGGATCTGGCCACCACCGAGAGGCGCGTGCGCCATCGGGGCCGCCGGGTGTACGTGGACGCGCCGCAGCACGGGCCGACGCGCACGCTGATCGCGGCGTACAGCGTGCGCGCGGTCGAGAAAGCGCTGGTGTCGGCGCCCATCACATGGGCAGAACTGGAATCCGGGGTGTCGCCCGACGCGTTTGATCTCCACGTGGTGTCCGACCGATTGGCGCGGAAGGGCGATGGGTTGGAGCTCGCGCCGCGCAATCCCGCTTCTCGCGTGCAGGCCATCCACGACGCGCTCCCCCCGCCTTGGCGACAAACGCGCGTCCGTTCAGTATAATCGAGGACAAGACTTGAGGAGTGGAGGAACTCGTCATGCGTTACGGCATCATCGGTGGCACAGGCGTGTACCAGCCCGGCGACTTGCCTGGAGCCAAGCGCGAGCGTGTACATACCCCGTACGGGGACGTCGAGGTGACTCTCGGGACGTACGAAGGCAAGGAAGTGGCGTTTCTCCCTCGCCACGGCAGCGGCCACAGTGTGCCCCCTCACCGCGTGAATTACAGGGCCAACATTTGGGCTCTGAAGCAGCTGGGCGTCGAGACCGTGCTGGCGACAGCCGCCGTCGGCTCGCTCAACCGCCTGTTTCGGCCGGGCGATCTCGTCGTGATCGACGACGTGATCGACTGGACCAAGGGCCGGCCGTCCACGTTCTTCGAGCAGGGGCCGGTCGTGCACATCGACTTTTCGGATCCCTACTGCAGTCGCGTGCGCAAGGGCTTGATCGAGGTTGCGCGCGATCTCGGCCTTCGCGTGCATCACGGCGGCGTCTACGTCTGCGCGGAAGGGCCCAGGTTCGAGTCGAAGGCCGAGATCGCCCTGTTCGCGCGCCTCGGCGGAGACGTGGTGGGCATGACCAGCATGCCGGAGGCGGCGCTGGCGAAAGAAGCCGAGATGTGCTACGCGACCGTGTGCATGGTCACCAACTGGGCGGCGGGCATGGCGGCGAAGCCGCTGTCCCACGAGGAGGTCCTCGAGGCGATGCGGGAGAACGTGGCGGACATCCGGCGCCTGTTCTTTGCCTATATCGCGCGCGATGCCGGCGCGCGGGATTGCGCGTGCGGATCGGAGGTCGGTGGCCAGGTCCCGCTGGTGGGGGAGAACGAAGCGTGAGGGCCATCCGGTACCAGCCGGACAGGCTGGAGTTGCTTGACCAGACGCGGTTGCCTCATGAGACGGTCTGGGTGACGTGCCGCACCGCCGAGGACGTGTATCAGGCCATTCGGTCGATGCAGGTGAGAGGGGCGCCGGCCATCGGCGCCGCGGCCGCGTTCGGCCTCGCGCTCGAGGCCCGGCGGCTCGGGCCGGCCAACGTGCGATCCCGACTGCCGGAAGTCGCGGCGTGGATGAAAACCGCTCGTCCGACCGCCGTCAACCTGATGCAGGCCATCGACGAAGTGATGGCGGCTCTCGAGGAGGCGCCGCCGGGATCGGAGGCGGACGCGTTGTACCAGCGCGCCGTCGCCATCGCGGAGCGCGACATGGAGACGAATCGCCGAATCGGCGAGATGGGCGCGAAGTGGGTGGCCAAACACGGTGGGCGCGTGTTGACCCACTGCAACACGGGTTCGCTTGCAACCGTCGAATACGGAACTGCCCTCGGCATCCTGCGGGCCATGCACGAGGTGGGGACGCTGGAACACGTGTATGTCGACGAGACGCGGCCGTATCTACAGGGCGCGCGGCTCACGGCGTACGAGCTGCAGGAAGAGGGCATTCCCTTTGACATCATCACCGATTCTACCGCAGGGTTCGCGATGAAGCTCGGCTGGATCGACGCGGTGATCGTCGGAGCGGACCGGATTGCCCGAAATGGAGACACGGCGAACAAGATCGGCACCTATTCGCTGGCGGTCCTGGCATCGTTCCACGGGATTCCGTTTTACGTGGCGGCGCCGACGACGACCCTCGATCTGTCGACCCCGTCAGGCGATGACATTCCCATTGAGGAGCGAAGCGCGGCCGAGGTCACGCATTGGATGGGGAGGCCCATCGCGCCCGAAGGCGCTTCGGCGAGGCACTTGGCGTTTGACGTCACGCCAGGTCACCTCATCACGGGCATCATCACGGAGCGCGGCGTCGCTCAGCCGCCGTACATGGAGTCGTTGGCGCGGCTCTGCGAGAATCGCTGAAGAAGGCAAAGACCAATTTGGAAGGATGAAGGCGAATGTCACATGAACGAGCCGTCACCGTGCTCGAAGTGGGTGGCGCCGTCGTCGACCGGCAGACCGTGTATCCTGGCCCTGCGTACTTCGTGATCGAAGGTTCCAACATCGTCCGCCACGGAGAGGGCGCCTACGAGCCGGAGCCCGGCGAAGTGGTGGTGCGGAGATGGCGGAAGCGGGACCGAATTGCGATTCCGGGCCTTGTGAACGCGCATGGCCACGCGGCGATGACGCTCCTCCGCGGTGTCGGCGACGACCTGCCGCTCATGACCTGGCTTCAGGAGCGCATTTTTCCTATTGAGGCGCGCCTCACGGGCGAATGCGTGTATTGGGGAACGCAGCTCGCGTGCTGGGAGATGCTGTTGTCGGGGACGACCGCCTATGCCGACATGTACATGATGATGGAACGCGCGGCGGAGGCCGCCGCCGAGTCGGGCATGCGGGCGCTTTTGTCCATTGGCCTGGCCGCCACCGAGCCCGAGGTGCAGGCGGAAAAGCTCGAGGCGAGCCGCGCGTTTGTCCAGGGCTGGCATGGGACGGCGGACGGGCGCATTCAGGTGGCACTGGGCCCGCACGCGCCGTACACCTGCCCCGAGCCGTTCCTGTCGCAAATCGCCGATCTCGCCGCTGAACTGGGTGTCGGCATCCAGATCCACTTGAGCGAGACGCGCGGTGAGGTGGATCAATTTCTCTCGCAGGAGGGGCTCACGCCGATTGGTTTGGCGGAGCGCGCCGGGCTCTTCCAGGTGCCCACGCTCGCCGCGCACTGTGTGCACGCCACGCAGAACGACATCGAAGTTTTGCGCGCGCACGACGTCCGCGTGGCACACAACCCGCAGAGCAACCTGAAGCTTGGCTCCGGCATTATGCCGCTCCCGGACATGCTGAGCCGCGGCGTGACGGTGGGCCTCGGCACGGATGGCGCGGCGAGCAACAACAACCTGGACATGTTTGAGGAAATGCGCCTCGCAGCGACCCTGCACAAGGGCGCACGTGAAGATGCGACGGCCGTCGACGCCGCCACGGCCTTCGCCCTCGCCACGGAATTCGGCGCGCGTGCCCTCTTCCTTCCTGAGGGCCATGGCACGCTTCGGGCCGGGGCGCCTTGCGACATGGTCTTGCTCGACGCACACTCGCCGCACTTCACGCCGTCCCACGATCTACTCTCGGATTTGGTGTATGCGGCCGGCGCCGATGACGTACGGGACGTGATCGTCGCGGGCGAATGGGTTCTCCAAAACCGAGAGCCCACGGCGCTCGACGTGGAGCGCATTCGATACGAGGCGAGGCGCCTCAAGGACCTGCTGACTCGCGCCTAATCGCGTTCCATCCCGTTGTCCACGTCGGGCTCAACAAGGTCCTGATCGTCCAGCATGTCGGCCAGGGCGATGTCCATGTACGCCTCAAACACAAAGCGGCGGACGTCTTCGCGCAGGGACGTTCGGTTCGTCCATGGAGGAAGCGCCTCTTCGCGCTCTGTCATATGCCCACCTCCCAGTATCGTACTTCTAAGTATGAGCGACGCGCCGCGGTCGTATGAGGCGTGAGGTGATGAGAGAGGAGAACGCCGTCATGCGCATGTTGATCTGCAACGATGATGGCATCCAGGCCGCGGGGCTGTTCGCACTGGTCGAAGTCGCGTCGACCTTTGGCGAGGTCATCGTGGCCGCTCCTGACCGGCAGCGCAGCGCATCGAGTCACGGGATCAGCCTGCACCGCACGATTCGGGTGGAGCGGCGCGAGGTTCCGGGGGCGTCCGATGCGTTCGCGCTCTCGGGAACGCCGGTCGATTGTTGCAAGTGGGCGCTCGCCGTTCTGCACGCGGAGCGGCCGTTCGATCTGGTGCTGTCGGGTATCAACGCCGGTGCCAATCTGGCGACCGATGTGCTGTATTCGGGGACGGTGGCCATCGCGGGCGAGGCGGCCTTGCAAGGGGTCAAGGCGCTCGCGCTATCCCACGTCGGTCCACCTTTCGACTTTGCCTCGGCGCAAGAGGCATGTCGACTGCTCATCGAACTCGCCATCGAGCTCGATCTGCCTGCGGACACCTTCCTCAGTGCCAATATTCCCTTCGTCGGCAGGAAAACGTGGACCCGCGCCGACATCGTGTGGTGTGACCTCGGCGTGCGGAGGTACCACGACATTTTTTCACGCGAACTCGACGTGGAAGGGCACGAAGTGTATCGTTATGGAGGGGATATCATCGATGAGGCCGGCGAGGGACTCGTCGATATCGGCGTGGTGAGGTCGGGCAAGATCAGTTTGACCCCTTTGAGGTACCACTTCACAAATGACCAGTTTTTACACGACATGATATCTCGTTCATGACGGCGGGTGGAATGGTTTGGATTCCAAATGGAGCGTCTACGCAACCATGGTGTGTTCGAATTCGGAAGATCTGTATCGCCTCATTGATTTTCTAAATCGAAACCTGAAAGATAAGGACGTCATCTTCGGGATGGCCAAGTCAGAACAGCACCCCGATAAAGTGCAGATTACGATTTACCGGACGGATGCAACATGACCAAGCGCAGGATTTTGTGGATCTCGGTGCCGATCGCGATGGTCGTGATCGGCATCGGCGTTCTCACGTACTTTTGGAACTTGTTGAGCCCCTACTGGGCGGCCGAACAGCAGGCGGCGACCTATGTGCTGGATCACACGCCTCTCGACCGGCTGGAATCGTACAGCGTGTTCACGGCGGCTGGCGTGGAGGACGTGTTCCGGGGCGAAGATGGCTTCGGAAGGACGTGGTATGCCTTTTACGTCCCCGCGATGCGAAGGGCCTTTGTGTTGCCCTCGACGGCGGTTCTCCCCGCGGACGAGGTGGAAAAGCGGGCCGCGGCGCGCGGCCTCGAGGTCCAGTCCATCACGCTCGGCTACGTGGTGAGCGACGAGGGCGCCCCGAGTTGGGCCAAATCTGGAACTGCGGTGTACGAGGTCATGGGACGCTCAAACGGGCGCCTGGCCTTTTTGTATTTCAATGCCACCACGGGGCAACTTTTGTGGCAGGATGCGCTCGTCCGTTCCTAAAGGGCTGGAAGCGCGGGAAACAAGTGCGGCTGAACACATGTTCGACGGCGTGCTATACTGGTCTCAGCAGCCGCACAGACCAGCGATAGAAGGGGGCGAGGTCTTTGTCTCGCATCCGCATTGTGC
>Ga0208683_100293_pt1 | contig 21196 bp, 20 predicted proteins | sample BED_Mat_host_9_1_FD_187141 | JGI IMG/M metagenome (GOLD analysis project Ga0208683, IMG submission 187141) | Extremophilic microbial mat communities from Yellowstone National Park, USA - BED_Mat_host_9_15 (SPAdes) (version 3) | ecosystem: Environmental > Aquatic > Thermal springs > Hot (42-90C) >... | reverse complement strand
AAGTTACCTCGTTACGGGATTTATCAATCCTGAGAACTTTACCCCTGCTACCCCTCAAAGCTCCACTCACAACCTCAATTTCATCGCCCAAGTTTAACACCTCCATCACCGTCCTTGGCTTAATGAGCGGCTCTATCTCTTCGAGTTTCACTGTGCCGTATATTCTACCCTTATAATGCTTTTGACCTCGTAAGAGAGCCTCAAGATACCTTGGATTAGATGTTTCAGCAAGCAGGACACCGTTCATCTTCGGTACGTATACTATTGCCTTTATATCCGCGTTACTCAGTTCACTAGAATCCTCACTCTGCTGACTACTCTTCTGAGAGTTGATAAGGTCGTCTATGAAAAGAGCCATATTGGTCTCTTGACCCTCCCTTATCTTGAAAGCGAATAAGCGCGCTGACAATGCAACCTGCACTGATTCTTGATTAAAACACTTATTTAAGACATGCTAATAGAAACGCCACCATGTGGGGCAGACAACCCCACCAAGCTGTGGCTACCCTACGAGCGCCCTAATTAAGTGGAATACTAGGTCACCCGTGAAAGGTGTTATGATCATCCCTACAAACATGAATGACACGAGTGGCAGACCCTGACTCACCCATATCTCATCTTTCGGATCGAGTTTACCGGAGGCTAAGAGTGCAGACAACTCATTAAATGATTCTTCATCCGATGCCAGTCGTACACCGTAAATGGGTGTAAAGGTAACACTTCCCTGCGTGTCTACAACTGGTTTCTCGGCGAGAAACAGCTTATAGTAGTTTCGCATATAGTTCTCTACACTTGTTTTATAGGCATAGAGAATAATTCCAAGTTTCGTGCGGGGCGAGGCTTCGGCGTATCTTCCAAAGTAACCCTTTACCAAAAGGGCTCTAAAGAGATTAACCAGCACGAAAAGCGCAGCGTACACTACAGCCAGCACAACTCCATTGTCGAACACCGTCACACCAAACAGTCCGATTTGGGATTCAAAGGGGGGCATTGGCCTAGGCATAGAGAGGCCAAGTGCAATAAGCGCCTTCGCGTCCGCACCACCAAATAGACCAAGATAGTAGAAGAGTAGACCCATACCAGTTAGGAGAGCGAATTCAACCGCCCACAATCTTGGCTCGATTAAAGCGGACCCGACAAGGATAGTATATATATTGAGAGCCAGCGGTAAAGCCGCTATGAACCAAACATAGTCCTCAACCTCCCTCTTCCTAATATCTTGAGCGGAGCCTATACCCATCATTATTATTACCGATGCTTCAACTATTAATTCGTAGAGTGATAGCGTCATAGTTACCAAAACAATCTTCCATTAAGGTATTTATACCTCGCGGGTTTATTTTGGAGCTCCCAGCGTTTAGTGATGAGTGGGTGTTGCAGTTAGGCTCAGAAAATTGTTATGTGGGCGCTATCTTTAAAAAATGATGCATTATTATAGAGCCAAAACCTTTTTTGTGTGTATTGTTTATTTGGTGTGAGCTGTGACGAGGAATCCGGGTTTTGAATTAGGTTGGTGTAATGAAAGGACCAGCCGAGCTCATCTCTGGTGCGCTTTTATGCGCTACGCTTTTCTTAGTGCTGATATATCTGGAAGCTGATAAGCGACGTTTAACATAGATGCGCTCCCTCGGGTGTGAGGCGAGATGAGTAATTCTCTAAATATACTGCACGTGGCGGATAATTCCTACCCAAGTATAGGTGGTGTTGAGCGCGTGATACACGAGGTCGCCAAGCGTCAGGCAAGTAGGGGTCACCGTGTAACCGTTGTCTCACAACACCAAAACTTTAGTAGCCTGCGACCGTCAACATTCCAGTTTGAGGGTGTAACATACATCAAACTTCCCCGTATGGTCTTCCCCTACCTCGCTTTCGCGTACAGTGAAAGGCTTAACCCAGATATTATACACCTTAACAGTTATCTGAGCTCTAGCTTCTTCTCGAAATGGGGGATCAAGGAGAAGGTTGTTCGTCACATCCATGATGTATACACAAACATGTTCCAGAAGTATTTTGGAGCAAATTTTGGAGCAAACATAGAACACTTGGCATCAAAACTTGAAAAACGATGGACAGAGCGCTTTGACTACTATATGGTGCCAAGCCACTCAACAAAAACGAAGCTCTCAAGGTTGGTTGGCAACCATAAGAGGGTGTGGATCATACCTAACGGCGTTGACACCTCAGTTTTTAGACCCAGACACGAGTTCCCGCTGAAGAAACGCCTTGGTCTAAAAGAACACTCGAAGCTAGTCGGATTCGTCGGCAGAATAGCTATGGGTAAAGGCGCTCTTGACACATACCTTGCAGTGAAACCATTCCTCGAGAGATGCGAGGATACTTATCTTGTCTACATTGGTCCCAGTGAAATAATGCGCACTAGCGGTCAAAAGAGTGCGCTCAGAAAGATTATGAAACAAGCGGTATTTGACGGCCTTTCTTCTAAGTTATGCTATGTACCCCCATTAAACGACTACGAGCTAGCCTCAGCCTACAGTGAACTCGAAGTCCTGATGCTGCCAAGCGTAAGCGAGGGGTTTGGGTTGAGTGTGCTCGAAGCCGCCGCGTGCGGTACACCAAGCGTGGTTTACGACTCGGGATCACTCCCAGAGTTGGTTGACGACGGTAAGACTGGTCTAATCGTAAAGCAGGGAGACGTACGTGGGTTAACACAAGCATTGGACACGATTTTGTGGGATAATCGACTCAGAGAGGAATTATCACACAATTGTGTTCTGAAAGCAAAAAAGTATGACTGGGATAACGTTGTTTCAGAGGTCGCCAGTGTCTACAAACAGGTCTTAAATGCTTCTTAAACACGCTAAACACCTTTAAGTTTGGGTTACACCCTTAGTCTTCGAGGCAAGATGGATATAGACGGCGAGAAAATAGTGGTTGACAAAGGAGTATGGCACACCCCCAACAGACCCATCATCCTGTATATTGAGGGTGATGGTATCGGTCCAGAGGTTACACGCGCGGCTATACGTGTAGTCGATAGCGCAGTGGAGAAAGCGTACGGATCCTCGAGGAAGATAATCTGGAATAAGGTTTTAGCTGGATGGGAGGCGGAGAGGGAGAAAGGCACCCGCTTCCCAAAGGAAACTGAGGAGGCGATTATGCAGTACAAGGTGGTCTTAAAGGGGCCGCTGGAAACACCCGTTGGGGAGGGTTGGCGCTCCCTCAACGTGCACATAAGAATGATCCTGGATCTTTACGCGAACATTAGACCAGTGAAATACATGCGTGGATTACAATCACCACTCAGAAACCCTGAAAAAGTTGACCTCATAATCTTCAGGGAGAATACAGATGATATTTATCGCGGTATAGAGTGGAAGCATGATTCGCTGGAGGCTGAAAAACTGCGAGCATTCCTACGTGAAAACCTCCAAGTAGAGCTCGAAGATGACACCGGTATAGGGATAAAACCCATGGGGAAACACAAGACTCAGCGGATCGCTAGGCTCGCCTTAAGATACGCGCTAAACAATGGTAGGAGGAGTGTGACGATAATGCACAAAGGCAATATAATGAAGTACACGGAGGGTGCATTTAGGGAGTGGGCCTATGAGGTAGCTAAGAACGAGTTCGCAGACAGAATAGTCACAGAGGATGCTTTACAGGGAAACCCAGTGCCAACAGGTAAACTGTTGGTAAACGACAGAATAGCCGACAACATGTTTCAGCAGATCATAACCAGGCCGGAGAGCTATGATGTGATCTTGGCTCCCAACCTCAACGGTGACTATATTTCCGACGCTGCGGGTGCCCTCATAGGCGATATAGGGGTTCTTGGTGGTGCTAATATAGGCGACCTAGGTGGTATGTTTGAGGCTGTTCACGGCACCGCGCCGAAGTACGCGGGTAAAAATCTGGCTAACCCGACAGGGATGATTAGAGGCGCGCAACTCATGCTTGAATTCATGGGTTGGAAGGAGGCTTCACAACTCATTGATAGAGCCATAGATAGAAGTATAGCCGATAAAAAGGTGACACAGGATTTGGCCCGCTATATGGGTGTAGGGTACCTGGGCACAAAGGAGTACGCCGACGTCTTAGCCCAGTATATAGCCAGCTCATAGTGCACAGTGAGCGTTGTTTATACATCTCAAAACCCAGCCCTCCCTGGTAGCTCAAAACAAATTCTCAGCGTCAACTGTGTATCGAACAAAGATTTTTGTTATACAGTTCGAGCGAACGGGCAGCTCACTTACCAAGTCTTCTGAGGCGCTGCCAGAGACCCTCATACTCCTCTTCTATTTTTGCGAGAAGCACGCCGCGATTATCCGAGCCATCGCTCCGTTCCTGCGAGCGTAGTTGATAGTCCATAAAAACAGTTATGTAATGTTCCCCTAGGACTGAGACTGAGAGCCATAGCTCAGCCACCTTGCCATAATCGTCTATTAGGGTTTTTTTGGTGAACACTAAGTTCGGCTTAATATCCACCACTTGGTAGCCGAGGCTCTTGATATATTCCACAGTAAAGTCGAAAACCTCTTGAACGGATGGGCCTTCTACTGTCAACTGCTTTGAAAGCTGCATTCCTAGAAGAATATTACGAATTTGTTTTTAGGTGTGTCGGATTTATCTCACGCCCTCATGTTCCCCCATATACACAAAAATAATACTGGAAAGTTCGGGATAGCTAAAATACACCTGCGCCATTGATATGCTGTAGTACTTATGAAGCTATATAACACCCTGAGCAGGAGCGTTGAAGAACTACCCATTAATGGAGGCCCAATAAGAATCTATGTTTGCGGACTCACACCACAAAGCCATATTCATGTTGGCCACACAAGAACGTTTGTTGTGTTCGATGTGTTACGGCGTTTCCTAGAATACAGTGGTCATAAAGTGATATATGTCCAGAATTTTACAGATATCGACGATAAAATCATCGCGAAGGCAAAGGAGCTGGGAATACAGCCGAGTGAAGTCGCCGAAAAGTATATTCAAGAATATTTTGATGTGATGGATAAGCTACACGTGTTGAGAGCCCACTATTATCCGCGTGTAACCCAGAACATACCCGAGATAATCGATTTTGTAAATGGGCTAATAGCCCGGGGATATGCATACGTGAGTGATGGCGACGTTTACTTTGAGGTGAGAAAGTTTAAGGACTATGGTAAGCTTTCACACCAAAAAGTTGATGACCTGATAGCGGGTGCAAGAGTTGAGCCATCGGAGAAGAAACGAAACCCAGAGGACTTCGCGTTATGGAAGTCGGTTTCTTCGAGCGAGATAGGATGGCCGAGCCCCTGGGGTAAGGGTAGGCCTGGATGGCATATAGAGTGTAGTACGATGATTAAAAAGTACTTGGGGGACACAATCCATATCCACGGTGGGGGGCAAGACCTCATTTTCCCACACCACGAGAATGAGGCGGCTCAAAGCGAGGCGCTCACAGGTAAACCACTCGCCCACCATTGGGTTCACGTTGGCTGGGTCACCATGGGTAGAGTTAAAATGTCGAAGAGTGTGGGTAACGTGGTAAACCTAGTAGACCTGCTTGAACGTAGAGAGCCCAATGTGGTCAGGCTAGCGCTTATCAGTACACACTACAGGGGGCCACTAGAATTCGACGACGCGCTGCTAGACCAAGCCGAAGCAAACCTGAAAAGAATAAGCACAGCCCTATACAATTTACATCAAAGGGTTGAAAAAGGGGTCGTGGAGCGTGGTGAGCTCTTAAAACCCAGTCCTAAAGAGGTGTTAGACCAGTTTTTAGTAAGCCTCGGAGAGGACCTCGACACACCGAGGGCGCTCGGAATACTGTTCGAATTCATCAGAACCATTAACAACGCCCTCTCATCTGACGCACTCACAAAACCTGACGCCCTAAGTGCATTAGAGACGTTAACCACTATGCTAGGCATCCTAGGATTGGAGTTTAAGAAGCCTAGTATAGACCTGAACACGGAGAAGCTCATTGAATTAATACTTGAGCTCCGCGAGGAGGCCCGTATGAGGAGGGACTATACAACAGCGGATAAAATAAGGCTCAAACTTGCTGAGCTTGGAATAATTGTGGAGGACACAAAAGAAGGCCCAAGATGGCGAGCCAAGCAGTAAGAATTATGAGGCTAAAGCTCTCTGTTTAATCATGAGTAATACCAACAATTTTCGAACCGCTAATAATACGTATGGAGTCATCCTGTATACCACATGCGTGTTGGGTCTATTATGAGTCTATGTTGAAAGTCTTTGGGACATTGATTTCAGATGTGAAATACGCTTATTTTATACTTCGATTAATGATTTCTGAGGCTACATGAAAAATGAAGAGCTTGTGATGCTTCCCGGGCCGGTTAATGTGGACCATAGAGTCCTGCTCTCAATGGCTACAGCTATTTTCAACCACCGAGGGCCAAAATTCAACAAGTTATTCGTGGATGTTAAGGAGAAATTAAGGAGGATTTTGAACACAGCCGGTGAGGTGTACTTTATAACGGGTTCTGGTACGGCTGGAAACGAGTTCGCGGTCTCTAATCTTGTTGCCCCTGGTGATAAGGTCGTGGTGTGCACCAACGGATACTTCGCGGATAGACTGCGTGACACTTTTAAGGTGTATGGGGCGAACGTTGTGGAGGTTAAATCGGAATGGGGTAGAGGTGTGGACTTAGAGGCCTTGAAGAATAGTGTGGATGGGGCTGCAATCGTGGCTATGGTGTTTAATGAGACAAGCACTGGTGTTCTCAACCAGGTTAGAGAGGTTGCTCGAATTGCGCGGAAGGCGGGTTCCCTCTGTTTTGTGGATAACGTTTCTGGGATAGGTAACGAGTACGAGATGGATTCGTGGGGTATAGATGTCACCGTGACCGCAACACAGAAGGGGTTGGCTACTCCTCCTGGGGCTGCGTTCGTGGCCATGTCTGATAAGGCTAGGGAGAAGGCGGCTAAGACGCCTAAGCGTTCATTCTATTTTAACATTGAGCTGTTTGATAAGGCAGCCGAAGACCACTCGACACCCGCAACGCCTGCAATAAGTGTGATACACGCACTGAACACTTCACTAGACCAGATCCTTGAAGAGGGGGTTGAAAGATTCGTTGTAAGGCATAGTGTCAACGCGGAGGCATTTCGTAGAGGAATCGCGGCGATGGGCTTGGATCTTTTCTCAGAGAGAGGGCTAGCATCAAACACGGTCTCAGCTATCAAGATTGAGGGTAAAGCCAGACTTGTGGCGAATACAATGCGCGATAGGTTTGAGGTAATCGTGAGCGCTGGACTCGGAAAGTATAGGGATGATGTACTAAGGGTGGGTCATATGGGACGCGTGGATATGAAGGATATCGTAACAACGCTTTCGGCGCTTGAGCTAAGCCTTAAAGAGATTGGTGTAGGTAAAGCCCGTCTCGGGGAAGGCGTCAGCGCCGCGCTGGAATACTACTCCATTAACCCTATTTAGGGGTGCATTGCATGAAGATAGTTGTTTGCGATGCAATCGATGCTGAAGCAATTAAAGCTCTAAGCCAAAACCACCATGTGGTCGATAAGTCAAAAGCCAGCAGACAAGAGCTACTAGACGCTATAGTGGACGCCGATTGTGTCATAGTGCGCAGCAGAACCAAGGTGGACCGGGAGTTTCTCGAAAGAGCCCCCAAGCTTAAGATCGTCGCTAGGGCTGGCGTTGGCTTAGACAACGTGGATGTCTCCGAGGCTAATAAGAGGGGGATTAAGCTACTCAACACCCCAGAAGCACCAACCAACGCAGCAGCCGAGCTAACAATTGGGCTACTCATAGCCCTTTTCAGGGGTATCGTGAGAGGTGACAGGGGTATCCGCAGGGGAGAGTGGCTTAAAAACGAGTTACTTGGGGAGGAGCTTTCTGGTAAGACGCTTGGAATCATCGGTTACGGTAGAATCGGTCGCCAGGTTGCCAAACTGGCTTCTTGCCTAGGTATGCGTGTTTTGGCTTGGGATATACTGGGTGAATCCATAGGCTACGCCCCAGCCTCCTATGTTAAACTTGAAGAATTGCTCAGCCAAGCTGACGCAGTAACACTACATGTACCACTCACACCGGAAACCAGAGGGTTCTTCAACGCTGAGATGTTCTCCAAACTCAAACAGGGCGCCTACCTAGTCAACGCGTCTAGGGGTGAGGTGGTGGATGAGGACGCCCTCTATAGGGCGCTCAAAGACGGTAGGATTAGGGGAGCTGCGCTCGACGTTTACTCCCGCGAGCCATACTCGGGGCCGCTCACCCAGCTTGAGAACGTGGTCTTAACACCACACATAGGGGCAAACACCAAGGAGGCTCAGAGGAAAGCCGCACTTCAACTCGTGGAGCTTATTACCCGTGAACTAGGCGGGTAAGCCGTATTGTGTCCAACACTAAACGTGGACGTTGGGGATAAAAAAGTTGAACTCGGGTTTAGCCTACTACAAGTTGATTGGTTAAAGCCGCACGAAGAAATAGTTTACTCAAACTATAAGGAGCTATACGACACCATAAGTAGAAGCCAAGTTTTCCTCAACCCAATTATAGTGGATAGTTCGAGCTGGACTGTACTCGACGGTATGCACAGACTCGCGGTTGCTAAGTCGCTAGGTTTAAGATATGTGCCAGCCATGACAGTAGATTACTTCTCCGATAGTATCAGGGTTGACGTGTGGACCAAGGCTTACAGAGGGGACGTGGGCATGGCGTTAATTCTTCTGGTTGACATGGGTCTTAGGGAGACGGGTGAAGGAGACTGCTTAATGGTAAGTCAGAACGTGACAGTGGGTTTTGAGATCCCAGCCCAAAGTATAGTATTAAAATATGAGTTCCTACGTGGCGTCCTAAGGCGGTTACGAGACGTGTTCGGTGAGCCCACCACCACAACGAGGGGAACTATACCAAACAGCGGCGAATTCCACATAGTTCCGCCGAAGCTCTCTAAGAAGGATGTCGTCGAGGCGGGCATAAAACACACGCTTTTCCCACCAAAGACAACCAAGCACATCTTAAAAGCAAGGATAGTTGAAGCACCAGTACCGATCTCGCTACTTAAGCAAAGAGCTACTTTTGAAACCGTCGAAAAAGAATTCCTACAGTATACTAGTATTAGAAATATGAAGACACTCGATGGAAAGACCATGTACAAGGATAGATACTATGATGATGACAAAATCATAATCCTAGACTGACATCAAGACCCTAATAGTTTTCCTCGATGAACTCAAGCCATGACGAGTAAGCGTATAGGGCGTCACTAGGGTTCTTCGTAACTAGCCTATCTCCCTCGTCAACCTGCACCCTATCGAAAACAACCTTTTCACCCACCAGTCTACCATGGAAAATAACCCTAGCCGGCTCCCCACGTGAGTGCGACTCAGCCTCAGGGAAATCAGCCGTGAAAACCAAGTCAACACTGTCATGGATGAGGGAAACCTGATACAACGAATTGCCCGCAACATATCTAAGCAACTTACTGTAGGTAACCTCTAATCTATCCACATTGCTATAAAACTCGTAAGAAAGTTAAAGAGGTTACTAGAGGACGCTTAATGGACCACTACTCAAATAGTTGTGGGATCCACACAAACATTACATTATACTCCATAGAAGCAGTTCTCATCATGGCGCTTTACAGATACCTCTATAAGCCCGGCAACGCAGGCCACATCTTTATATCGAAACGGTTCATCCATCAATTTAAAGCTCCAAATCTTAGTTCTCCTTCTCTAACACGATCTCAATTCGTTTGTTACCTGCACCCTTATTTTCGTATTTCGCGAACACTATCTTCCCGACTTCAGACGTGTTCGCTACATGTGTTCCACCGTCCAGTTGGGCGTCGAACCCATCAATCTCTATTATTCTAAGAATCTCACCCGCCGGAATGTGTGATTCATCACCCAACCTGTACAAGCTTGGATTGGCAAAAGCTTGATCCCGCCGTATAAAGCGGACTGAAACACTCCTACGCTCAGCTACAATCCTATTGGATTCGTCCTCTAAAACCTTAAGCTTCGACTTATCAAAACCCTTAATATCAAGATCTATGCGCGCCTTATCAGCGTAGATCTGGCTACCGCTTATCTTGGCGCCGAAGAGTTTAAACGCGACGCCGGAAACTATGTGCAGAGCTGTGTGGTGACGCATGTGCGCATAGCGTAAGCCCCAATCAATCATACCCTTTACCCTTTCACCCACATTCAACAAACCTCCCTGCACTTCGTGGTAGACATCCCCATACTCTGTTTTCCCCACACCTATTACGTTGAGTGTGAGTCCATTTTCCACTGCAAGCAACCCCCTATCGGGCGGCTGGCCTCCACCTCCCGGATAGAACGCAGTCCTGCTAAGAATAATTCGCCCAGCGTCGACCGCGACCACTTCAGCTGTAAACTCTCGTAGATAGGAGTCACTCAAATAAAGTTTTTCCGTCAACCCCACTCACACATGAGTAAGCAGTAAAACAGTAATAAAAACTTTTTATTTTAGCGGCTACATCCAGATAAATCGCCAACATGTTTGATTCCTGCACCTGAAAAGGCTCAATCTGAACACTGCTGTGTTAACGATTATGGGTAGATAACTAACGGGGATGTGATCAAGCGCGGAATCTAGTTATTCTTATTATGCATAAAAACTAAAAAGAAGGTTCGTATCATCAGAGCCTCCCGTTCTATGCTGGAACACTCCTTCTTTCTTTATGGGGTAGCCTAGTGATGTTAAGGACCATGACGACCACTAAGGGCACGATTAACACGGCGCAGCCAACCGTTGTTTTAAGCTAGAGTACTGGGTATCCTAGGAGAGAAGCAACAAATATTACTTTACCAAGAACCATGTTTGAAGGTATATCTGTGGGGGATCGAATCCAGCCACGTTGTCGACTACTGAGTTGTTATCCTGATTATGTGTTGTATAGCCCCACTATGCCACCCGTAGGATTAACGTCAACGCCCACTATACGATGCACTATGAGCTCATAGTTGAGTGATGGGTCTGTGCTACGATAGACTACTACTCCACCCACCCTATACCTTTGGTGGCCAATGCTGCCCAGCACCACTAGAAGGCCTCCTCTCGTGAGGGTCGGAAACATGCTATAGCTAGTCACCTCTGCGAGGAACACGTGTAACACCACTACGAACACTACGAGGATAATGACTGCGCGGAGAAAAGCAATCAAAGCAACATTTAAAGTCAAACCAAATTACGGGATGCGGTCGCCGGGATTTGAACCCGGGTCGTTGGCGCGGGGGGCCAACGTCCTAGACCAGACTAGACGACGACCGCCCATCCGGAACGAGGGGATTAGGCCACTTAGCCCTCCAGGTGCACGCTGGTGTGGACAAGTCCCCTGCGTATCATATGTAGAGAGGATGATGGAAAGAAATATACTTTTCGACCACCCCTCGATGATTATACTCCAGTGACAGGCGATTATTATTAACAATCACAAAGTGAACTACCCCGCCCTCACGAAGCGGACAGGGTCTTCCCCTAAAGATAAAGTGCTACCGATCAAGATATCCCCACCGGCATAATAGCAGGTAAGATTCTCTCATGCGTGGACATTCAAGTCTAGCCATCTCGTATCGGGATACCAAGTCAGGGGGGAGATTGTGCGAATCGTGGCCGTTTGGTTTATGTTTAGGCTTCTGGGTGGGTAGACGTATGTGCAGTGTAGGCTTGGCACGTATCGCGGGATTTGAGAAGAGTGGGTTTCCAGCCGGTCATCCAATGAGGCCTGAACGGGTATACCTAGCGCTGAAGGTTCTGGAAGCCTCTGGGGTTATGCGTGGTTTAAGGATTATGGAGTTCGACAGGGATGACGGTGATGACTGTGTTGAGCTGCTCAGACTTTTCCACGAGGAATCCTACATTCGTTTTGTTAAGAAGATGTCTGATATCGGGGAGGGTTTACTCGATTACGGTGACACACCCGCCTTTCCACAGTGTTATGAGGCATATTCACATGTAGTAAAGGCTTCTGCTGAGATGTGCAGGGTTTTGTCACAGACCCAGCACGCTGTCAACCTCTATGGTGGATTACACCACGCCCAGCCGAATAGGGCGAGTGGTTTCTGCGTGTTTAACGATGTGGCCATCGCTATACGAACACTTTGGGCTATGGGTTTAACCAGAATCGCGTACATAGATATCGATGCACATCATGGGGACGGTGTCATGTACCCCTACTACTCTGATCCCAATCTTTTGATACTCGACTTCCATGAGGATGGCAGATATCTCTTCCCTGGTACTGGCTCCATAGAAGAATTGGGTGAGGGTAAAGGCTTCGGTAAAAAGGTGAACATCGTGTTACCACCCCACGCGGGTGATGCGGACTATCTCTACGCATTCTCCAAAATCGTGCCAAGCCTGATCCGAAGCTTTAAACCCGAGGTAATCCTACTCCAAGCAGGGGTGGACGCCCATTCTGGAGACCCGCTTACCCACCTAGATCTCTCCGATTCAGGCTACCTTCAACTTGTTTCTTCGATCCACTCATTGTCTCATGATGTTTGCGGGGGGAGGTTGATTGCTTTCGGAGGCGGGGGGTACAGGTTGGGCAGTGTTGCCAGATGCTGGGCTGCTCTCGTGGCCGAGTTGGCGGGCGTAGAGCCAGTTGAGCCGCTCTCAGCGGTCGCCAGGAGAGTGTTTGGTGAGAGTGGGCACACCTATGAGGAAGTGGGTGTGTCCACAAGACAGAGGGAGGTGTTGAGCCAAACTCTGAAAAACATTGAGGCTCTTATCTCCGGGCTCTCACGCGCCGGATGGGAGCTCAACGCCTAGTGGCTCTGGCTATAAGCGCTGGTATCTCTGAAGGCGTCTTTGCAACAGCTACACCAGCCTCGGTGAACGCCTTTGTCTTGGCCTCAACCGTCCCCTCGGTTCCGCTTACTATGGCGCCCGCATGGCCCATCCTCTTTCCAGGTGGAGCGGTTCTGCCAGCAATATAGGCAACCACGGGCTTCGATAAATGCTCTGAAATATACGCGGCAGCCTTCTCCTCCGCATCACCACCTATTTCACCTATGAGCACCACCGCGTGGGTGTCAACATCCTTCTCGAACATTTCCAAGACATCCTTGAAACCGGTGCCCACAATCGGGTCCCCCCCTATACCCACAACGCTGCTTTGACCGAGTCCGGACTTTGTGAGTTGTAGGGATACCTCATAGGTTAGCGTACCGCTCCTACTCACAACACCTACCGCACCGCGTTTGAAAACGCTTGCGGGCATTATGCCCACCTTAGCCTTGCCGGGGCTTATCACCCCTGGACAGTTTGGACCTATGAGTCTAACACCCCTGCGTGCCGCGTAGTTCACAGCCCTCCACGTGTCGGAGGGTGGTACATGCTCGGTTATTATGACTGTGAGGTGTATTCCGGCGTCGATGGATTCGAGGACAGCGTCAAGCGCGTTGGGGGCGGGGACGAATATTATGGAGGTGTTAGCACCAGCCTCTTTCACAGCCTGCTTTACGGTGTCGTATACTGGCACACTGTCTAACACTTTTAACCCCCCTTTACCTGGGCTTACCCCAGCGACCACTTTTGTTCCATAGGCCGCCATCTGGGCTGCGTGGAAGCCTCCCTCCCTTCCAGTTATGCCCTGAACCACGAGTCTTGTGGATTCGTCTATAAGTATCGCCATACATTCACACCCCACTATAGTTTTGAGGCTACCTCCACCGCCTTCTTAGCAGCCTCATCCATGTCAGAGTAGACGTTTATACCGCTCTCCGCAAGTATTCTGCGTCCCTCCTCCTCATTTGTACCAGCCAACCTGATCACAAAGGGTTTGGAAATCCCGAGGCTGCTTCTTGCCTTAACAATGGCTCTCGCAACATCGTCGCACCTAGTTATACCCGCAAGAATATTCACGAAGACAAGTCTAACCTTGGGGTTCTCGTTTAGTATGCTCAAGGCCTGCATGAACTCTTCCTCCGACGAGCCGCCGCCAGCGTCCAGAAAGTTGGCTGGCTCGCCTCCATAGTACTTAATTAGGTCGAGTGTAGCCATGGTGAGGCCCGCCCCGTTCCCGATTATACCTATACTCCCATCCAGCTCAACGTATTGCACACCCAGTTGACGCGCCTTCCTCTCAAGCGCCGAATACTCTGCGAGCCTCTCATCGGAGTTATTCGAGAACTCCTTGTGGCGGAAGAGCGCATCATCTACAATGTTGAGTCTCGCATCGGCTGCGACTATCTCACCTTGCGAGGTTAGGGCTAGAGGATTCGACTCCACGAGTTCGGCGTCAAACCCGTCGAAGAGGGAGTACATCTTGGAGGATATGTCGGCGAAGCTCTGCAGAACACGTCCCGTGAGACCTATAGACGAAGCTAGAAGTCTACCCATGAATGGCTTGAAGCCTATCTCGGGGTCGACGTGCATCCTCTTTATCGCATCAGGCTTGGTTTTAGCTACCTCCTCAATGTTAACTCCCCCTTCAGAGCTTGCGATAACCACTGGGCTCCTCTCACTCCTATCCCACGTGACCCCGAGATAGAGTTCGCGGGATATGTCTAGTTTGGGCTCGATGAGTATGGCACCCACCCTTTCACCCTTAATCTCCGAGCCGAGAAGCGTCTTAGTAGCGCTCTCAACCTCTTCAACGCTTGATGCGAACTTTATACCACCCGCCTTACCCCTACCCCCCACGAGCACCTGGGCTTTAACCACAACGCTCCGCTGCGCTAGCCTTACATACGCCCGCTTAGCCTCCTCCACGCTGGTTACAACCTCTCCGAGAGGTGTGGGTATACCTATGTCCCTAAAAATCTTCTTGGCTTCGTATTCATACAGCTTCATGCGTGGATCACTCGAGAAGCTCCTCTGGCCGGGGTATCTCCTTGGGTAGACCCTTCCTCTCCCTGATCTTCTGAACAGTAGCCAAGAGAAGCGACTGCGGAACAGGAGCCCACCTTGAGAATTCGAGACCCCAGAAAGCCTTCCCAGCAGTAGCGCTTCTAAGCTCTGTTGACAGGTTGAATGTCTCACTCACAGGCATCTCCACAAGCATACGCATCTGGCCGCCGCTCTGGTTTATCTCGAGAACTCTACCCCGCTTCTGAGCCGCGATCCTGTTTATGGCGCTCACGTACTCAGCTGGTATCCTTATATCGAGCTTGAGGGTGGGCTCAAGCAGTGTTGGCTGCGCCATCAAGAAAGCCGCGTGTATGGCGTTCTTAGTGGCGGGCATCACCTGTGCTGGACCCCTATGCGCCGGGTCCTCGTGAATCATGGCGTCCACCAATAACACCTTTAACCCACGTATCGGCTCTTGGGCAAGCGGCCCAGCCTCCGTGGCCCACTTGAACCCCTGTATTAGGGTATCCTGAATTTCCTGTAGGTGCTGGATACCCTTCGTAGCATCTATGAATACGTTGAGTCTCTCATCCACACTCCAAATGTTCCTCGCCTGGTCAGTGTCCCAACCAGCCTTCTCACGTAGTATCTTCGCCCTCTCCCGGAAGTCCTGCTCATCGTAAACTTCGCCTGACTGTAGGAGGGCTACCGTGGCCTCGTTGAGGGGTTCAACAACAACCCTAAACCTGTTGTGCTTGTTGGGTGATTTACCTTCAACGGGTCCAGCTACACCCTGAATGGTTTCACGGTACACCACTATGGGTGGCGTCGTCACCACTTCGAACCCCTTCTCCTGCAACTCGTAGAGCACTATCTCAAGGTGGAGCTGACCCATACCCGAGATAAGGTACTCACCCGTCTCCTCATCTATTTTGAGCTTAAGATTCGGGTCCTCGATGCTCATCTTTCTTAACGTATCCACGAAGCGTGGGAGATCCCTACTATTCTTTGGTTCAATCGCGATTGTCACCACTGGCTCAGACACATACTTCAACCTCTCGAAACCCACCTGTTCGGCTTTAATACTTGGGTCAACTATGGTTTCACCAGCCCTAGCCTGATCGAGGCCTAGCACAGCTACTATGTTACCGGCGGGGATATACTCGGCTACCTCCCTGCTCTGACCCATAAACAAGCCAACTTGGAGTATCCTGGCTGTTTGGTTGGCCGAGACCAAGAAAACCTCCTGACCGGTTCGAACACTGCCACTGAATATTCGGCCTGTAGCCACGAGCCCAGCGTGCGGGTCCACCACAACGTTGTTAACCGCCATGATTAGGGGCCCGTTCGGATCGCAATCCATCATGGGCTTAAGTAAAGGCGAATCCGGTGAACCCTTCCAGAGTTTGGGTATCCTGTACTTCTGCGCTTCAAGGGGGTTGGGTACATGCTCAACAACCATGTCCAGTATTGCTTCATGGAGGGGGAAGTTCTCGACGAGTTTGGAGATATCGTTGTTGTTATAGGCATTAACAATATCAGCGAATTTGAGACCCTTAGCGGTGGCTATGGGTATCGTAAAGCCCCACTTATCCTTAGCCGCCCCGAAGGCGATCTGCCCACGGGTGAGGTTAACCTTCCACTTCTCCCTGAACTCTTCCTCCGCGTAATTCTCAATAAGAGAGTTAAAATCCCTTGCGATACTAACCAGCTTCTCCTGGATCTCCTGGGGTGAGAGCCTGAGCTCCTTTATCAGCCTATCAATCTTATTCACATAGAGAAGCGGTCTCACACGTTCCTCCAAGGCCTGCTTGGTCACGGTCTCCGTCTGGGTCATAACGCCCTCAACACTATCTACCACAACCACAGCCCCATCCATCACCCTAAGCGAGCGTGTCACCTTCCCAGTGAAGTCCACGTGACCGGGGGTATCAATCATGTTCACAACATACTGCTCACCCTTATACTCGTGTAGGAGGCTGACGTTAGCGGCCTTAACAGTCATCTGCCTCTTTTGCTCAATCTCCAGGTAATCCATGGCCAACGCCGTACCGGCCACCTTGGGGGATATTATCCCCGCTGCAAGGAGCAGGTTGTCGGACAGTGTAGTCTTACCGTGGTCAACGTGGGCTATGACACCCATGTTCCTAATGTTGGATGTTCGACTCATCAACCTCAATATTTCATCTGTTTGTTTGTACTTCGGCATCCAAACAATCGCCTTATCCCTTCTCACAACGCATCGTGCTTAAGTCTTACGCAAATAGCGTGAACCAAACATATATGAGCATTCCAAAAAACAAGCCTCCACAACAGATAAAAATCTATGCCCGATAAACCACCCCTAAGACTGAATTTGGTGTATAAGTTAAGGTGGGGTGGTTCAAAGAAATGTTAGCGCGGTGTGGGTCAGTGCGTAGTGGTATGACAAAGCTGCAAGCGCAGCTAAACTCAACGCAACTGTTAACCAGTCGGTCAAACCAAACTTTAAATCCCTTATTCTAGTAGGCCTAGTTGTCGCTCCGAAACACTTCGACTCCATGGCTTCAGCCACCTGCTCGGCTCTTATAATGGTGTTGACTAGAAGGGGGATCATGATGGGAATATACTTTTTAATCCTCGCTACAAACCCTCCTTTATCTAGCTCCAGACCCCTCGACTTCTGGCTGTCTTCTATTGACCTGAGCTCATTGGCCACCGTTGGGAGAAACCGTAGAGACATGGTGAACGCCAACACGAATGTGTATGGGAGACCCAGCTTGAGTAGGGCTGAGCCCAAGTCTTCGGGTGATGTTGTAAGGGAGATCACCGAGAATATCTCCACGAAGAGCACCAGTCTTTCAACAACCAAGGCGGAGACAATGAGGCTGCGCGTCGCCCAAAGATTCACTGCAAAGAGAATTGCTGAGAGTATAGCGTAGGAGCGAATAGAAGCGTATACTTGTCTGCCTAAGCCGCTTGTATATATCACGAGGAGGAGGATTCCGATTAGTATTAGGTAGACCCCCACACCACTTACAAGTAAACCCAGGCTGATCGCAGCCGAGACGGCCATCACACCCTTCGACCTAGGGTCAAGCCTATGTAGAAGGGTGTTACCCTTAGTGTATATGAATGCGCTGAGATAACTCATCCGCAAATCCTCCTAGCTATATGCTCGGCGAGTGCGCCTGGCTCATACACACCCTTGAACTCCACTATCCTCATTAGCTCCTTAAGAAACATGGCCTCGGTGGGGACGAGGTTTGCGTCGCGCATAAATGAGCCGTCCAGACCAAACTCGGAAACCCCCAAATCAGCCCTAACCACACCCTCACTTAAAACAACAACCCTCTCAAAGTAGTTTAGCGCAAAGTCGATGTCATGCGTCACACTCACAACACACTTACCACTCCTCACGAACTCGCTTACTATCCCCCCAATAATCGCTTTATTATGGTGGTCTTGGCCCACCGTTGGTTCATCGAACACTAAGATATCTGGTTCATAGGCTATCACAGAGGCTATCGTGAGCCTCTTCTTCTCACCCGAGCTGAGCATAAATGGTGAGCTCTCAGCGTACCTTGAAAGACCCAGCCGCTCTAAAGCACTGGACACCCGGTGCCCAACCTCATCCTCTGGGAAACCGAAGTTCTTAAGTGCGAAGGCGACCTCCTCTCTAACACTACCAGCGAATATCTGATGGTTGGGGTTCTGAAACACGACACCCACCCTCCGCGCCAACTCTGCAACACTCTTCTTTGCGGTGTCAACCCCACAAAGCAGCACCCTCCCGCTTGACGGTCGAAGCAAGCCATTCATCAGGCGCACAAGGGTGGACTTACCAGCCCCATTTGGGCCAACTATAGCGGTCGAAGACTTGGGGGTGAACTTCAAAGACACATTCCTCAAAGCTTCCCGGTCGGAACCAGGGTAGCGGTAGCTCACTGCTTCAAGCTCCAACACATTTGATCTCCTTTCTCTGAACAGCCGATAACAGATCCTCGATCGTGGTTATACCATCCACCTTTAACCCATTCCTTCGAAGACTCTCCCTAAGGGGGTAGAACTCAGGTCTCTCAACCCCTATCTCGACAGGTATCTGAGAGGTAAAAGCAGCATAGGGATCAGCGTCCAAAACGATTTTACCATTATCCATCAGCAAAACCCTGCTACAATACTTGGAAACCATACTCAACCTGTGCTCAGCCACCACAATGGTTGTGCCACTCCTATTGAGTTCGCCAAGCAAGTCTATAAGCGACCTAGCTGAAAGGGGGTCGAGGTTGGCTGTGGGCTCATCCAACACCAGTATACTGGGTCTCAAAGCTAGGATTGAGGCTATGGCGACCTTCTGCTGCTCTCCCCCACTAAGCTTAAACACCTGGGCGTGGCGCAACTTCTCCGCGCCCACCTTCCTCAGAGACCAGTCGACCCTTTCCAATACGTCTCGCTTGGGTAACCCCAAGTTACCTGGTCCGAAAGCCACATCGTCCTCAACCTCTAACGCTATAAGCTGCGATTCTGGGTCGGGAAAAACTAAACCCACCATTTGGGCTAGTTGGTGCACGCTACTCAACTTCGTATCGACTCCCTTCACACGCACTGAACCCCTAAACTCCCCCTCATGAAAATGCGGGATCAACCCATTCATACACCTAAGAAGAGTAGATTTACCGCACCCACTCGGCCCAGTGATAAGCACGAATTCCCCGCTATCAACACTCAGGTTAATCCCCTTAAGAGATGGTTCAGTGTTCCCAAGATACGTGAACCAAACATTCTCAAATCTAACGAGCTCATCCATCAATTCTTCAACCACAAACTTCTTTTAAGATTTTACCAAAAGAATATAGATGCCCTACTACACCAGCAAACAAGACTTCCACCCTAACTCCATGCATATGGGGCTGAACAGAAACCGAGCACGCCACCCGCCATTTACGGTACATCAAAATTCACGCTCTACCTGATTGTGCGCCCAACATAAGTTTTTGATACTCTCTTAAAGAGTGGGAGCAGCGCACTCTAAACCACCATACTTGAATAACGCCATGCACCTAGGGTAGATTAGTTGGTTCCCATATATGGGGATTCCCTTTAAACACCATACAGGGTGATAACCCTAGTGACTGGTATCACGAATCAAGTTTTCAGATTTCAAGCATCACTTTAAATTGCACATAAGTTAGCCCTTTAGGCTTCATCTGTTTCTGGTTTTGGGTTTACTACAACAGACCTTCTAATCCGTTCGACTTCTGCTTTAAGAGCTGACTCCTGGCTCTGGTAGACTACTACCCTCTCCTGCAGCTCTTCTTTGTACTTATCGAGGCCGCTCAATACCTCCTGTACCGTTGTCTTGTAGAGGACGGGCCCAGTGGATTTATAGATCTCTGTTTCAGGCGGAAGACCCTGCACCTCAGCCTTTATCCTCTCCGCTTCTTTTATCTCTAATTCAAGTCTTTGTCGCTCGGCTATAAGAGCCTTTAATTGTTCTTGTATTCTGGCTATTTGGGCGGATTTATCCTGTGCACTCAAACAACTTCACCTAGAAGGGTTGCGGCCACGTGGAGCCATGAGCCCACGCTGTTCAGGGCAGCCCTTAAATCAGATATTCTAGTGGCATGTATATAAGCACATACTGTGCTACCGGAGAGAGTTAGTCTAACATTCGTCGCACCCCGTGGCCAAGTTTCCACCTCTGGTAGCACAGCCCAATAGACACTTTCAGCTTGGTCTGGTGAAACCATGTTGACACAGAGTTCAGCATCGATTTCAGTTAACCCTAAAATAGAAGTTGACACACTGCACACCTCTGAGAGTGAGGGTCACAACCTCCCTACCATCCTTTTCGAACACGTCGATGTTGGTCATGAGTTTCCCCTGCGCTGGGGGAAGGCTCGTCAAGAATTCTTTTAGCCTGAGCGCCATCTCTGATCTGGGGGTCTTAGGGGAGCCCACCACTCTTGCAACACCAACCTTATCCACCAGCTGTTTTAGTCCGCGGGAAACCCTGAAGCCGCTGAAGGTCAGTGTCTGGGTGGGTTGCCCCCTGATATATAGGGTTAGGCCGGCTGGGTTACCGAACCTCTCGAAGACCACGGCTATCGTCGAGTCGACTCCACACTCGTTTAGTAGTACTTGCAGACTTTTTTTACCCCTTATTATCTTGCGTGCGGGTGTTATCAGTGCTAGCGCGTTGACAAGTGTCCTCGACCTAGGTGAAGGTGAACGTGATGTGGTGATGTACACTGCGGGGGGATTCAAACACACCACTCTAGGCCTTGGCGACGTGTGCGGGTCCAGCGTATGTATAGGCGCACGAGGGGCACGTCCAAACACCCACGGAGAGCCTCTTCATCAGCACGAGCTTACCGCACCGCGGACAGGCCACCTTTTCATGCCTCTTCTTCAGGATCTTTAGCGCCCTTCTCCTCACAGTCATACCGT
>Ga0208683_100292_pt1 | contig 21231 bp, 18 predicted proteins | sample BED_Mat_host_9_1_FD_187141 | JGI IMG/M metagenome (GOLD analysis project Ga0208683, IMG submission 187141) | Extremophilic microbial mat communities from Yellowstone National Park, USA - BED_Mat_host_9_15 (SPAdes) (version 3) | ecosystem: Environmental > Aquatic > Thermal springs > Hot (42-90C) >... | reverse complement strand
ACCCTTCTTAACGTATTCCCTGAGTGTTGCATATGAAATTCCTAGGCGTTGGCACACTTCCTTAGGTCTTAGCATTATATAAAAGTTTATGACGAAATGATATAAACTTTACGGTTTATCGGAAACTGTTAGCAACGGCGATGCTCGTCCTATGGTGAAGGAGGTGGTGTGGGCATTCGACTCTTCGCTGGGGGTTCCCATGCGAACCCAAGGACGCTGACTCTCGCCGGAGGTGTGACACGTCCTAGTGCATATTCCACGGAGTCCATTCATTTCCACACCGCGTTGCGTGCATGGGTCAGCGCCCTTAGCTCCCAATCCAAACCGTTAAGTAGAGCGAATGACCCTCAACGTACCAACGCATATGCACATCACCTCCGAAAAGCGAAAGCGAATTGGGAGAGGGGAGGGCCACTCCCCTGAAGCAGGGGAGTCCGGCGTTCGTGCCGCAGGGCGGGGCCCAAGCGAAAGTGGCCACGGCGGTGATGTTCCGGAAAGTGAGGTTGAAGATCATCCCGTACCCCGGGAACATGGTCGCTGTGCCGTTAGAAGAGGTTATGTAGCCAGTGCCGTTGTAGACGAAATCGACCTCGAGCTGGCCTAAGGAGAAGGACTTGGGAATGGAGCAGAGTGAGAACGTGGCAGAGTTGAAGGTGACGTTGGAGTAAGGCGGGCAGGTATAGGTGGACTGACTGGAGTTCGTGCTATAGGATGTGGTAGAGACGCCAGGGGGACTCGTGGTGAGTGAGACTCCAGCTGGGTGGGGTGCAGTGGGCGATCTGCCGATTACACCTGTTAGGTTCAACCAGGCGTAAGCCACAACCGCCATTAGGGCGATCGCCCCTAAGACCTTGAGGTTCAAGTTCATGTTTGATGCCTCTCCCTTCTTCTCTAAAAAGTGTTTCCCAGAAGAATCCGGGAAAGCTTAATTAGGTCCCCAGATCGCCTACTCTTCACTTCACCGATGCCCATGCCACGACGCTTATGAGCCACCCCACCAAGATCAGCAAAATCCCCACCCCAATTACGGTCAGAACTCCCCCGAGGAGGAACAGGAGGCCGGCCGTGGAGAACGTGTTGATGCCTGTTACGGCCCCCAGGGCATCGTAAGACCTCTTGAGGTAGTAAGAGCTGATCACCAACAGGACGTAGAAGAGCGCTAGCCCCCCGATCAGTCCGAGTAACCTAAACGGATCACTGAGGAGGGAGAACGGGTGTCCCATCAGGTTGCTGTAGATCCCTAAGCCGAACATGGGGGACCTGAACCCCGTGAGGAGGGATAGGGCGAATAACGCTATTGTGAAGGCTAGGACTAGGACGCTCACCACCCCAAAGACTAACCACCTGAGGCCGTCACTCAAGATCTCCCTCCTCCCGGACCTAGAGGACATATCACTCAGTCCGAGGTAGAGGAGGACTACGCCGGCTATGAAGAGCACGAAGAAAGCCGAGCTCGTGAAGGGGGACAGCAGGATCAGCAGGGAACCCACTAGCCCATATACCTTCGCGTTTCCCTGCTGGAAAGACTGACCAGGTTGAGAACTCATACGCGGTATTGGGCAGCCGTTCCTAATAAGCGTTGCGATCCTCAGCTGTATGGATGGTGTCTCGCCCTGACGGAATGGACTTCCCTTACTGGCCCCACCTTGTCCTCGGAGGAGCTGCAGGCCCACCGGCCGTCCCTGGGGATAGAGATGCGTCTAAGTTACCTAGTGTGCCCATAACGGGGACGAGGCGTACCTCAAGAACTCGCCTAAACCTGGGTGCTTCCATGGGCTTATCCTGTCGACTGTATAAGCGTGTAACATTGGTTTAAAAATCCTAACACAGATGAATTGCCCATCCCCTAGGGAGGGGGTCTCACACTCACAAACTCGCGAGAAGGTAAATCCCTAGGGAACTAAAGTGCTCGTATGATAGAAGACCTCCTGGAGAAATTGAAGAAAGACGCGGTTTTCCTCGACAGTTGCTGAGATCGTAGTGGAGAAAGTGGTCAAGAGGAAGCTGGAGGAAGTCAGTGGGGAAATATCCGGGATGGGGGGACTTGGTACACACCCCGTTGAACAGGTTGAGACGTGATCTAGATCTGCTACCCCATTACTTACGCGTCTCTATTCCTGGTCTTGATCCTTTCCAAAGCCTGGATCAGCTCTTCCCTTGTCAACGTACCGTTGAGGTAGAGTCGAGCGACATTCACTAACTCCTCCTCTCGAGAGATCGCCACCCACCTCTCATGGTAATCCCGACGCATCCTATCGCGCCTGAAGATCCACAGTAGGGGTATGAGCAGCCCCCAACCCACTGCAAATATCCCCCCATCGTCCATCCGTAAACTTGGGAGAGACCAACCGAGCCCGTAAGCACCACTCCCCCTTTCTCCACTGACAGGAAGAGGTCAGAAACCAAGGTGACTAACCACACGAGCATCACTAGGGCGATCAGGAATAGGATCGCCCTTACTAACCCAGATCGGAGGATCGGCTATATCGTTATATAAATATGATCACTTAAAAGGGTTCATGGAAGTTCAAAGAGCCGGAGTCCGCAGCGTGCGTGGATCCTATGGCGGTAGCCGCTCATAGCTCCTATTGTGAATCCGCGATTAGGAGTCCCCTCCTCCACGGGGGAGTGGGAACACGCTCAGAGCGGAGGGGTGAGTCGGTGAGCGTAGTAGCGCTGACTCCCGGAAGGGGCGGTTCCCTATTCCCACCGCGAGTTCACACCCCTCACCAGGTGGGCAGCGGTTCAGGAGCCACTCCCATTGAGTCCGAATTCCAGAGTGAGGAGCCGGCAGTCCACGAGTTAGTCTATCATTCCCCTTAACCCCATTACCCTGGATCAGATCGACAGGAGATCGTTAGTGTAACTGGGAAAGAGTTGGATAAGGGTGATTAGGGGACTTCCCTCCCCCTCAACCCCTCCTCTAAGAAACTCCCGTCCAGTCTCAAAGACCGTTCCTCATCCTCCATTCTCCACATTAATGGAGTGTCAGGGTGCATTCAGCGTCCTTGCTCACAGCCTAGAAGGCCCCGATGGGTAGATCTCCTGCATGTAGACCTCGAACATGACTGGCTCTGCCCTTCAAGGCCAGGATTTTTCCCGCAGCCATACCCTCAATGAGTGCATATGTATGCAGGGGGATGTATTTTAACGTTAGGGAACATATTTTCCCGCGCATACTTTATTAAAGACCTTGCGAAGTATATCATATGTTTGTGGATATCCTAACCGCACAACTATTCGCGATGGCCTTGGTGGGCCTAATCGTGCTCTATGCCAGCGTCAAGGCTTACTACGCTTACAGGATGGCAAGGAAGGGAGGGAGCACGGTGACCTATGAGGACGTGCTCAACGAGATCTACTATGCCTCCATCCCCGTGACCGCCATAGGGTTCTACGTGCTTTTGACCAGTATTTGGGGGCAATTCGTCTGGCCCCTCCCCGGGAGCTACAACATACTGTTCTACGACCCGTTGGCTTTAGGGGGCCTGGTGGCAATATCCGCTGGCCTCGCTTTCTACAAGAGACTGACACTGCAGTTGGACTACGTTGGCTTCTTCGCACTCCTGGTGGGATTGGTAGTGATCTACTACGGCTACGAGGGGTTCAGGGAGGGATTGACCCAGGAACCCTTAGCGCTCTTCGCACTCTACCTCTTCTTTGGCTTAGCGGCAATCCTCAGCTTCCCGTACCTGCTCAGTGTCAGGAGGATAGCCAGCGGAGTGACGAAGGTGGTCAGTCCATACTTGTTCCCCATCATAGTGCTGTTCTGGATTACACTGCTCCTTGGCTCTCTCCTCTCAGCTTACATAGGCCTCTCCGCAGTCCCCGCCCACCTGGCCCACCCACCGTAATTTTTTGATCCCCAATCTTTTTTAACTCCCCCTTCCCTTGGGGGCTTAACTCCCCCCTTCACAGCCTCGGAACCCTCTTTCCGGGGAGGTCCTCCGCCTCCCTCCCCCAGTCACTAGAGGTGATCCCTGGAAAAGGTCCTGCACCACCCCACACCTGTAGTCTTCATCACGGTTTGAGGCCTGTGGACCCTTCCAACAGGGCACGAAACCTCTCGATCTCTCTGACCGTTTCACGTAGGGTCCCTGCTTCCATGAGGTGTTCACCTCCTCCCATGTCCCCGTCAATTCAACTGGTGGTCAATACCCTAGATTTGGCCCAAGGGGCTCTCTGATCGGGGCGAACAGAGGCCCTGTAGAGCTGTGCCTCTACGATTCCCCAGATAGGTTTCCCACCGTTCAATTTTTATTGACGAAATTATTGGACGAATCGTGGTAAGGGACATGGGGAGGAAAACACGAACTGTCAACAGGGCTAAGGTGAAACTGGACAACTCAATCCTCAGGTCAGTTTACAACGATATACCCGAGGCCTACGACAGGGCCAATAGGTTCATCTCCTTCTACATGGACGTGAGGTGGAGGGCTGAGCTAATAGTCCGCGCCTTGCATCACTCGAAGAAACCCAGGCGCGTTCTCGACGTAGGGGCAGGGAGAGGGGAGCTGAGCTACGTCCTAGGGAAGATCTCACCAGGCCCCCGGGAGATCGTAATGCTGGACTACGCGGAGAACATGCTGGAGACAGCCCTGGTGGAGGGGGAGAGGGTATTGGCCTCCTTTGAGGCGTTACCCTTCAGGGAGAAATGCTTCGACCTAGTCATGAGCAGCTTTGCCCTACACGCGGCCGACGATGTGGAGGTCGTAGTCAAGGAGATGAAGAGGGTGAGTGGTGGAGTAGTGGCGGTGATCGCCATGGGTAAGCCAGAAGATTCCCTGAGGCGTCTCTATCTGAGCGTTTACCTGAGGTTCGTCATGCCCTACCTCGCTGCACTGATGGGGGCCAAGACAGAGGACTTCAAGTATATCTACTACATCTACAGGAGGCTCCCCACCAACTCCTTCTTCAGGGAGGTGATGTCGAGGCACTTGGAACTGAAAGTGTATGAGGAGAGGGCACTGAGGCTCTTCTACTTCCTCGTGGGGGAACCGAAAGGGGATTGAGGTGGGACCACTGGGGTTGTGGGTGCACTGAGGCTCTTTGTGGAAGCCCAGGGGTAGGGTCGGACTTTCGTGGGGGTTTCATGAATTCAGTCGACCCTGTTGATGTGGATCGGGGTTTTTAACTTTCTCCAGGTTCTGTTATTGAGCACGTCTCTGTATCGAGTGTCCCCATAGTGTCGTTACTTATCAGAAACCGTCTCTCCGTCCTGAACCTGACTTCCTCCCCGCTGGCGGGGGTTCCCCTCATCGATTCGGGGCTACATTTGAGGGGCAGTCGAGGGGGTCGGAGACCCCCTCCCGTTTAGATCCACGATTGCGATAACGTCCCTATCGTTCTCATAACCACATGAGCACTTAAACCAACGATGGGAAACCTCCCTCGTTTTCCTACCGCATTTTGGACAAGAGACGGAAGAGTGCTTAGGATTAACGCATTGAACTGAAATACCACGCTTCCTAGCCTGCCAAACGATCCAGACTGCAAACGACGGTGTTGCATTAAGTAGAGCTTATCGCGGAACTCCCTTGGCAGTCTATCCACGTCCTTGATGAGGTCCTTAAGACTCTCCAGCTTAACGACGTTGGCACCAAACCTCTCAGCCTCTTCAACTACCCACTTCCCAACCTTCCTGGCGAAGTCCTCCATCGTTATCTTAGCCTTTAGATGAAAAGAACGGATCCTACGCAGAATCCTCTTGTTCCCCCTCCACCTCTTTGAATACTTCCTCTGCGAACTCTCTGCTAACGACTTCCAATGCTGAACCTCCCCAAGGCGGGTTGGGATCCTAGCGTAGTGTTCGTCGTCCTTTCCTACTACCTCAGCCGTGTTAATGTCTACAGCAATACTCTCCTTTGACTCAACATTCTCTCCCTCAAAACAACTTTGAGGAAAGCCTTACTATCTCTGACTACTAACCTTGATTCCCTCATCCTCCAACTTGCATACTCCTTTTTCGTGGACAACCCATGATTGAAAGCCCACCGACGCTAGCAATCCTAACGGTCATCCTCTCGAAGTCCAGGTTATAACTCAACCTAGGTGTCAACCACACTTGGCTCATACACTCTCGGCAACCTACCCTCCTCGGGTTGTTGTACCAACCCTTGTATACTGAGGGGCATCACGGTAGCAGTCCTCAGCGACCTCTGAATGTATCGCATTCCCCCCTTAACTTCTCATACAACCCCTCGTGGACTCTCCCTAACACTCCCTTTTCATTTGGGTTTGGAACATTTCCCTTCGACCAAAGAGGGCGAAACGTATTGCCCTCACGTAGTTATTAACGAGGACTAGGAGGGGTTCGGAGAGGGCGATCTCCATGGAAACAGGCGCTGATCGCCTTAACCCTCCTAGCCATCAAAGATATTTGAAAAAGAAGTATTTAAATTGGGGGCTATTCATCCCGCTGGCGAGGCTTTCCGCCCCCTTAACCCCCAATTTTCGTGTAACGAAGCTAACCTCACTAGTATATGTCTGGGCAAATGATGTCGTCCACAAAACCTGAAAGCCTGGCCCCTTCTAGGGACGATAATTTAGCGGGGGCGATATTAAATTCTTTTTCAGGAAGTCTATCTGTGACATAATGGTGCTCCTCCCCTGCTCCATTGGGGGGGAATGGGGCTGAGGGAGGAGAAGCCAGTATCCCCCCAAGGGGACTGGGGCTTATCGATGAAAGTCCGTGAAATGGGGGACTCGATCCGTAGAAACGGTAGGGCCTATCTGTTAACGGTTCAGATCCCCTCCAGCTTGCTCAGGTCCTCCTCCCTCAGCCTCCATCCCATGGCTCCTGCGACTTCCTCCACGTGTTTGACCCTCTCCGCCTTGGGGATGGGGATGACCCTGGGTCTGCAGATCAGGTAGTTGAGTGCCACCTGCACCGGTGTCTTCCCATACTTCTTGGAGACCTCAGAGATCACTGGATTCCCGCTCACCCCTCCCTTCTCTATGGGGGTGTAGGCCTGGAGGGTGATCCCGTTCCTCAGGGCGAAGTCCAGGAGTTCCCTCTCAGGCTCCTTCCTCAGGACGCTGTATCTCACCTGATCCACCACGATCTCGGCCTTCCTCAAGGCCTCCATTCCCTCCCTTAGGTCCTCCACGGTGAAGTTACTCACCCCTATATACCTGGTCAAGCCTTCCAGGTAAAGGGACTCGAAGTTCCTCACCTGATCTGCTATGCGCATGTCCCTGTTGGGCCAGTGGATGAGGATCAGGTCCACCGTGCTCAGGCCGAGCCTGTTCAGGGACTCCCTCCCCGCCCTCAGCACCTCCTCCCTCGAGGTTAGCCTGTTCGGCCAGATCTTGGTAGTCACGAAGACCCTGTCCTTCCCGACCCTCTTGATCAACTCCCCCACGAACCTCTCAGCCCTTCCGCTGTCGTAGACCTGGGCGGTATCAACGTTGTCCACTCCTAACTCCAGGGCCCTCTCCGCAGCCCTCATTGCCTCAGCGTAGTCACTTATGCCGTATGTCCCCAGGCCTATGGCCGAGACCCTGTCCCCCCTCCTCCCGATCTCCTTCCTATCCGATGTATCCAAAGGGAACTTGACCATTTGACCTTCCCTCTACTCTCTCCACCCACCTATATATTGTTGATGGAAGTACCGGCTCCAGCAGTGGTCACCCGGCGCGCGGGGGTTAAGATCCAGTAATGGGGGGGGGGAAGCCCTTGGTTGGGGACGAAAGCCCTTGGGATCGCCCTTGATCCCCGTTGAAGGGGTTGTTGTTTAAGATCCCAGGTCAATGTTAATTAGTATTTATCTCCCGCCCCCTCAACCTCCAGGGAGACCCTTCCTAGGGGACGGACGTCCCTCCAATTTTCAACACTCTCCCAGAGGGTAGTCGGGCAGCAGCCCCTCCTCCATCCCTCACCCGGGTTGGGGAGAGTCGTGACTCCCAACGTCGTGAAAGGGTTCGATCAGCCGCCTTCAGAACCCACCTAAATATTGACCCGTTCCCCCAGATCTAACGTGTGAAGCTGGCCGTCCTGGGCTCCAATAAGTTGGTGACCACCACCAATGCCCTCCTCTCGGAGATCTTCACTGGCCTCATCCAGGACCACGTGACCATCCTCTCGGAGGAGAGGCCGGAGAAGGACTACTCCTATATGAAGGACCTGGTCTTCCTGTTCGACGTTGAGCCCGCGATCGAGTTGAGGAAGGTGGGGAGGGGAATTGGGGCCTGGAGGAACGAGGCCTCCTCCCTGGCGGTAGACGTGGCTGACGTAACCCCTGGGAGGAAGTATACTGCCATTGCACTCTACGTCTACTCCAAGGCCTCGGAGGTGAGGTACTTCCACGTCGAGGACGAACGCTCCGGGTACAGGGTCTTCGGCTACATCCCCTTCCAGCAGGTGGAGGTATACAACTTGAGGTCGGGAGGGAAGATCCCCTTCGATCCCCCTGAGGTGAAGGGAGGAGCTGAACTCACCTCCCTCCTCTCCCTAGACTCCCTTAGGGCCTTCCTCAACTCCTCTCCCTCCTAGGGGAGGTGAAGATCTCAGTGAAGGATGAGGGCCTAGACCCCTCCTCCAAGATCGCCCCCCGGATGAAGATCTACCCCTGGAGGAGTTGGTGAAGTTCGTCTGGGAGAGGAAGGACGACCCCAGGCTCTTCCCCTGCTCCCTCCGCTCAGGTCTCCTGGTCTACCAGGAGGAGGAAGAGGTGAGGAGACTCGCTGATACCAGCTTCTTCCTAGCTGACACAAACGTCTTCGTGAACTTAGGGGACAGACTCGGGGAGGTGACTCGGGACAGGAGGCGGGGGAGGAGGCTCCTGGCCTCGAGGTCGGTCTACAACGAGCTCCTCAGTAAAACCCTGAACACGCAGAGGGGTGACCCCAGGATCCTCTTCCACTTGGCCATGGCCTCCTACAGGAACATCCTCACACCTCCCGTGACCTCGGAGCATAAGGGGTCAGGGGATGTCTCACTCATAAAGGAGGCGGTGAACCTAAAGTCCCAGTTCCCAGAGAGGTTAGTCCTCCTGACCTGCGACAAGGGGTTGTCCAACTCAGCTTACTCTCAAGGCGTTATCGCGGTCCTCCTAAACTGGGTTAGGAGAGGAGGCTGGAGGGGATAGGGGAGTTCCTGTATTGCCCCAGCTTCCACTCGAGGATAGGGGTGAAGCTGGAGGGAAGTGGCGACCCTGAGGAGGCAGGAACCATCCCAGGCCCACCGTAGGCGAGCGGAGGTGGAGGTAAGAGAGAGGAAGCTCAACTGCCCCGCCTTACTCTCCATGGAGGAGAGGGCACTGGAGGGGGAGGACTGATCCCACACTCCCGCACAGGCTACGCGAACACTTCCCAGTCAACACTGGAGGGACAACCTTTCCCAGGTCAAGGGAATTCGGTTCTCTGGAGGGACTGGCCCTCCCCCTTTGCGCGGGGTCCGCACTGGAAGTCCGGTGATCCACCTGTAGTGGGAGGTCGAGTCTCCACGTCCCCACTCCGATCTACGAAGGGGACTACCCCCGTGTTGGGGTTAGTTCACCGCCTCAAGGTTCAGGTTTTTCCAAGCTCGATTGTCCCATCCTCAGGTCCTGTTCCGCGGGTTGGGGCCCCAGGTGGAGATCGCCTCCAGCACACCAGATCCCTGTATACTACCTGAAACCGCACAGGGAATTCGCCCCCACCCTGAACTACCCCGGTCCCCCTTGTTCCTTCCCTACCCCCCTGGGTTGATCGAACCTCTCCGTCCTGAAGAAGAGGTCTTTCACCCTGAGGGAGAAGGTCCTCATCACCCCATATCCAGCGGGGGAGGCCTGGAGGGAACCCACGTAATCCTCCATTCCTATCCTCTTGAGCGCGTCTTCGTCCGCCCTGAGGGCCACCTTGGTGTTGGTCAGCGTCAGGATCAGGTCGTTGAGGTCCGTGGGCCTGTGTGTTGCCAGGACAGTCCCGATCCCCCTCACCCTCCCCAGCCTCATGATCCTGTTTATTAGCCTCTCCAACGCCTCCTTCCCCTCCTCCCCCCTCCCTCCCTGCGGGAAGTACTCGTGGGCCTCGTCGAAGACCAGGAGGTAGGGCGTCTCCTCCCCCATCCTCTTGAACCTCTGGTCGATCAGGTTGAAGATCCTGTCGATCAGGACGAAGGCTACGGTCGTGGCAGAGGTCACCCCCCTCTCCATGGCCCACCTCAGATCCACCACAGTTTTCTCCTTGATCAACCCCCAGTAGTCCGGCTCGCCCAGGTATATCTCCCCCCTCTCCCCCATCCTCACGTCCAAGATCCCGCTCTCCCTGAGCATAACCACCGATCTCCTTATGTTGTCCACCGTGGACCTGTGCAGGGAGAACTGTTGCTCGAGGACCTCCAGGCACTCCTCCTCCCACCTATCCACCGGAGGTTCGCATCCCTTGGTCGCCAGCTTGAAGAAGTAGGCGCCCTGGGCCGAGAAGAAGGGAGCCACATCCGCCAGGATCGGGTAGGTCTCGTTGAACCTCAGAGCCGTGAGGTGTAGGTTGAACCTCTTCCCCTCCTCCCCCCTCATGGTTATCCTGGGTCCTTTCACCGACTCAATGGAGTAGGATGGGAGGCCGCTCCTCCTCTTGAACTCCTCCACGAAATCCCCAACCCCCACCTGGTAGTCCCTGGTCACTGGCACTAGGATCGTCCCCCCGGCCTCAGCCACCGCCTTAACGTAGTCCCCCTGTATGTCCAGGACCATGAGGGGGGTCTGGGACCTCAGGGCGATGAGCCTCAGCAGGTTTGTCTTCCCCGCCCCCGTTGTTCCCACCACCAGGACGTGGTGCCTCAGCAAGTCGTGAGTCAGCCTCACAGGGACGTCCAGCTGCCTGTAGCCCTCCACCACCCATCCCACCTGAATCCCCTCCCCTGGGAGCCCCAGCATCCTCTTGAGGAACTCGGGGTTTGGGACGAAGATGGGGCTCTGTGGGTCGACAGGGGAGCTCGGGGGGACCACCTCCCCGTCCACCAGCTCCGAGAGGAGCTCCAGGGTCACGGTCAGAGGGGTAGTGACGCCGCTGGAGTCCTCCACCGGGGAGAGGGCGGGGACCCTGGAGATGGCCAGGATGTCCGCCCTCTCCACCGCACTTATCCTCCCCAGGGCCAGGGTACCTGAGACCAGTATGGAGATCCCCAGGTAGCTCCCCACCAGGAAGCGCTTGCTTAAGTGTACCTGGTAGGGTATATCCGCCCTTATCTCCCTGTTGGAGTTCCCGTGGGAGATGGGGGTAACCCTGGACACTAACCCCACCACCTCGCCGTGGGGAGAGGCCCTGGCCTTGGCCCTCTCCACCAGGTCCTCACTCGGCGAGGTCCAGGTTGGCTTCCCTGAGCCTGTTCCAGTCATCGTAGTTCACCCCCACCATTTCCCTGGCGTAGGTGAAGGAGATGAGGAAGGTGGCCGCGCTGAGCCTCCTGGAGAGCCTGTCCGCTGCCTCTATGAAAGAGGGGATCCCCCTATAGGAGGGGTGCCTCAGGGCTGTGACCACTCCCCCACAGAGGAGGGAGGGATCGGCGCTCTCCACCCTGAAGGGCGAGTCCCCCACCTTCACGTAGGCCATGTATCTGGGCAGTGTCCTGTCCGAGAGCCTGTAGTCCTCCCTCAGGACTGGGGTAACGTAGACGTCCTTCCCCTTCCCCAACTCCATCACCACCACGTCATCCGTCCCCTCGATCCCCAGGAGTCTGCTGAGCTTCCTGCTCATGTTCAGCCTCTTCACCACCCCTACGAGCCTGTCGACCCTCCTCTGGGTGATCAGCGTCTCGAAGGCACTCCTGTAGGGTTCGCTGACCATGCCCAGGAAAGGGCCTGGGTAGATGGGCCCGTCCACCACGGTGAGGTCCTGGCTGTTGATCGCGTAGTTCTCCAGGGATATCCTGAGCTCGTCCAGTACGTTATCGTCCTTGTAGTCCTCCAGGTAGGGAACACCGTTCACGTTCCTGGTCCTGACCAGGTGGGGTAGGGAGGACTCGATCTCCTGGACCACTTGGTCAGAGGCCTTGACCGCCATGAAGGGCACGGGCGTCTCCAGGGGGATCGCAATGTGCCCCCTTCCCGTATTGGCGTAAAGGGAGGCCATGTAGACGTTGGCCCCCCTCACCGTTATGACCCTGGAGGAGGAGTCCAGGTAGGCGAAACTGGGGAAGGGATCGCACTGCCCCATTTCCCCCTCAATCCTCACCTCCCCCACCTCCACCCCTGGGGAGGTGGAGAGGCCCAGGAAGGGCTTCCTCCTGGACACCTTGGACAGGACCTCCATCAACTCCTTCACAGCCTGGTGGACCTCCATGCCAATCTCCTGCTTATGAAGGAGGCCAGCTTGTAGACTCTATCCAGTTTCTCCTCAGTCCCGATCATCCTGGCGGAGTAGAGCTCCCTATTGGCGAAGTAAAGCAGGTCCTCCTCCCTCTTGGAACCCATGATCACCTCGAAGAGCAGGTCGCAGGCCCTTATGGCGAAGGCCCTGTTATCAGCATCGGGGGACAGGGCCTCCCAAGTCAGCCCCAGCACTGCATTCACCACCCCCTGATCGCCCACGATCTGGTGCCCCAGGATCCTCCTCACGTCCACCACGTAGCCGCTGTTGATCGCGGCGGGGGACTGACCCGCTGCGTCCTCCACAGCGTAGACCTTCATGGGCACGTTCACCACAGCCCCCTTGGAGATCATGGTGCTGGCCAACCAGAGGTTGAAGGCCGTCATGGGGTAGATCCCGGGGATGTTGTCCACCCCCTTCAGGAGTTCGGGTAGGACGGAGAGGGACTGGTCCGCCCCCATGGGGAAGACGTGTACCCCCACCCTGCCCTCCTTTCCCACCCTGGCCGAACCCAGCCTGGTCAACACCCACCCCAGTATGGAGACCAGGAGGTAGGTGGGATCTACTCTCACCTCCACCTTCCTGTTCCCCGCGTATCCTGGGGACCTGGAGTACTCGTAGAACTCCGGCTTCACAAAGGAGGGGGCCGTCACGGACTGGCACTGCCTCGGTTTTACATCGAACTTGGAGAGGATCTCGGACACCGAGGACTGGGCGGGGATGTTGTAGCAACTCAGCGCGTCCTCGAAGGCTTTCCTGTCGTTCCCGCTCAGGGGGAGGAGCCTGATTGGCCCCTCCCTCTTTGCCTTACCCCTCCTCTCCATTCCCTTGGCGATCCTGTCCTCCCTGACCCTCGCCACCTCCGCCCCCACCCTCATCGAGCCCACCAATTCAGGGTCCTGGATCTCCACCCAGTCCCCCACCCTCCTCCCGTTCGCCAGGGAGGCCACCGCGATCACGTAGTTGTCCCCGAAGACGTCGTAGAGCCTAACCCTCACACCTCAACACCCTGAGACTATCGGAGAACCTCCTCTTCCTGTGGAAGTCGTGGTCCAATTCCCTCCCCTCGGAGCTGTCCAGGTTGTCCCCAACTATTACAGGGAGGAGTAGGAGTGTGTAGCCCTTGACGATCCCCCTCTGGTTGCTCAACTTCGAGAGCCAGGACATCATGTCCTTAGCGTCCCCCAGCGGGTAGTCCGCGAGGGTCAAATCCCCCTCTAGGAAGGCGTCGAGGTTGAACTTGGGCAACTCCTTGAGCAGACCCTCCGCATACTTCCTCAACCTCAGCATTCCCTGCTTAACGCTTTCAACCAATTGGGGGACGTGTAATCCCCTCATGGCGTTCAGGTGGTTCAACACCGCCAGCACCGCCAGCATCTTCACAACTTCGTTCCTCCACTGGTTCTTGTATAGGAAAACTGCGCTCCCGATCTCGTGGAGGAAGAAGGAACTCCTCCCCTTCCTTGGTTCACACCAATCGTGGAACTGTTCTTGGTAGTACTCAGCCGCCTTACCCACATCGTGGAAGGCCACCAGGAAGTGGGTTAGCTCCCTCCAGTCCTCCCAGCGCAGCCCCAGGAGGAACTCCCTGTCCAGATCGCCCTGGAGTTTGGAGGCCATGAAGTCCATCCTCCTCTTGACCACCTTGAAGTAGGCCTCGTCGAAGACACCCCTGGCCTCGTTCAGGGAACCCAGGGAGTGGGAGAGGAGGGTTTGGCCGGCGAAAGCACAGGGCTTCACTGGGTCTCACCTCCCAGCTTAGCCCCCTCCTCGGGGCTGTAGTGGGGGATCTGGACACCGTCCAGACCCTCCTCCATTAGCTGCACCCAGAGGCAGAGGCCATGGTCGGGTTTGAAGTCTACTGGCTCTCCTCCCCTGACCGCCTTTCCTCCCCCTTCCAGGACCCCCAGGGCCTCCCTCTCAGTGAGGGGGACAGCGTACTGGGCGCTGCTCTGCCCAGGCGGAAACCCGAGGACCAGGGAAACCTCCCTAGTGAGCGAGCACTCCTCCCTCAAGATCTTCGAGACGTGGGCGTGGAAGAAGTTGGGGTTATCGTCGATGATCTCCAGGCTCTTCATGATTGCGTGGTCCAGGTCCGGGGAGTGGTCGATACCGTGCATCAGGGACTGATCCACTACCCTATTCCTCTCCACCTCCTTCATGGTCCTCTCCACCTCCCCCCTATCGTAGACTGCGCCGCTGAAGGGGAAGACCTTGACCACCCCTCGCCCGCCGTACCTGGCCACCCTCCCCGCCCTCTGGATCAGGTTAGGGGCCGGGGCAGCCTCGGTGATGAGGACGTCGAAGGACTTGTCCACCCCAGCCTCTATGACCTGGGTCGAGATCACTAACTCCGCCCTGTCCAACTCCCTGACCTTCCTTCTCCTGTCCACGGAGTTGAACTTGGAGTGGATCAGGACTGGGTTGAGGCCCATGGTCCTGAACCTCCTGTAGGCCTCAATGGCCCCCTTCCTGGTGTTGAAGACTACCAGGGTCCTCTTACCCCTCTCCACCTTGAAGACCTCCTCCTCACTGCTCAAGACCTCCACTTGTATCTCCCTTTCCACGGGGGAATGGGGAGTGGAGACCTCCTTCACCGGGAAACCCTGGAGGGCCCTGAGCACCTGGTCCCTGATCGGATCCGGAAGCGTGGCTGTGGCGATCACGAAGGGCACCCCAGCCCTCGCCAAGCTCCTGAGCGAGGCCAGGGCAGCAGAGAAGGCCTTCCCCTCCTCGGAGAAGAGGTGGAACTCGTCGAACACGACCACGGAGGAGAGGATCGCAGCCCTGGGGACCTCGAAGTGCGCCCCTCCCCCCCTCATGGACTTCCCCAACTCGGACGCGGGCAGCTTGAAGAGGTTCAGGACGAAGGTGTCCAGCGTGGTGACGTTGACCTTCCTGAGGAAGAACGGGCTGTCGTGGAAGTCCATGTCCTGCGCCCCCACCACGCCCCCGGTGAACCCCAGCCTCAGCATCAAGTCCCTGAGTTTCCCCTGCATGTCCTGGACTATGCTCCTCAGGGGGAGGACGTGGATGACCCTGTGGAAGAGGTCGTTCCCCCTCAAGCTCGCCAACCCCAGCGCTGCTGTCACGGAGGACTTCCCGTAGCCCGTGGGGGCAGTGAGGATCACGGAGTTTCCCTCCTCCAGTTCCTGCAGCGTCTCCTCGATCTTCTCCCTCGGGGAGAAGCCCTGGACCTGCACCACCCCCCTGTAGTGATCAACTAAGGACGACGACCTCCCCTCCAACCTCATACGCCTCCTTGGCCCTCACCTTGACCTCCCTGGGCCTGAAGGGGAATTCACTGACGGGGACAGCGTACCTAACAGACCTGGCCCTCTTCCCCCACAGGTACCCCCCTTCCCAGAAGTCCACATACTGAACCTCCCCTATGGCGTGGTCCACGTCGGACCTGAAGTAGTACTTAGTCCTTAGGTCACCCTGCACCTGTTTAGCCTCCCCCACCTCCACCCCCTCCACGCTCACAAGTCCCTCCTTGGAGCCGAGCCTCGTTATGGCCCAGCTCAGGGCCTCCAACTCATCCCTGGCCAGGTCTGAGACGTAGACCAACCTCAGCTGCCCGCCAGGGGAGTAGATCTTGCCCGTGGGGACTATGTTGTACCTATACCTCCTCTCGGCCCTCCTCCCAGGCCTCTGGAAGGGACTCACCACGTTCCTCACCACGTCCTCTATGTAGGAGGCCACGGTTGAGTCCTCGAACCTAGCCGCTGCCACCCTGATCCTCTGCTCCAGGGCAGCTGCAGGTGATCCCACCCCACCCCCCACCCCAATGGAGTCAACCCCCCTGAACCTGCCGTAGGACAGGGCCCCCACGAGGGTGGAGGGAGGGGGGAGGAGCGCAGCTCCCTTGGCCTTGGAAGCCGTGGGGACCGACACGGAGAAACCCCAGTGGAGCTTCACCGAGACCTTGGAGTAAAAAAGGGGCATGGGACCACCTACGAGAGGAGGGAAGTGATCAGCTCCTCCGCGCTCCCCACTACCTGGGCATTGCCAACCCCTATTCCCTCCCTGTTGAAGGCCAACACAGTGGCCTTACTCCCCTTGAGGACCTCCTTGGCCTTCCCCACCCTATTGGAGGTGTTCCTTATGTAGTCGTTGGAGTGCCCGGGTTCCGGGACGAACGGGAAATCCGTGACCGTGACCACTGCGGACTGGAGCTCCATGGACGGGAGGAACCTACTCCTCTTCCCCCCGAAGTTCCCCGTGAGGACGGTGTAGAGAGCCCTGATGGCGATCTCTCTCCTCTTCTCCCTCTGGGCCTTGAGTTCACCCTCCCTGGGCGAACTCCCGGGGTTGGATGGAACCCCCACGTTCTCATCGTCCAAGAGGAAGGTCAGGGTGTAGAGTGCCGATCCTACCTCCACATTGTAGATCGCCTGTTTACTCTCCCCCTGTTTCCCCTTCTTGCTCCACAGGACGTACCTCACGTGGAACTGGGCCTCCAGCTGCGCCGGGATCTCCGATTTCACCAGGGATGGGATCATGTATCCCACTGCGAACTTGGAGCTCCTCCTCACAGGGTTATTCCCTGCATACATGAATCCTCCCACGTCAGCTACCACATCCTTGAGCATGACGTCCACCTCGAACCTCCTCATGTCGTCCTCACCCTTGGGTGGTTCCACTCCCTCCAAGGCATCGTCATCGTTGAACTTCAACAACTCCCCTTGAAGCGTCTTACTGGTCACTGGTAGGCCCTGTTTATGGGCCAATTCAGCTAGGGTCATTTGGTAGGCGTGGGCTATGCTCTCCCCCGAGATCACTGGGACATACCTCACCAAGTAGTCCCCTGTCTCCGTCCTGAGCACTATGGGCGCAGTCCTGTGCCTGGTTAGGTTGCCCACTGACTCCACGCCGTTGAGCGACTCCAGGTTAGTGAGGAACCTAACACTCCCCCCTATCATTGCCCCTCACCTCCCCCCAATAGGGTGGAGTTCACTATGGACATAGCTATGGCCCCTGCCTTCCTGGCACTGTAGACGTCCCTCTCCACCTGCTCTATGAAACTCTCCACGTCAGTAGTAGTGGCCATGTAACCGATCACAGTCCTCTCCTTGCCCTCCTCTCCCCCCTCCCTCACTATGAGGGCTGGGAGCTCACTGTTATTCCTCTTCACCGTGGACTGCCTTATCTCCCCCCTGTCCAGTCCAGTCCTCACTATCCTCTCGCAGTCCCCTATGACCTTCACCGCAGCCTCCTTGGACAGGGCGTTGGAGATCCTGTCGAGTAGCGTAGGGGATCGGGCGTATATGGAAGCGACAGCCAACAGGTTGGCGACCCTCTTGAGGGTCTTCCCCTGTTCCTCTTCCATATGTGAGAATAGAGGGAGTGGTTAATAATCGTTTTGGTGGAGGAAAGAAAAAGCTTTTCATATTCTTGAATTCTGAAAGAATTTCACAAAGATCCTCCCCTTGTTGGTCAGCCTCACCTCCCTCCCTTCCGCCTCTATGAAACCCGCCTCCTGGAGCCTCCTCACCTTCCTCCAAACCGTGGAGGTGGGGATTTTCAACCTCTTGGAAATGCCCAGGGAGCTAGTTTCACCCTGCTGAATAAGCGCCAGGATCCGCAGTTCGGTTTCCTCGATCTCTTGGTCCATGAGGTCCCTGGTCCTCCAGGAGATCACCCCCTCCCCACTCTCCGTTTCCACCTCCACCTCAGCGTCTATCCTGAGGAGGAGGAAGGCCGTGAGGATCTCCAGGATCAGCACCCTCATCCCGCTGCTGAGGTTCACTATGAACTCGGTGTGCCTGCTCCCTTTGATCCAGTGCATGACCTGTGAGACAGCGGTGGGGAAGTCCGTGTGGTCCACCTCCAGGACCTGGAGGGGGGTGGAGGTTTCGCTCATCAGGGAGCGCAGGGAGTTCAAGGCCTCCTGGGACCTGGGTTCCTCTCCCTTGGGTTTGACCAGGAGCACCTCCTTGACCTGATTGATCCCCCTCCTCAGGAAAGCCCTCACCACGAACTTCTCATCGAAGCCTATGCCTGAAATTAGAACTGCCACGTGGGATATAGGGGCGGGGGGAAATTAATTTGATCGTTTTCAGGTCCTCAGCTCGCCCTCCCCACCTCCCCCCTTGGACCTCTCCACGACCCTGAACTGCACCTCCCCCAGCCCAACTCCCCCACCCCTCCCGAGGCCGAAGTAGTTGGAGTAGGCCAAGTACTTTGCCGCCCTCCTCTTCATAGGGCCCAACACGTCGAACTCGATCCACCCCACGACCCCCCTCGTCTTCCTCAGCCTCCCCTCCTCTTCCCCCAGGACGGCGGTGATCGGCCTCAAGTTGAACCCCACGACCCTGGAGAGGCTGTTCCCCAGGACCAAGAGCTTGAACGCCTTCTGATCCGCCTCCTGGTTGGCCGTGGTCCCAAGGAGTCCAGCGTATTGCCTGTATGCAGCTGCGATCACGAGGCCCGGGGTGGGGAGGAGGGCGTAACCGGAGTCTATCTTCCCATACCTCTCGTGAAGGGAGGGGGGTAGGTAGATCTTGGAGGCCAGGAGGGTGGGGGTGAGGAACTCCAGGAGGAAGTTCCTCCCCTCGACCTGGACATCGGAACCGTCGAAGACGGAGAGGACCTCCACGCTGACTTGAAATTCACCGTAAGGGGTTCTGAAACTCCCTCCTCTCTCCCCCAGGACCTCCTCGGTGAAGGGGAAGGAGACCTTACCCCTCATGATGGACCCCGCCTTCACCCTCAAGGGTTTGCCCGTGGAGAAGAGCCTCCGCCCCCCAAGCTCCAGGTTGGAGATGAAGAGGGGCTTGTTCTTGGTCCTGGAGGTCACCAGGTCCTTCAGGAAGGGCAGGATCTTCCCATCGAGGATGAGGTACTTGATGACCTTGGAGGAGAGAGGGGGGAGGAGAACGTCGTGCACGGGGATGACGTTGTAGGTCACCTTCACGACTCTCATTTAGTTCTCCATGAGGGGAGATCGCTATAAGCATTTCCACCCCACCTCCCGATGCGTCCTCGCGTCACTGGTAAATCCTCTTAACCGATCGGCGAATCTCAATACTATGAGGGAGGACTGCCTAACCATCTAGTTTATTCTCAAGGGGGTTGGGGGAAGACCCTCCCTAGGACTCCCCCATTCTGGTTAACCCTCCTCTCAACCAGGAGAGAGCGAAACGTAGAGCCTTCACGTAGTCGTTTGCAAGGGCTAGGAGGGAATCAGAGGGAGCGATCTTCATGGAGACAGCGGCTTGATCGCGTTCCTCCGCCGTCAAATCGGGTCGAGAAAGGGAGGGTATTCAGATCGTCCCCACCGACCAGGCTTTCACCGTTTTGTAATTCTCCCCTTCTCTCACCAGCGGCCAAGCGGGAGTGCCCCAGGTGGTTCAGGACTAAACGCGAGGCATCAGCCCTCGAAAACGGATCCAACTCGAATTCCTCCAGAGGTGAAGGCGGCGTCCCCCGGGAGGTCGAGGGAAATTCGTCCGCGCGTTGGAGTATAGGGGCACTCCCCTCAATTCCATCGAATTGGAAAACTGATCTGGAAGTCCTCCCCTCAATTCCGTATAACCCGAGATCGGGCCAACGGGAGGGGGGGAGGGGGGTTAACTACGCTGCGGACGAGCGTCCCAGGACCCAAGGCCTGAGGTGGTGCCTTGGAAATCGTAAGCCCCTTCGCCGATGTGGGATATTACCCCTTTCCAAGTCGACCCGATCCACGCCCAAGCCTCTCCAGGGTCACGACTCGCCGCGATCCTAGGGATCTTCAGCAAACAGTAGTTGTCCATTTGAGTCCTAAAGATCACAGTAAAGGAATTTAACCCAGAACGGGATCAATTCCCGTGAAGTCCTACTTCGTAACCCTCGGTTTCAACGAGACCTTCCTGTTGAGGCTCCTCAACGAGACCTCAGCCCAGAGGGGGGACAACCTCACGGTGGTAGTCCCCTCCCCGGTCTCCTCGGGGACCAGGATGGCCTTCGAGAACCTCAGGGTTCAGGCCGGCAGGCTCTACGGGGTGGAACCTCAACTGGTGGAGGTGGCTGTACCAGGGGAGTTCGCAGAGGTCTTCCCCAAGTTCGTGGACCTCATACTACCCATGGGGGAGCCGGTGATCACTGACCTCACGGTGGGCATGAGGTCCTTCGACGTGTTCATCCTCCTCTCCCTCCTAGTCAGCGGCAAGGACTTCCAGGTCTACGTGAGGGACGAGAACGGAGGGTGGGTCATGGGGTTCGGCAGGAGGGAGGTTCGGGCTCTCCTCAGAGACTATTCTGCAGAGGAGATCAGGCTCCTCCTGGAGGTGGAGAAGGGGAAGACCAGCCTCGAGGAACTGGCGAGGGTCCTGGGAAAGGCAGGGAAGACTGTGCAGAACAAGGTGTCGGAACTCAAGAAGTTCAGCTTGCTCCACCAAGCGGGCAAGGACAGGGCCGTGACCTTGACCCCCCTGGGGAAGGCGGTGATCAGGTTGAGAGTGGGAACCCAGAGGGGGGATCGGGACACTTGACCTGGGAGGATCCAATGTCCTGGTCTTTCCAACTCTCCCCCTAGATCCACCTCAGCCGGCAGTCGCGGTTAAGGTGGATTCCCCTCGATATGGCAACGAGTGATAGCGAAGAGCGAAATCGCTGATCCCCTCTCCGGCCTGAAGGGTTCCAGGGCGGTTCGTGGTTCCCACTGCGAGGGGTTAAACCTGGCGGGCAAAGGGTCAGAGGTTCAACCCACTTGAAGGATCGAATCGGGAACCTCCATCCATAACCCATGGTTCAGTAATAGAGAATAAGTGCGACATTGGTCACCCCTCCCGCAGTTCCATTTCCTGAACCGAGCCGGGGGAGGGACGTCGTTAGCTTCACTAATAGATCTTCTGAAAGTGTGTGAACTACCCCGCCCTCACGGACAAGGCATCTCCACCTCGCGATCTCCCGCTCCTCGGAGCGACCTCGATCCCCCCACAGCGGAGGTTCCACCCG
>Ga0208683_100286_pt1 | contig 21372 bp, 18 predicted proteins | sample BED_Mat_host_9_1_FD_187141 | JGI IMG/M metagenome (GOLD analysis project Ga0208683, IMG submission 187141) | Extremophilic microbial mat communities from Yellowstone National Park, USA - BED_Mat_host_9_15 (SPAdes) (version 3) | ecosystem: Environmental > Aquatic > Thermal springs > Hot (42-90C) >... | reverse complement strand
ATGGGGTTTTTATCCCCATGTTTTCTATGGGCTTATGTTGTTTTTCTCCTTACTTGTTTATTTCCTTTTCTCTTGTAATACTTGGTTTTATTCGTTCTCTTGTTTTGCGTGGATTGCCCGTAGGAGTTTTTTAGGGCAAGTGGTTGAGGCCAAGTTCTGGGCTTACGCATGGATGGTTCACTTGGCTAATTCTGTGGTCGGTAGAGCTCCGGATATTAGGGTGTGAGCTTGCGAATAACGTTAAATATTAATTACTGAAAAATTCTCAGTGTATCATATCATGCTTATGAAATAAATTGAAGAGTTCAACAAAGCAAAAAATTGAAGCAATCCTATATAGAACGTCACAAAGTAACTCGTAGTTATTAAAAGATAAAGTTCATTTAAATTATTAAGAATATATTTTCGATAACTTGTAAATAATGGAATCCTATCCGCTATTACGCTTCAGAAACTGTTTTTAGCTTAATACTCAATTATTACGTATGTCGTTTTTGAGGAAGAACTCGTTAAGCTTTTTAAAGGAAGCTGAGAGGGATTTAAATGAAGGCGAGTATAATTTAGCAATGTTTCATCTGGAACAAGGTGTTACAGCTAGCTTTAAAATTAGTTTTATATGAGAGGACCGGTACTTATGAGAAGACTCATAATTTAATTAAACTCCTAGAATGATGTAATAAGAATTACGAATAACGATAGATTGAGAGAATTGCTTAATAATGAGTCAAGCACGTTAGATTTAATTCAACAAGCATATATAGGCGCCAGATATTTACCATATGAGTACAGTAAAAATTCCGTAATAGTCACCTTAAGACTTGTGAGGGTGATATTAAATGAGCTTGGACTACTTTAAGGAGGAGTGGGAAAAGAGGATAAGCATGTTGAAAAATTCAAGACAATACTTAAAGGTAATAAAAGAGGTATGTGTAAATGAGATATCAGCAGAATGTAAGGTAATACTCTTTGGCTCTGTAGCTAGGGTAATTATAGGCTAGATAGTGATGTGGACGTTCTTGTAATAGTCCCTAATATTAAAGATGAATGGGATAGGAGTAAAATATCAGTAAAACTACATAAGGCAATAAATGCGTGGGATCCCTTTGAAATTCACGTCATCACACCAGAGGAATATAAAAACTGATATTCTAAGTTCATTGACGTATGGGAAGAGATAACTTAACTTATTACTACATATGCTAAATAGTCCCTTTATTTTTCGATAAACCCCGTTAATGTGTAAATCAAAATAAGATAAAATTCACACATAAATATGTTAAGGGTTAATTAAGATATATGGAAAGTATTAAAACAATATGCCCGTTCTGCGGTGTAGGCTGCGGTTTAGTTTTTCACGTTCAAAACGATTTCATCGTAAGGGTAACTCCAGATGAATCCCATTTAGTGAACAGAGGACATTTATGTGGAAAGGGGGCTATTTCAGCTGAGGTGATCTATACATGGGATCGTATTTTATATCCATTAAAACGAGTTAAAGATACGTTTATAAGGACTAATTGGGATATTGTAATTAAAGAGATTTCTAAAAAGATCTTAGAAATAAGAGACAAATACGGGCCTGAAACTATAGCCTTTTACGGTGGATGCCAGAATACCTTAGAGGAAGTATATTCTTTTATGAAATTGGCTAGAGCTTTAGGTACTAACAACGTAGACTCTTGCGCTAGAGTTTGTCATGAGGCTTCAGCAGAAGCGTTAAAGGAAACTGTGGGAATAGGTGCATCTTCTGTAGCGGTTTCGGAAATATCTAAAGCAAGAAATATAGTTATTGCAGGAGAATCAATAACTGATAGTCATCCAGTCCTCTCACAGTATTTGATTGAGGCTAAAAATAAGGGAACTAAGATCATAGTAATAGATCCGAGAAGAACCGGAACTGCTAAAATGGCGGATATGTTCTTGCAAATAAAAAGTGGAACCGATATATATTTATTTAATTCTGTTGCTAATTATATAATTTCTAAGAACATTTACGATAAGGAATTTGTACAGAATGGAACTGATTATTTCGAGAATTTTGCGAAATTCGTAAAAGATTATACTTTAGAGGAGGCCGAGAAAATAACCGGTATAAGAAAAAGTGATATTATAAGATTCGCTGAAACAATAGTGGAGAAACCTACCATATTCTCCTGGGGTTTAGGTTTGACTCAAACAGCTGGTACTAATGGGGTAAAAGCTTACATTAATTTAGCCCTATTGACGGGAAATGTAGGAATAGAAGGTGGAGGATTATTAGTTTATAGGGGACAAGCCAACGTTCAAGGTGCAGGCGATATAATGAAACCCGATGTTTTCCCTAACGGTCCTATGAACGAGGAAAACGTCAAGGAATTGGAAAGAATTTGGGGATTCAGACCGTCAACCAACAAGGGCTTAAGTATAACTGAGGCCTTCTTTGAAAGTGATAAAGTTAAGGCCTTAGTTTTAATGAACTTTAATCCAGCCTTTAGTTTGCCGAATAGGAATAAGGTTAAGAGGTTTTTACAATCGCTAGATTTGTTAGTTGTGATAGACCCGTTTTTAACTGAAACAGCTAAACTTGCCCACTATGTACTTCCGTCAGCCTTATGGGCTGAGAAAGAAGGTTCTGTAGCTAATTTAGATAGAACAATAAAGTGGAGATTTAAGGTAGTTAATCCACCTGCTGAGGTAAGAACTGAATTATGGATAATTAAAGAATTGGCTGAAGCTTTAGGTTTTAGTGGATTTTACGATGATCCCAAACTGGTATTTAAGGAAATGAAGGAAGTAGTTAAGCTATATTCTAATATGACGTTAGATGAAATAATGGATTACTCATCTAATTCTAGATATCCTAATCGTGAGATTTCCTTATATAAAGATAGATTTCTCACAAATAATGGAAGGGCTAAGTTCTCATTAGTTCCTTACAAGGAAATAGGAGGTGAGGGCTTAATATTGATAACTGGTAGAGTTGTTACACGATATAATACAGATGAATTGATAAAGAGAATTCCAGGATATTCCTCGTTTAGTTCTGAGATCTTGATAAACCCGAATGATGCAGTTAAACTAGAGGTAAAAGATGGAGATTTAGTAAAAGTAACGTCAAAATGCGGTAGTGCTATATTTAAAGCAAGAATATCGAGTGATGTAAGAGAGGGAAGTACGTTCTTATATATGCATGACCCCTATACGAACTACGTAGTTTGTGACGATTTAGATGAAATTTCTAAAACCCCTAGATATAAAATAACTTTCATTAAAATAGAAAAGGTTAAATTCGCATAACTCCCGATAGAATTTTATTTATCGATAAAAACAATTTAAAAATAGTCGTGTAAATATTAATTAGTTTCTTAAACGTGTTAATTGAGTTAATTCTCCATGATGATTAACGGAAAATTAGGATATATAAACTTAGAATATAAAGGAAATATACATTTTACATAGATATGAATAATATATTAAACACTTTCTTACAAATAAGCTATTATTGTTTTAACTATATTCAATATTTAAAATATTTAGAATTAACTATTGGCTTATATACTAAGTAATATATCAATATTGATATGAAGATTATCGACGATATAAAAAGCAGATAGTACATTAATGAGCTCTTTACATATTGCAAGAAATAAAGTATCGCGGCGAACAGTATTCCGATACTAGCAATATGTACTAATGCCCTATATGGTTCAATCTGTGGCATATTAATCTATCCTTAAACGAATTTTTAAACACTTTCCTAATATTAAGCATATCCTAACCCTTTCCTAACTTTCTGGCTAAAACTATTATAATAATCCAGCATAGTTTGCGTAACTATAGGTTTAATATATTTCATAGCTTCTAGCATATCTTCCATTGTTAATTTGGGCTTTTGATTTGAGGAGATTGCTCTTCTAATCGATATTAATATTGCCTTATTCACTATTCCCTTAATTTCAGCTGGAGTATAACCCTCGGTGAGTTTAGCTAAGTGATTTATATCAATCTCATCATGAGCCTTACCCTCAATTAGTCTCGAAAATAACGCAACTCTTGTTGAGTAATCTGGAGGAGGAACATAGATTAATTTCTCTAATCTACCCGGTCTAAGTAATGCCGGATCTACCATATCTGGTCTATTGGTAGCTGCGATTACTACTACCTTACCCTTAGTCTTACTTATACCGTCCATTTCAGTTAAAAGTTGACTTACTACTCTATCTGTTACCCTATTTGGGTCTAAGCCTCTTACAGAGGCTATGGAATCTATCTCGTCAAAAAAGACTATACATGGAGAAGCTTGCCTTGCCCTTTTAAAAACTTCCCTTATTGCCCTTTCAGTTTCTCCAACCCACATGCTCATTAGTTCTGGCCCATTGATTGCAATGAAATTGGCACCACTTTCGTGGGCTACCGCCCTAGCTAGCATTGTTTTTCCAGTACCTGGAGGGCCGTAAAGTAAGACGCCAGTAGGAATTTCTACTTTCATTTCCTCATATAATTCTGGATATTTTAACGGAAATTCTATTACTTCTTTCAATTCCATTTTTACGTCTTCTAAGCCTATAATATCCTCCCAAGTAGTCGAGGGAATTTCTACCCTAAATTCCCTTAAAGCTGAGGGTTCAACTACTTTTAAGGCATGGTTAAAATCATCCATAGTTACCTTAATACAGTCTAAATCACCATTACACCTATGGTAAGCGTTCATTACAGCTTCCCTAACTAAGGCCTCTAAATCAGCACCAACAAACCCGTGAGTAATTTCTGCTATTTTCTCTAAGTCAACATCTTTCAATGGTATTCTTCTAGTATGTATTTTTAAAATTTCTAGTCTAGCCTCCTTATCTGGGACTGGAATTTCAATTTCCCTATCAAATCTCCCTGGTCTTCTTAAAGCTGGATCAATTGCGTTAGGTCTATTTGTAGCTCCTATGACGAGCACACCACTTCCGCTTGAAATTCCATCCATAAGTGTTAATAGTTGGGCTACAATTCTCCTATCAGTTTCTGACATTGCAGTATCCCTATTTGGAGCTATAGCATCTATTTCGTCTATAAATATAATTGATGGAGCGTTCTTTTCTGCCTGCTCAAATATATCCCTTAGTCTCTTCTCACTTTCACCATAATACTTAGAACCTATTTCTGGACCACTTATGTAAAAGAAGTTAGCCATAACGCTATTTGCAATCGCCTTAGCTATTAACGTCTTTCCAGTACCTGGAGGTCCATAAAGTAAAACTCCCTTTGGAGGTCTTAATCCTAACGCTTTAGTTATCTCTGGCTTAACTAAAGCAATCTCTACAATGTCCATTAACATCCTTATTTGATTACCTAACCCTCCCACGTCATCTAGCGTTACATAAGGAATATTTTTCTGTGCTAACTTAACGGACTCTGGGGCTATATTAATTTGAGTGTCTGCAGTAATGTAACCTGCTTCAACCTGGGGAGAATAAGATATTACTGTGAAAACCCCGTCCTTTGTTTCTACAGTTACGCCTCTTGATATTAACTTACCCCTTAATTCTAAGTTAAGCTTTCTAATGTCAAATTTCTTCTGCTCTGAAGGAGCTAATGTTACTTCCTTTAAAGGTGTAGGTTCTATTTTCTTAATGGGAACCTTCTCTCCATCTCTTATTCCCAATATTTTTAATCTTTGATCATTAACTACTATTCCCCCTCTTTCCTCCTTATTTTCTTGAACGAAAAAAGGAATAGGTCTATTTCCGAGTATTATGATTACATCTCCTGGTAAAAGTTTGAAATTCCTCATTATTGAGGAATCCACTAAAGCAACGTCAATTTTGCTCTTTCCACCGTAAACTCTTACAAATATGTAATCGTTACTAGTCATCATAAAATAATTAGAGACTAATCTTTTATCTTTTAATATAAACGTAAAGACGAACCTTTAGGTGCTAGTTTAATTTTAACCTTATTTCCAGTGTAAATCATTAAACCTAGTAAGAAAATTTCTGAAGTAAATGACGTTAATAATTCGCCTTGAAGTGTGCTCATGAAGTTAGCCAGATAACTTGACGCTAGGGCAGAGACTAATAAACCCATAGTATATGTAGAAAATGTGGTAATAGTACACGCAGGACATACTGCTACAGAACCAATAATCGAGGCTATTAAATTCCTTTTGTTTAATTTGTTTTCAAAAGTATAGGAGGCTATACCTCCAGCTAGCATTGAAGACGCTATTAATTGTAATGCTTCTAACGGATTTATGTAAATCCCAATTACGTGAGGTATATATATCGTAACTGAGGGGGCTAACATGGGAATTCCGAATAGTCCGAATAAAACTGGAGGATAGGGATATCCACTAACGCCTATGTGTATTATTCCCGACAATAAGGCGTAAATTGCTCCAAATATAACACTGAATTTAAACCATTTTTTAGGTTTCGGTATATCAAACAAAGTCTTAATCAACTTAGATAAACCATATCCCAATAACACAGACCCAAGAACTATTAGGAACGTTGACATAACAGTCATTGTAAAAAGGAAGATTAAATCATATCCGTTATAATCTACGTAATATGGTACGTGTGTCATAAAATAGAGAATTTGAATCAATATTGCAAAAGAACCTATTAATATCCATTTTATACCGTAATCCCTTTCCAATTTCGGAATAATCCTAATGTTAAGGGGTTTTGTTGCCATATTTTCTCTTAAATACTGTAAATAGTAAACCCCCGCATACCACGCTATCGGAGTTCCAATAATCCATGTAGTTATCCATAACTCTATTAATTGGGACGGGGAGAAATTAAAGAACGGAATCGGATAACCTAAAATTATTGAAATTGGACCAGGCATTATTAGAGACCAAGCAATAACATGAAGGAGTCCAAGTCTAGCCCAAGGTTTCATTAAGGGGTATCCCATTGCACCTATAAAACCGCCCATAAATGGTATTAAATAAATTAAGGGATTATCATAAATAATGTTAAACACAGAGATGATAATTACGTTTATAAAAATAGATAGGACTACTCCATATCTCCACTTCTTATTGATAAGTAAGGCTAGAATTCCTCCTGCAATTTCACTAAATATCAATTTCACGAAGGAGAAAGCTGGAGAGAAGGGTAATAGAATATCAATTATAAGAATAACTACAAATACTAAATAACTTTTTAATCCCCTTCCTATACTTTTTAATACTTTCTTACCGGATAATTCTGAGTAAAGCACATAAGTAGATAGAGATAATAGCGCGATAGCCAACGAAACTAGTCCTTCAAATAGCCTTTCCATAAAAGTTACCGATATTAAAAAAGGGATATTTGACGCTACAGATCCTATTAATCCTGTGAATAATTCACAAGAACAAGAAAGGGAAGTAGCTAATATTCCTAAAGAGGCTAATAACTGATTTGAAGCCCTTAATCTTAACATACTATAATACATTAAATAGAGTGTTATATTTAGCGCTACGAGAAACGATAAAATAAATGATATTCCCAAAGATAAGGGAGTCATAGCCCAGGTAAAGTGGGGGGTAGTTATTGAGAGATAAGGTCCCCATAGGGGAAATGGCATATCTTGAGGTGAGACTGGAGGTGAGGTAGATATTACTAAAGATACGCCAGTTGGGAATTTTATATTTGTAATTAGAAATAGTCTAGTAGCAATCTGAAAAAATATAAAATAAGCAACAAAAGTTATTACAAAAATAACTTGATATCTTTTTAATTTAAAAAAATCAAACATTTCCATGAAAAGTCACCTAACTATAAGGTGACTCTTTCTTAGCAACTTCAACGGGATCTACCTGAGGATCCTTATCTGCAAGTACTATTAAAAGAATATACCATATTGGGTATACAAGTCCTAATAATGTAAATGGTATTATCCATATTTCTGCTTGTGACTCAAATATAGCCATGGTTCCCTATTAACATTTGCTTATGCATTTATATAAATTTATCTAGAAAAAGTACCAAAATTATAAATAAATTAAAATTTACTTTTTTAAATCAGAATAGTCCCAGATCCTTTAGAACCTTTACCATATAATACGTTGATGGTACTGCAGCCATTGCAAATAAGGCATAAGATGTCTGAATTAATTGAGAAGTCGGGTAAGCTGGGTAAAAGTTTTGAGAATAGTATCCAGCCATCTCTAAGAATATTTCCGCAACTGCAGCCATCATACTAAACATTGAAAATAATGTAAAACTCTTAAGAGCCTTACCCATAGCGTCCCATCCAATTCCCCCCAACAATCCAGCTACTATAAACGATAATAGTTGCAATAGTTTCCCCATATTTGAAGTCACACTGAAATCGAATGGGTCTGGTAAATACCAATAAGTTACTAAAGCACCGCCTATTATCCAGCTAAGTAATACGCCTTTCGTGTAGTAATTTAAAGAGAGCAGCTTTCGTGAAATAGGCCCGCCTAATATATACATCTCCTTAGCTAACCATACTCCTATTAATCCAGCTCCCCAAACTAGCATCATATCAAATGAAAATTTCGCTAATTCCAGAATTTTATCTAGCATTAATGACAATGGGTTTATAGAAGCTAAAATTAGGATAAACCCAAAAACAAGATATCTTTTATCTGGGGTCAATTCCATAACCCCAATAATGTTCCTCCTGCGACTAATATAGCACCAGCCGTAGGAACTATAGCCACTAATGCTTCATTTTCATACATACTATAAGGTAATGTTTGAACTAGGATAATATCTGCAATCCATACTCCTATTCCTATTGCAGCTACTATAGCACCTAAAACTCTTCTTGTTAAGCTAATTCCCGCCATTAATAAGAAATTTTTAAAACTAACTTATAAATTTTCCTCATAATGTAAGCTCACTCGATATCTATAATATGCTCTGAAAATTAAATTGATAGTAATACTTTTTATATTGTATTATTACTGGCGAACTATGTTATTATTCTTTAAGGTCTAGCTTAATTTTCAAGTGTGGATATTAAACTTATTAATGATTTTCATAGTTCTTACTCAATGTGAAATGAACCCTAAAATAATTATACTGTTACTTTAAATATATTCAATTTTTAAAAAATTATCTAATAAAACTTCATATTTTAGAAAAATATCGAAATAAGTTTAAATTAGAGAACCTAAAATAATTGCTACTAAAGGCATTAACAAATAGGTAGTAGAGCTAACTGTGTCAAAAATTAACGCACCACTTAATAAACCAAGTACTGCCAGAGATAGTTTTTTATCATTTTTGTATAAGCCTATAGAAGAGAATAAGGCGAAAATGGCTATCAAAAAGAAAATAGGCGGCATCCAATTCCTTACTCCTAATATTCCTAAGATATAGGGAAAAGTAAATCCCATTGCCATTGCTATTCCTGGTACTAAATTAAATAAGGCTACAATTGAAACTGGCAAACCTAGCATTGCTGCAGGTATATAATATTTAAGGTTTACTTTCTTTACTATTATAGAATATACTACAAATATAGATCCAACTATTATTATAGAATAAGCCATAAATGTTCCACAGAAATACGTGATTTCCCCGAAAATTGACAGTTTAGATAATTCAATCAACCAACTCCCTATCAATACCCCAAATGCCAATAGATCTGGTATTATTAATACATATAGTATTTTTTTATTTAAATCTCTAATTATAAAAAATATTGCAGTAATTATAATAAGAACGTAAATAAAGGACGATAAAACAGGCGGATTAAATGCGGTATTATTCACACCTTCTGCTAAGTGAATTAAATCAAATAAAATAGTAAGATAAAGGACAGCCCATAATAAACCCTTAGTTTCTTTACTTAGTTTTCCAACATATGCCGAAATTCCGATTAAGATAAATTGTAAGGCAAAAACTAATCCATACGCAATAGCACCTATATAGTAAAAAGCTATAAATATTATTGACTTAGATAAATTTATTCCAGCCATACCTAGAGGAAGAACGCCAACTAAAAACTCCCTATTAAAAAATAACTCAAAAAATGAAGAAATTATATATGAAAATAAAAAAATTTTTATATCTTTTAAAGATGTCTCCATTACTTCATCACCTTTATTTTAAACTGTAACGCTAATAACTTAATGAACTTCGGGATTTTAGATGTTAACGAAATTAAACTAACAATATCAGCATTCTTCATTAGAATTAAAGATATTATAGGAGCACCAATGGAATTAGCTATTAATATTAAAGGTAGTATACTAGCTGAACTACTAGCAGGCTGTATGTAAACTCTCCACCAGAAAGATATGGACTTGAAATCTACAGATTCTCCAGCACCACCTTGAAACACTGCAAAGGATGCATAATATGTACGACCAGGATAGAATTGAACTTGATAAGGTGCAGAAGGTGTACCAATTGTAGTAAAAGTTCTTGCGAATTCAACATACCAATAAGTACCCGTGGGTGTTGACACAACCCTAGCTCCAGTCGCAACTAATGATGGATCCCAGAGATCTTTAGGCGAATAATTGCCTTGTAGCCATTGCCATCCGTTAATACTAGCATTATTTATTTCTGGGAATGTGTTAATAAATGGTATTCCTCCAATCATATATAGTGATGAACCATTAGTGTACATATCATCTATCATTCCTTGATGATCTATGAAACCTAGCTTTAATGGATCATGTGCTAAATAGTTAGCATAAGCCGGGTTTTCCGTCCAATTGCTTAGGGAAAACGGAATACCAGTAATGCTCGTTATAGGACCTCCATATCCAGAATCTTGAGTGTTATTAGCTCTAGGATTGCTATTCCAATGCCAAAGTTCAGCTTGTCCTGCCGATAATGCTCCCGGCGTTCCTGGTATCATGTGAGGCGTATATGCTATTTGAGTCCAATCACTAGGTACCCCTCCTAATAACCACATTACTACAACTCTTTCTGGGTAAGTATAAGTGTCATTATAGAACAATGATACGTATTCCGCAGTATCTTGCGGATAAAATTGATTATACGCCATTTGAGCCCAATTAGTATTATTTAACCCTAGGTTAAGGAACTGCTGAGGAGAAGTTATGTGGAATACTGTCCCATTTAGTGCAACATAAGTTATATTCATTGACGTTATTAATATAGGTTGCCCGTTGTTTAATGGAACTCCTTGAGGATTAATTGCACCACTAACGAAAGCTTCGAGTTTTCCGCTTACGTTTAACACGTAAATTTTCACTGGATTAGATAGAGTCCACCCAGGTGGATATTGTATTTGCTCACTAACTGGAACTGCGTAGACTGAGGCTATACTCTCATTTGATTGCTTATACGATACATTAACTACCCACCAGCCGCTTGGGAAGAAGTTAAATGGAGCCCATATTTGGCCGTTTGGCGTGAGTTCTGGACAAGCTCTCCATGACACTACTCCAACATTTATCGTTTTTATTAATACAAATATGTAAGGAGTACCATTTACATAAGTCCATGCCATCTTAACATCCATGCTTTTAGTATGTCCAGATATGCCATTTGGTACTGGGACTGTAGGCACTAAGGGTACAGTCGTCCACGGTATAGATTGCCAGAATGGCTCAGTACCTGGATTACCCAAATTAATTTGCGCGTTAGGCACATAATAGACTGTGATAGTACTTGCTGAAACTTCAGCTGAATTTATAACGTAATCTAAACCATATGCAACTCCTACAATAACTAGGAATATTATCAAACCTAAAATTACCATTGACATATAACCGTTCATTTCAACCCTTCACCCCCTTTTTACTTAACTCAAAATGTGACAAAATTGCACCAATTCCAAACAAAAATATAGCTAACCCTACAAAATTCCAAAAATAATTTGCCGTTGATTGCGGAATTCCTAATGTCATTCCGTTTACGGTAAATACTTCGTGTTGATACGTTACAGTAGTAGTCCCAACACCCATGAGTATTACCCCTATAACTGCTAAAACAATACCTATATAAAGGAAGCTTTTCGTGGGAGCTTTATTACTTGCCATTATCCCACCCCATTAATATCCTCCAACTCCTATACCACTAACACTATATGGAGCCCATGTACCTACCGGCGCTACTCCTCCAGTTAGCTCTAATGCGTAAGTATAATTAGCAGTTGCGATAATAGTGCCTACTAGCCAAGAGTGACCTAACCCTACTGCAGCAGTACCACAATATTCTGCACATGCCACGTGGTATATTCCTGGTTTAGGAAATACAAGGACTATATATGAATAGTAACCTGGCACTGCCTCAGCACCGAAATTGAAAATAGAGAAGTTACTTGTAGCACTCTGAACGAAAAATTCATGAAATACATCTATACTATGTATTACAAATACTACTGGCTCATCCACTGGAACTACTGTTAAGTTAGTGTATATTTTCCCGTGGGGGTAGAAATCCCAATGCCATTGTTGACCAGTCACGTAAATTATTACATAAGGACCTTTATAAGAGCCTAAGGCATTTGCAAAATTAGCATGAACTACTCCTACTCCTGCATTATTCGTAGGATTATATCCTATGTAATCATATGAGTCGTATTGAATCTCTAATGAAATTACTGCTACAATCACTAATACCATAAATAGAGCTATCACAGTAGCTCTCTTCATTTAACTCCCCTTACTATCTGTTAATAAGTATTCTCCCTTTTAAATTTTTCTCATACTTAGCTGAGTTAGTATAATAAGGTATAATATAAACTAGTTGATTTTTTATTAAAAAAAGTAATTAAAAAAATTATTTACTTTCTACTTGAGTTCCACCACTAGCCTGATAACCTTTAGCTGGAGAACTAGTAGCACCAGCGGTGACTTGCATGCTGTTAGCCTCAACTAATCTTACTATTCCGTCAGCTGGTAGAGCAATTGGTAACTCTTCTTCACTGTAACCTTCCCTTCTTAACCCATATCTCTCCAGTGCTATTGACAATACTGCCCATAAGGGTATATCAGTTTCCTTAACTTTTTCTCCATACAATAATGTCATAATTAAGTTATATGTAAATATTATAATTGAGAATCCTGCAAGCCACCCACCTATCATTAGCAACTGGTAATACGGCTCATAAAATGCTGCCCATGCTACTTCTCTTCTTATTAAACCATAAAATCCTCCTATGGCAGAAGCTACTGCAAATAATCCCATTCCAGCATTCCATCCCCAGAAGTGAAGCCAGCCCAATTTCTGGCTATACCATTTCCTTCCGAGTAAATAAGGACCAGCTGCATATACTGCACCAAATACACCGCCTACCGAATATAACGCTAACATAATGTGGAAATGTGAGAATATCCAACCAGTATTATGTATTGTAGGATCTATAGCTTGAACTGGGTTAGTAGGCTCTGCCTGAATTCCACCTATAATATTCCATACGGCTGCAGCATATAAGAAGGCTAATCCAGTATCCCACTTTAACTTTCTTGGATCACCTAATGTTATGAAGAATACTAGCCAGAAAGCCGCAAAAGGAATTGCAATTAATGCAGTACTAGTCTGAGCAAATATATCCCTTAATATTAGAGGCCATGGATCATCGCCTAAATGATGAACATATACACTTCCACCTAATACAAATAAAACTGGAATTAACCACCTAGTAAATCTATAGCTGTATAGGGGTCTTTTAGCATATAGTGGAATTAATGCTACGGATGCTCCACTCAGTGTATAAGGAACGAAATAAACTAATGGGTGATCAGCAAACCAGAATAACCCTTTCCATACTTCAGCATTTGGAACCCCGAATAAATTAATTCCGAGGCCCCCTATTGGTGAAAGTAACGACCACATATCCGCTATAAACACGGAAACATTAGCTAAAGCCATAAGTATCATGTCCATTACAATAAATCCAATTGCAGTAGGGACTAATTTACCCTTTATCCTTCCTATAAATGATGTACCTATTACTGATGCCATTTCCATCCATTCTGCTACTATCATTAATCCATATCCTATATACCATGTTGGAGAAGCTTGAAGAGGATTTAGAAATGTAAACAAATATTGATTTTGAACTCCACCTAAGTTCATCATAAATATTGCAAGATTATTTAACCAAAATCCTACATTAGCTATTTTAGGCCATTTAATTAATCTAGTGCCGTTTAAGGCTGGAATCATGTAAAAGGCTAGAGCAAAAACAAAAGTAAATGCTGCACCGAATATCATATCCATTACGTGATTTGTCATTGCTTGGAAATAATACGAGGGTTCTACAACTATTGGTATACCAGTTGACGCTAACCCCGCTTGACTTCTTAGCATTAAGGCAAAAGCTCCTCCTATGAATAACCATACTAATCCGGCTATTGTCATCTTTAAGGAGAGCATTCTATAGTCTTCACTGTACAATACTCTTAGAAGTAATGATCTTTTGGCCCCTCTTTCTTGAATTCTTCTATATTCCTCAGCCCACTCAGCTAGCTTCTCTCTTTCTAGCCTTCTAATCTCTTCTACAGAAGCCATCCTTTACTCAAAAGAAATGAGGCTTATAAGCTTATAAATGTATCTTTATAAAGTTAGAATAATAGTGAGCCTAAATATTTTATATAAATCTAGTTTATTTTCGAGTGTAAACAACAATTTTGTTAATGCAGTATAAATTATACAAAGTGTGAATTTAATTTCAATTCATCACAAGATCAATTCGTTAATAAAGTAGGTAGTAATAATTTTAATTTAATTAAAATTTTTATTGTAAAACTAAAGTGTCAAAAGAAGACTTTAAAGTAATTTTGAATAAGTTTCAAATAAATGAAATTGTTGATCACACTCTTATTTTCTTTGAGTATAATATTATGATATGAACAAAACGACGTTATATACTTTTTATTTACATTGATAGTTTAATGGTTAATAAAGAAAGTTTTTCCATGTATTTAGACTGTATAGACTTTCTTTAGTTACGACTAGTCGTAAATCAGATTTAATAATTGATAGAAGAAATATCATTCAAATTTTATTTATCAGATACTAAGAAGTAGAAAATAATATCTTTAAATCAATATTAATTAGATATATAACCTATTTTATGTAAACTGGAATTGTAGTTCCATCACTAAGAGTTATGGTATAATATCCTGGACTTAATCCATTAGTGGGTAGTATAATGGTTTCATATCCTATATATATTTCATAGCTTCTCGTATAACCACTTGTTATACTCCCGTTAGGTAAAGGCACTGGAGTCTGTATATAAAATGGAGGGTTATTTATTGTAAATGTTGAATTAGAGATAGATATAATTGTTAATGATTGATCATTTATATTATTTACATGGAATAATATGCCAGTTATGTTTACCCTTTTAATAGTGCCGCTAGATGCATTATACACTATTATATTGAATGTTCCGTACGTGTAATTATAGTCGTTCTGAGTCTGAGAAATAAATGAACTTGAGCCTATATTCTTATTAGTTATTAAAAAAGATGTAATCGATGCTGCGATTATTACTAAAACTAAAAAAATTATTTTCTTATTCTTTAGGTTCACGGGTCATATAGCCTCCTGCCATGATTAGTATTAGACCTATTAGCGCAATAAATTCCCCAGCGTAATCTGTTCCTCCTGGGACATAGTAAAATGACCATGGAACTGGTTTTAGCAAGCTGTAAGAATATATTACTTCAATTATTACTGCTATTGCTACTAATATTGCACCAGCTAATATTAGTCCCCACATTTTTACGTTCATTACTCCTCATATTTTTTATTCTATAGGCTAAATAAAAATTTTACTCAATTAACGCTGAATAGATATCTTATGTATTATTGCAATATTAAAAAGACGTTTAATAAGATGCAATCTCGTTTAATATGGATTAAGGGAATGTCTTTTTGGGATGTCATTACTTTACTTTTTAAGTATAAACTAGGTTAAGTTATGTTAATTTGTCCATTGTCAAACTAAACTTAATTTAATATCTAAAAATGCTATATAACAAATAATAATTTATACTACAAATAATATATAGATATTATCTCTTTTAGATTATGAAAATAGAACAACTGCCGAAGTATTATTTATTTACAAAATTTGCTTATTTATGTATTTCAATTTAATTGTGCAAATACAAGATAACTTTTTAAATGGTATAAACAGAAGTATTTTAAGATATATGTTTAGCATAAAGATCTATAATTATAAATTGGTGATATATAATGGAACAATATAATGTACTATATAGAAAAGAACATAAATTAAAAAATTATGAAAGAAAATTTACCTTTTTTGTCGGGGTACTCTTCGTTATCTTTTCCGTATTTACCTTTGTATCTATATTAATTAAAAATATTCTGTTAATAGAGGCTGGGATTCTCGTAAGTACAACCTTAGGAACGATATTTTTCGTAAATCTTCTAATAGATTTCTATCATAAAGATAATACAAATCGATGGATATATGTAAATTATAAAATACAATCAAGCGAGAGAACGAATTCAATCTGTGAGCATAAACCCTCTATGCTAAAGGGATTTATTGGTAAGCTATTCAAAAAACATTGGATACACACTCTTATAATACTGCCTAGCTTTATAGTATTTTACATTGTAATGATTGTAGGATTTATAGGGAATCAGAACCTTAATTCAGCTGGTTTAAATTTAACCAACTTTGCCCCTGATATTAGTTGGCTCTTCTGGTTTCCGTTATTATGGCTATTAACGTGGATAGCTAATGGAAGAGTTTGGTGTCAGACATGCCCTTTTAGCGGTCAAGCTGAATGGGTTCAAAGAGGACATCTTTGGAGAAAGACTGGAAGAAAATTAGGATTGGGGCTGAGATGGCCTATTAAATATTCAACAATAATTTATTCAGCAATAGGTTTTTCCGTCTTAACATGGGTAGAAGAGTTCTACGGTATAGGTATGCCCGGTATACCAGAATTAACCTCAGTAGTACTCATATACATTGGCTTATTTGAATTGATAATTGCATTAATATTTCAGGAGAGGACTTTCTGCAGAACTATTTGTCCTCTAAGCGCACCGTTAGCGATTAATACTATGATTTCACCATTAGGTACTTTTAGGGCTAAAAATAAGGACGTTTGCAAAGCGTGTACCACAAAGGATTGCATGAGAGGTAATGAGAGGAATTTTGGTTGTCCGTGGTTTGCTTCTCCAGGAAGTACGGAAACTTCACCTTTCTGCGGTTTAGCTTCAGATTGCTATAAGGCTTGTCCTTATGATAATATAGATTGGAACGTGAAGAGATTTCCATGGCTAAACGACTTAATAAATAATAATAGAAAGAGAATTGACGTCGCGTTATCTGTACTAATTCTGACTGGCGTAGTATTCTTTCAATTCTTTAATGCATTACCGTTATATACAATAATAGATGAATGGCTTAGTTACGTTACTGGTTGGAGTACGATTGCAAAACTTCTAACACCTGGACTTTCTATATACGGATTTAGTACTTACGGATATCCAATGCCCTTAGATTACCTAGCCCTAAACTCCCTTCCCATATTTATAGTATATATAGCTTCAAAAATCGGTGAGAAGAGAGCGGGAATCCCATTAAAGTCCATATTTACTTCGATCTCTTACTCAATGGTGCCCATATTTGCTGCCAGTATCCTAGCTAGGAATTTACCTAAATTTCTTGGAGGTGCATTGATAATATTAAATGAGATACCATTCTTCAGTAATGAGAGCTATCAAGGCTTCTGGTATAACGTTTTATTACATTTAGGTAGTAATCCAGCTAACGGAATAGCTGAATGGTGGGTCATGCCAATTATGGAGGGAGTACTCGTTTTCGGTTTATGGCTTTCATATAAGGCGTCTAAGGAGTTATCTAAAAAAGATGGGATACCTCTCTCTTATTATTTAATTTGTAACTTTATCTTAGGGTTGCTATTTATACTAATAACCTATTGGATATGCTCTCCTAATAGTCCGTCTTATCCTTTTTATAATAAATACTTAGGGAATGTGATATATAATCCTCTAGAGGCTCAACCTCCATTCTAAGGTGATATCATGATAATAATAAGATGTGAGGACAAATACATACCTAAAGTTATAATTGATGTAGATAGGTGTGTAGGCTGTTATATGTGCCAAAGGGCATGTGCATTAGCTAAATGTATATCTATTAATAGCATAACTAATGTAGCTGAAGTGATAGAGCCCGCTGACTGTACTGGATGTATGGCATGTGAAAGAGCTTGTCCTTACGACTGCATTTCCGTAATAAATTACGTGGAACCTTCAATTAGGGCAAAGTTAGTAATCTCTAGGGTAAAAAGGTATATGAGAAGTCCCATAATTACCGTTAATGGGGATCAGTTAATTAGGGAGGGGGCCAAAATTATGGTTAAATATAACATTGCTTCCCTAATTCTACAAGAAGAAAATAAAATAGTTACTGAAACTGATATACTTACTTCCCCTAATCTAAATATGAGATTAAAAGATATAGGGAAAGATGTTATTTGTGTGGATAAATTATGTGGAATTGAAAAGGCTTTAGAAGTTATGCTCTATTACGGGATTTCACACTTACCTATTACATGTGATGATAAAATAGTTGGAATGATCTCTTTTAGAGATGTATTAAGGGCTTATACTAGAAGCGAAATAATTAAGGATAGTAGCCACACGTATGTTAAGATAGACCTAAAGACTAAATTAAGGGAAATAGGGGAGAGAGTTAATGTGATAGAGGGAGAAATCACTTTAAGGGACGCTATTAATTTAATGATAAGGGAGAAAAGAAAGGCTTTAGTGTTAAAGAAGCATAATAAAATAGGCATATTTACTTTTAGAGATGCCATAAGAATGATCGCTGAAGGAAAGACTTTCGATGATCTAATAGAGGGCAGGTTTGATATTAAAATTTTCAATTCCGATGATAACATAACCTCTTTAATCCCTTGGATAATCGAGAAAAATAATAGACACGTAATAGCTGTAGATAATGAAAACGTGTTTTTAATAAGCGTTAAAGATATGGCGGGAAGAACGATTTGGATACAAATTAAACACTAATTTATACTAATTATGAGAAAAAATTAATCATTTTAAATTAAAATTATGATATGGATTCATCCATTCTAAAGAACATTAATAAATACTATGCTATAAAATTAGATATTATTTACTTTAACGGCATTTAACATGTCTTACCTTTTTATCTTTTATTTAAATTGATAGTTTAATGGTTAATAAAGAAAGTTTTTTCCATGTATTTAGACTGTATAGACTTTCTTTAGTTACGACTAGTCGTAAATCAAATATAGAAACTGGACTAAAAATTGCCAGCTATGTTCTTTAATATATTCGGAAAATAAATAAGAAAAATACATGTATTAATGGTTTATCAGAAAATAATAAAATATCTAACTAATATACATATTAATATATGATAAAAAATTGTTTAAAAGTTTTTCATATATTTCCTACTATAAGTATATTCTTTTTATGGCTATTTTTAAAATAGGACTAACTGCCTAATTTACGCTAAGATTATTTTTAATATATGATTGTAGCTAAGCAAGTCTTAGATGAGCTTATCATCTTTTCAGTTTATTACTTTAAAAATAGTAAAGTATATTAGTAGATTATGTTTAATTATAAGTAATAAAATTTTAAAATTTTTTATAGCTATAACTATTTACATAATTGAAATATATTTGGTTTAAATATTTTTAACTATTCAATACATTAAATTTTTAACTCTAAAATATATGAATTATACTATAGGATATGGTGAGAATACTCATGGTGCCTAATTACTTCGCAATTTTTGGCATAATGGTTTTCTCACTTGTGTTTGCAGGTATAACAACTTTAATAGTTCTAGGTATAGCTGAGGATGAAGTTATAGAAAGCTTAAGGTTAAATACGAAAGTAATTTCAAGAGAGGAGTTAAGGATGTTACTTACTGTTATATGCTTTATAATATTTACTGGAGTGATAGAAGGTTTTGTGGTTGGAACTAAGGGGATAATATTAGCTTTCGAATCCCTTCCACTTTTGATAGTTCTGTTCTCTGGATTAATTAAAAATTATTAGGCATCTTTAACGGCGTTTTACGTAATTATAATTAAACTATTAGGCACGATAATTTAAGTTAAAATTAAAAATCTTATATTATGATTCCCGTTAGCGTTATGGTAACTGACTCCGGTACTGTATCATTTTCAATAAAAGGGGAATACAATAAAGATAAACCAAGTAAATTCAGTGAAGTTTTCAGACCAATAATAACATGGAATATGACTTATAAGTGCAATTTAAGGTGTATTCATTGCTATATAAATGCGTCTCCAGAAAGAGAAAATGGATTGACTACTGAGGAATCGTTGAACCTAGTTGACCAAATGGCAGAACTTAAGGTACCATTAGTTATAATAAGTGGCGGAGAGCCCTTAATGAGAGAAGACTTCTTTAAAATCGCGGAGTATGCTAGGGAAAGGGGTTTAAAATTAGCCTTATCCACTAACGGAACTTTAATTACCCAAAAGATAGCTGAGAGGTTAAAGGAATTAGGATTTTTATACGTTGGAATAAGTTTAGATAGTTATAGACCAGAGTTTCACGATAAATTCAGAGGTGTTAAGGGGGCTTTTAACCTTACAATTAACGGAATAAAGAACGCAATTAAGGCTGGGTTAAACGTGGGATTAAGATTTACCCTAACCTCTGAAAATATTACTGATTTGGATAATTATATAAAACTTGCCTTAGAATTAGGGGTTAAAAGAATAACTTTTTACCATTTATCGGCAAGCGGAAGAGGAAAGGAATTAAAGAACTTAGCTTACACTCCTGAACAATATAAGCAATTTATGGATAAGTTAATTGATTATGCAACGAAATTAAAAGGAATGATAGAAATAGAAACCACTTTAGGTCCCTTTGATGGAATATATATAGCTAAGAAGATTGCTAAGAATAAAGAGGATTTAGAAAAATATCTTAAGTTCGTTGAAAGTAGCGGAGGATGCGGAAGGAAAATGATCTCCATTTATCCTAACGGTGACGTTTACCCATGCCAATTCATAGATTTCATTAAACTAGGTAACGTGAGAGAGAGTAAGCTAAGGGATATAATTTCAAATATTCCAGACATTTTTGTAAATACAGATAAATATCTAACCGGTAAGTGTAGCAGTTGTCTATATAAACACGCGTGTAAGGGTGGGGATAGGGCTAGAGCTTATTATTGGACGGGAAATATCTACGGAGAGGATCCCTTATGTCCTTTGAAAGAGCTCCGCATTTAGTCTTCTGGGAAGTTACAAAAGCCTGCCCTTTAACGTGTAAGCACTGCAGGGCTAATGCAATTGACAAGCCATTACCAGGAGAATTATCTACTACTGAGGGAAAGAGATTATTAGAGGATATCTCAAATTTTGGTAAGGTTGTAGTTGTTTTCACGGGT
>Ga0208683_100285_pt1 | contig 21408 bp, 40 predicted proteins | sample BED_Mat_host_9_1_FD_187141 | JGI IMG/M metagenome (GOLD analysis project Ga0208683, IMG submission 187141) | Extremophilic microbial mat communities from Yellowstone National Park, USA - BED_Mat_host_9_15 (SPAdes) (version 3) | ecosystem: Environmental > Aquatic > Thermal springs > Hot (42-90C) >... | reverse complement strand
AGCCTTCTACAAGCACAAGTGAAGTTATAACACATGTTGCAGATAAGGTGAAAGAAACTGTTAAAGATGTTGTTGGTGAAGTGAGGAAGACAGCAGAAGCATTGAACCAAGAAGCTACAGTAGCAACGCCTACAACACCTCCAGTTATAGCATTACCAACTACACAACCTCAAGAAGAAAAGCAACCTGAATCACAACCTCAAGAAGAAGCTCAACCACCTCAGCAAGAACAGGAAACTCAAGAAGCTCAATCTCAGTAAATTAAAGAATGATAGATTTTTATAACTTATTTCTAAGCAACTTGCTATCTTATATTGTAATCGTAGGTGGAGGAATTACTATTATGTATGCTTCCTTCTTTATTTTTACTAAAACTCGAATGGGTGTAAAGTTTATTGTTGGTCTAATAAATAATATTATCAAAGAGATTAATGAACAAATTTCATCTACAAAGGAATCAAAAGATATTTTAGAACCTATAATAATAATTAAAAACGAAGATGACAACTATTAATATTAGCGGTCTGGAGCTTTATAACGATTTAATGACTCTTCTTAATGCAAATCCTTATGAACGAAACAAGGTATTTGACCAAATAATTCTTAAATACTTATCACTAATAGACAGAAAGAAACTAGAAGAGGTATTTGTTAAAAGGAAGGATTTGGTATCTGCTCTTTTCAAAGAACTCGGCGTTTATGATGTAGATATGCTTAATGCAAAGCCATACGTAATCAAAGTAGGCTTCATTAATGTAAATGTTACTTCTTTATTCAAAAAAATTCTTAGAGTATATTGGTCTCAGTTTGTAAGTAGATTCTGCAACAATCTTTCATTAATGAACATATTTATTCAATTATTGCCTCATAGAAGAGCTGAGATTGAGAAAGAGCATAAATACTTCATAAATCAGGCTATAAAAAATTATGTAGTTGCGGGTATTTTTGCTTTTCCAGAGAAAAAAGATGAAATCATGAGGCACGCACAGAACCCTGAAGTGAAACGCATCTTTCAATAGAAGGCTTATTCTCTTTAAATTTTATTAAGCAAGCCTTTTTTTCTTCTTCTGAATACAGAATAAGTTGCGGAACTGCTTGCAATTGTAGTTTCATCGCAATTTCTCTTGCTAATGCATCTCTATCTATATCCAGCCTTGTTATATACGTTATATTCCTTTCTTTGAGTCTTTTATCTAGCTCGTTGCATGCAGGACATGTAGAAAGTCCAATCATCAGTATTTTCTTTGCCACAAGAATAATATGAACCTTGAAGCATAAATATTTGATGTTTTATTACTATATTGTATGTGTGAGCATGAACTTTTGATAAAATATAAATAGCTTTTGAACGATATAATAATATATGGACGTATTCACAATTGCTGTTGTTGCTCTATTATTAGGAGTTGTGAATACTTATTTGGTTCTTAAATTGTATGCTTCCTTGAAGAAAATTCCAGATATTGCAGGTGTTATCGATGTTATTCTTACAATATTGGCATTGCTTAGAACAAAAATAGTTCCAGATGAACAGAATAAGATTAAGGAAGCTGAAAAACTTCTGAGGCAAGTATTAAATTCTATTCAGAAGAAGTAATATGAAAAGTAAGCGTAAAATGATTTGCTTTATAATCTTGAATCTATTCTCTATATTAGGATATGGAAAAAGGAAGAAAAAATGAGCCTTTTTCGGGCTGATTTTCACTTTCATAGTATTGCATATAGTTGATTTAATAACCACATATTTTGCACTAAAACTTGGTGCCTATGAAGTTAATCCAGTAGCCAATTTCCTATACAAATATACTGGAATAGTAGGCTTAGGTTTATTCAAATTGTTAGGTATTGTAGTTTTCATTTTCTTTGTCTTATTTTACATTACTGATTCTTTAATAGCATATGCTTTAATGATAATTGCAAATATAGTCACTTTTGCTGTGGTTCTAAATAATATTTATGTAATATTGCGAATAGTTTCAGAGAAAACTTAAATTTAAGGAAGAAGAATATTATTTTATGAATAAAAAAGCTAAAGCTCTTGTTTTCAGCATTCCTTTTATTGCTCTTGCTGGATTCTTGTTTTTCTCTTACACAAAGCCTAAGCCACAGGCTCCTCAAGTAAGTTTGCAATATACTGTTATTTCACAAGGAGAAAAATACAAAATTGTCCCGCTAAAATAAACTTATATATTTCGTTATTCAAATTATTATTATGAGTTACTATCCACCTGTATCGGTTTCATTTACAGTATCAATAACAGGAGGACTACCGCCATATACTGTAACAATGAATTTTGGAGATGGCACTACTCCACAATCTACCTCAACTAGTTCAACTACAGCTACATTCTCTCACACATATAATACATCTGGAAGTTTTACTGCAAAAGTTACTGTGCAAGATAGTATAGGACAGTCTGCTTCGGCTCAAACAACAATAAATGTTGCTTCTCCAACAACAGTCTATCAGCTTAGCGTTTCTCTCACTTCCACAATTCAAAGTTCAGGTTCACAGTATAAAATACAGCCTATAATAGCAGGATACACAAAAGGAAGAATCTGGTAATTTATAATGGTTAGTAAGAAAGCAATAGCAATAGGAGCTGGAATAGGAATAGTAGGTACAGTAGGATATTTGATGTATAAAGCATATGCTCAACAGCAACAACAAACTCCTCCTTCTACTACACCACCACCGACTGGATGTCCTTCTGGGACTCAGTGGAGTGATACTTGCCAAGCATGTGTTCCTCCTCCTCAATCATGTCCTTGTGATAGTGTGTGGGATGAATGTCTAGGTCAGTGTAGTAAATTAATTCCTGCCGCAATTGATATGCAATCAGAATATGATTTCAAGCTGGCGTTTATTCATGAAGAAGACTGTATGAGCGGATATCAATGCAAGGGTATTTACCAAGGAGGAACTTGTGAGGATATTTTCCAAGGAAAAAATTGTGGTTGCTATGCATATAATCGTTACTTCGGTTACTTACCTCCTTGCACCGATCTAGGTCATTTTACTAATGTATTCAGCATAACAGGTAGAGTTTTAGATGCATCAGGTAGGCCTATATGCAATGTTCCAGTAGAATTCGAATATCCTAGTTCAGAAGTGGTTACTTTTATTACGGATAAAGGCGACTCTATTCCGATTACTGTTTCTATATCTGGCGATACATCAGATACAACTGCTGAAGATGGAAGCTTTACGCTTAATATGGCTGTAGATTATAATTATGATGCAGGTGACTGCTGGGAATGCGCTCTTAATTGCGGTTGCTTTAATTATTATGCAGGCTATCTCACTTTTCCAGTAAAAGTTAAGATACCAGGCACTACAATTACTGCTAGCACTCTTGTAAAAGTTAATTTGTGTAACTGTTTTGCATACGCTTTAGGAAGCGTTTTAGGATAATATGGTTAAATCTATTCCTTGGTGGGTTAAAGCAATAATAGCAGGAGGAGCTGTTGGTGGCATTATCTATCTTGGTTATGAAGCAGTAAAATCTCTTTCAACTCCACCAGGAGGCCCATGCAATGATCCATCTTCTCCATGCTATCAAGCTCTTGAGCCTTATAAAGAACAATTTCAAATTTGTGCAGATGAATATGCTAAGGATTTAGATGCTTTTATAAAAGAAAATTCACAGCAAGGGACAAGCTTTACACAATCTCAGCTTAATACTTTAAATTACTTAACTAATTGCATGAATCAAGCATCTGAAAAAATGACTCAGGTAGCAAAGCAATATGCTCCTGATAGATGGCCCGAAATCATTGAAGGCATTATAATAGTTTCTGTTGCAGCTGTTTTAGCAAAGTATGGTCTCAGTAAATATATTGAAGCTAGAACAAAACCAAGAAATGGTGCAACAGCAGCTACAGTGATGTATAAAGCTTTAATTCAAAATGCAGTTGATACAGGCATAATAAGTAGCATAAACGCATCTGCTTTTATGACTACCACACAAATAGAAGAAAATAATCTAACTCAAATAGATACAGCTTACTACCAAGAATTGGTGAATTTAAACATAATTTCAGAAACATTGGCTACACAGTTGCTTAATGTAGAGCTTACTGAAATGTCTTCAGACTTTGCAGAATTGTTGCAGTTGCTATCTCTTCTCCAATAAACTTTTTATTTTGTTTTTCTATTATTAATATATGGACGACTTACTGAAGAAACTGAAGCAAATGGAGGATTGCTACAAAAAAATAGTCAAGCGTGAAGACTGTCCTGAAGAAGAAAAAAAGGTTTCAGGAAAGAAGTGATATTATCTCTTTATAGCTTTTCCATAAGTATATTGCAGTGCCTAATATAGCAGAGGCGACAGTAGTATATTCTATAACTTTTTTTGCTTTATCCTTTTTGATTGGAGCATTTTTTGTATTTGGCATATATTAAAATATCAGTTTAAAGAAATATAAGTTTAATGTCAGTAAATCAGCACTTCGCTCACTTTGTTGCAACACTTCAAAAGGAAGGCAAGAGTATTTTTACTCAGAAGTCTTACATCGAAGTTGTAAAGCAGTATTTAGAGCGTTTCTCTCGAAATTATCAAGATCCTAATAATGTAGTTAAGTTTATTGACGATTTGAAGCTTTTAGGCTATAAATCTACAACAATAAGACAGGCCTATTATGCATTAAGGAAGTTTTTCAGGGTAAATGGTTTAAGTTTTAATCTTTCATACAGTATTCTTCCTAAGCTAGCTAATATTAAGCAGGAAGCGTATACGAAAGAAGAAATTGAGAAAATAGTAAGAGCGGCCTCTATAATGCCTATGGCAAGGCTTCTTATTGAGTTGCTCTGGTATACAGGGGCAAGAGTAAGGCAAATAATAACGTTGAAAGTTGATGACCTTGAAGGAACTAAACTAAGGATAAATCCGTTAAAAGGTGGTTTTCCTGTAGTTCATGATTTAACTTATATTGCTCCTCCTGATTTTATTGAAAGATTGAAGAAATATATTGGGAATAGGAAATCTGGTTATATATTTCCAGGCAAGAATCATAATACTCCAATATCTTATATTACTGTTGTTAGGATTATGAGAGATTTGTGCAAAATGGCTGGGGTTAGATATAAAGGCATTCATGCAATAAGAGCTGGAAGAATAACATATCTTGCGTCTAGAGGATTATCAGAAGTTGAACTTCAAAAGCTTCATGGTTACAAATCTCCATTCATGGTTCATCAGTATATAAGGCTAAGACCTGAAGAAATTGAGAAGAAAGTTTCTCAAATTACTGAGCCTCTTAATATAACTAATGAAGCTGAGCAAATTAAGAAGCAATTTGATAAGCTGTTAAAGGAGTTTGTTGAATAATGTCAATTAATGTTTTAAGAAGACCTAGTCTATTAATTCGAGAACTTTTACTTCAATATGGTGAGATATCACCTTCTGATGTTTATTCGGTAGTTCGAAGATTTAAGACTAAAGCAAGCTATATGTCAATTTTAAAGCTTTTTAAATATGCTGAGAAACTTGGTTTGATAAGGAAATCTAAGGAGAAAATTATTAAGCGATACAGAAAAGGCAAGAAAGTCATTACTTTTAAACGAGTATATTATAAATTAGTGGAAGGAAAAGAAGGAGACCCAGCATGGAACAATATTTTTGGCACATTATATCCTAATGCAAAGCTAGGACTTAAATATTATACAGGAAGAACGGTTTATATTCTTTATGTTAATGGGAAAGTCTTTGGGAAGTATATAGATTATGATAAAGCTGAGAAGCTTGCTGATAAATTAAAGACTGTAGGCATAACAGACGTTCAAATTGTCTCTTCTACCATATAAATGTTTCTCAGCTCATTCTTGAAACTTTAAATACTCTTTTTGACAATATTTACATATGGTTAGCACAAAAGAGTTTGCGATAGCCTTAGGCGGTGTAGCAACAGGAATTCTTGGATATGCTGTATCAAAAATAATGGGATTTGGTAATTTCAAGAATCCTGCTATAGATACGGCAGCGGCTCTTGGCTTGGTTGGAGTAGCCGTTGGAAGTCAAGCATACTTACCCGAAGAAATAGGACATGAAAATGTATTACTCTACGCCAATTCTGCGCTTGGAACTGCTGGATTGTTAAAATTATTCGATACACATTCAAGTTCGCTTAAAGCTGGGCTTGCTGGAACGACAGGCGGTTATGTTCCTCCATCAGTAAATATTGGCGCTCAAACATCACAGGCTCCTTCTAAACCAAAAACATTTCAACAAGAAACACCAGGAATATTCTTTTAAACCTAGAAAGTAAAGCCTGGGGTAGAATATTTATTTTTTTCTAGTAATAATTGTAAAGCATATGCTAAAACATCTTCAGCAGTATATCCTTTCTTTTTGAATTCATATAGTGTATTTAGCCATAATTTCTTCGTTTCAGGGGTGCATCTAATATGTATTATTTCAGTTTTTTGAGCTTTCATATGTAATATATGTATCACATATCTTTAAATACTTTTCGATGTATTTTACGCATATGAGCATAGTTTTACCGTATAGTGAGGCAAAAGCAAAATACTTGTCTCTAGTAGGAACCAATGGTAAATTTATAGGAAGCCAACCAGTAAAAGCGTTATTTGAAGAAGAAGCAATTAACGGTATAAGCTACTACAATTTAGGAAGAGACACATACACACTAGCTTCTTTAAGTGAGGACGAAGTTGAAAGAATAATTTACTTTGTAAGGAACAATGCAAAATTAATTCAGAGAGCAGATCCATATACAGCTGAGAATTTCTTAAAGCATGAAAGCATAATAGTAAAATACGCTTCAGTTGCTAAGGCTTTATTTGGAAAGAATGAACCTATAAACTATCCTGCAATACCTGGTTCTATAGGTCTAGCTACAATAATTCCTCAGGTTTTGCAATCAAGCTTGAATTCAGGTGGAGTAGGATGGTCTACTTCTGGAACTTGGGATATTAACTTAACAGCAGGGACAGCGCCTAACTATTTAATAGGTTCATCTACATTCTTCACTACTAGTGGAACACTCAATCAGCAATTATTATGCCTTATTCTACAAGACGGTGTTACCGAAATAGGTAGCACTCCTGCAATAGACCAATTCCTTTTAGTTTCATCTGCGAAATCTACATATGCACCATGGTCTACATATCCAATGGTATCAGAATCAAATCTACTCGGTAAATCAATATATGTCTATAATACCTTAGGGTTCTTTGACCTTACTCCTACATTAGGTGTAAGGTTTTCAGCAAGAGCTGTATATAACAGAAGTCCTGCAAACATAAGATTAGTAGGAGTAGCATACTACGAATACGCATTCTGGGCAACAGGCGGAACAACTCCAAGTCCATTCATATAGGTGAGATAAATGTCAGCAGTACTACCTAAGTTAATTGATCTACAAGGATTAAAAGTAGAAAAGCTAACAGGTGCAGGGCCTGGTACGGCAACTTCAATAGCTAACGGTGCTGCAGGCAACATCACAATAACTATAACTTCACCAGGATGGGTTATTGATGTAGCTGGTATTCCTTCAATTACAGGTATTCCAGCAGGATTAGTCTTGGCAGGCTTTACATATTCAGTATCTCCAAATTCAATAACGATAACAGTTACACTTTATAATCCAACAGCGGCTGCAATATCAGTAGGAGCAAACGCTGTAAGCGTTATAGTATTTGCTGTAATAAGATAGTTTTTTAAATTAAATTATTTTTTCTATTTATTTAATGTGAAGAATACGTAGTTGCTTGCATATTTTCTTCCGTTTGCCATTGTTACAATCGTATATGCATAATAAGTACCTGGTGAAGTATTGGTAGGTATTGTTCCAAAGTTAATTACATAAGTATAGCCTGTTTCAGAAATATTCCATTTATGCGTTCCTAAAGCTTGTCCATTTATTATGGCTTGAACAGATACAGGATTAGTATTTTGAGGAACCATCGTATATATTTGAAGTGTATCTTTTCCTATTGTATATGCAGTATTGATTACCATTTGGTTGTTGGTTAACAAATATGCAGTTACTGGCATTGGTTCATATGTCACAGATCTATAACCTAGATAATAACCGACTGCGCCACCTATCAAAGCACCTGTTATTCCAGCTAGCACTTCCTTCCAAGCCATATGTGAATAATTTATTTCATGAAGTATATAAGCTTTATATTCTTCTTTTAACATTATATTCATATGGGTATATTAGTTAATGAGTTGAAGGCTTTGGAAGGATTTTGCAAATGCACATCGCCATTGATTACTGGAAAGCAGTTGTGTTGGAGTGAAGGAATTATAGGGGCATTGAATCAGGAGCAAATAGAAAAGTATTGTAAAAAGAAAATAGTTAAAGAAAGTCAATTTCCTTCAATTCAAGCTATTTTTGCAGAAGCAAGTCGAGCTTGCAGGATAGGGAATATAGTCGATAATGTGAAAATTGAAAATGCAAAAGTTAGATTGGATTGCATAAGTGAGTATATTAGAAAAAGAAAAGCAGGATTGCCTGTCTCAGTTTCTTTAGGAGTTTAATTATACAAACTAATCTATAAACTTTTTGTTAAACTGAGTTTAACAAAAGATTTAAATATTAGATTTAAGAATATTAACATATGTCTGGACTTGATAAGAATACGATAGAAGCATTAAAAAAATCTAAAGAGATTTTGGGCGAGCTTTATCCTGTAATTATTGATGAAGAAACAGGAGAACCAATAAGCGGAAGACATAGAAAGCAGGCTGGATGGGAATTTATAGAGAAGTTTCCTAAAGAAAAGAAAGAAGAAATTGCAAAGAAACTTAATATTCCTGTCGAAGTTGTTCCTCTAATATTACGTATTCATACAAATGTGCAAAGGAATATTTCAAAAGCAGAGAGAAAACAAGAAGTAAATCAACTTGCTGAGTTTCTTCTTAAAAATGGTGTTCCTAAGGGGTTGTTAGTTAAAAGATTACAAGAGCTACTTCCTTTTTCTCAACAATATATTCTTCAATTGCTTTCTGATGAGTATAAACTAGAAGAGCAACAGAAAAGAAAACCTGTTGAAGAACAAAAGCCTAAAGAAGAGGTAAAAGTCGAAGAACCAAAGAAAGAGGAGCAAAAACCTCAAGAAGTAAAGAAACCTATTGAGGAACCAAAACCTTCATCTCTTGATGAAGCATTAAATATTCGTCCTTCTTTAAACCTTCCTTCTGAGCATGAAAAGTTAGAGAATATGATTAGATATTATGATGAATTGCTTGGAGCATTAGAGGATATATCTTGTCCTGTATGTGGAAGCCATGATACAGCTGGATGGTTATGTCATAATATAAATTTCAAAGAGGTTAGAACATTGCTTGAGAAAAAGATTAAAGAAACGGAGGCTTCACAAGTTATTGTGAAGCCTGAAATACCTCCAAAAGCTTCTGAGGTTCAAAAATATATAGTCAGGGTCAGTTATAAAGGTCAAGAATTAAATATTACTGTAGGAGAGTTTATTGAAGGCGACGATTATATTGTGTTTCTTGATGAGTATTATGAATTAGGAGGAAGAATATATGGGCTTAAGGTAGATCAAGCTCTTCTTAAAAACTTCTTTATAGATAAGATAATTAAAAGCATGAGTTTAAATAATAGCAATATTAGTTGTGATGTTGAAACTGATTATGAAGGAACTGTTGTTAAGAAGATAACAGTAAAAGGTTTCAGTAATTTAGATGATGGTGATAAGAACTCTGTTAAGAACTCATTAAGGTGGGTTATTAGGCAAAGTATAGAGAAACAGGTTAGTTCTTTAAAGTCTGTATTTAGATAGTTATACAAACTAATCTATAAACTTTTTGTTAAACTGAGTTTAACAAAAGATTTAAATATTAGATTTCTTAACTATTAACTGTTTCATGAAACACTGTTTCAACTGTTTCAAAATGAAACAGTTAGATTTATATTATCGGAAGATATTATTTTATTATGGAATTTAAAGAATTAATTGATAAGCTTAATTCTTCTTCTCTAAGGAAGGTATCAAAGGAGCTTAATATACCTGTTTCAAGACTGTTTCGTTTTCTGAAACAGTTAAAGGATGAAGGATATATTGCTACAGAAAAAGTAGGGCAGACTGTTTCATATAAGCTTCTTAGAGAGGATGAAACTGTTTCAGAGCTGTTTCAAAAAACACTCAACCTGTCTGTCGCTTCACCTAAAAAAGAAATAAATCTTCGTTATCATAACTTAGTTGCAAAGGTTCCTATAATAAGTGGAGATGTAGTTCCAGAGAAAGTAATTAAACTTAACAACGGAGTAGAGCGAAAATACTTCAAAATAAAGAATCTAGCTTCAGCAGAAATAATAAGCAAAACTTTAATAATATATCTCCCAGAAATAAAAGCGAAGCCAAATGACTTAGGAGCTATTCTAACAACATACGTAAGAATGTTAGATGGCATCAGAATAATTCTAGAAAACGAGTATAGATTGTTTTGTGATTTTTCCCAAATTCAGATAGTAAGACAACATATAAGCTACGAAGGTGATATTCCTCAATTTCCTTTAACTACAGTAAAAACTGAGAAGGAAGCAAAAAGCATTGCAGAATATAAAGAAAAAGCATGGGTAAGATTAGGGGAAGAAAGTCTTGGGCGGCCAGAAATAGAAACGAATGATTTAGATTTCGCACATGCTTTTTACCAAATGCCTTACGTTCTTATGCAGTTAAATAAGCAATTTGTTCCAGCAATTCAAGAACTAACTAAACAGATTAATCTCCATTTAGAAGTATTGAATGAGATGAAAGAAACTTTAAAAGAAGTAAAAAAATACTTTACTAATAAATGAGCGATATAGAAAGAGCAAAAGCAGAGATTAAGGCGATGTTGTTGAGTTTCTATGAGAAGCATAAAAACTTCGATGATAGAAATCCGAAGGACATTAAAGATGCAGTGGAATTAGGGAATTTTCTAGATAAAATATACGGCAAGCAACTTGTTAATGAAGCTATTCTAGAACTTCAAGAAGAAATGCAGAAAAAATTTGAGGAGGCAAGAGCTGAATTTTATAAGCGTGTTCGTGAGATGGCAAAGAAATGAGCGTCAAACCTTCACCGAAAGAATTCTTAAATAATATAGTTAATGAGATGATAGATGTGATAATGGCCCTCTTGCGTTCTCAGAAGCTTGCATATTATAAGAATGAGAATCTTAGGGGTTATACTTATCAGCTTCTACTCGATATGTTGAGAAATCTTATATTTATCCAAAAGGAGATAGCTAATATAAGCGATGAAGAGGCTAAAGAATTAATTCGTGAAATAGGGTTCGTTGCAACAAGCTTAAAGCGTATTTTTGGAAATCTCACATTCGTTATAGAGGATTATTTGAACTGAACGATATGGAAAAAACAAAAGCAGAGATATGGTATTATTTTGATAAGTTCGATCCAAACAAGTTTCACTGTATCTATTGTGAATACAAAACTGATAACATACTCGATTTTCTTACGCACTTACAAAATAAGCATAGTTTTAAGATCCTAACAGCAAAGGATGTAAGAGAAATGTTGTATAAACAAAGATAAATGAGTTCTGACCAATTATATTTAAAGAGAGAAGAATTTAAATGTGGAATATATTATCTTGGCAATACTAGAGACCTAATAAAAACAATACCTAATGAAAGTATTGATTTAATTTTAACAGATCCACCATTCGGATTAGAAATGGATGAATTCGATGACCCGAATGTTTTCTTTGAACTAGAAGATGAGATGTGGAGAGTATTGAAAAAGGATGCATGGCTTGTTTTCTTTTATTCAATAAAGAAGCTTCCTGAAGCTTTTAAATTTAAAAAGTTTGAATATGCTTGGCAAATTATTTGTCATTTCCCGACACCTTTTTCTAAATCAGTATTAGGAGATAGGAGTTATTTACCAATATTAGTTTTTAGAAAGGGGAAACCGAAGATTTATTATAGAAGGTATGATGTAATCCTTGCGGATGAACTTCCATTCGTAATAGAAAAGGTAAAAGATCCACAATATAAACCAACCTTTACGATATCTGTATTGTTGCATATGTTTACAAGAGAAAATGATTTCGTTTTAGACCCATTTGCTGGTTTTGGTTCCATTCCAATAGTTGCAGAATTCTTCAAAAGGAAGTGGTTTGCGTTCGAAATTGATGAAAGAAAATATAATATAGCCGTGAAATTCATAAGAGAAGGAAAAGTTGAAAAAATAGCTAACCTAAGAAAAGAAAAATCTAATCATTCGTTAGAACCTTTCTTTTTCAATAGGACCACCTTTTGAACTTTTTCTAGATTCAAGCTCCTTTATTTTTTTCTCTTGTTCTAGAACTAGTTTATAACAGTCTTCACAAAGTATAATACCGTCACCTAGATCATAACTTTCCTGACCGAGCAAAGAATCTCCACAAATTAAACAATTATATGCCATAATTCTGGATCAGCGACTTTTACCGAATGAGCTAAGTATTTGATATATGTGTGTAGAGTGCAATAGAACCGCCTATTACTAACACTAGACCTATTATAAAGGCAATAGTTGCAAAAAGCTCTGTTGAAAATATAGCTAGAATAAAGAATGAAGAAACTGCTATTAGGACCTCAGCTGTCCATACTAATCCATGAACAATTATTGCATGTTCATCCTTACTACGAAGAGAAGCTCTTTGTGTTAAAATCGCTAGTATTCCAAAGATTATTTCCACCATAACTATATATCCCGAAACTAATTCCGACAGCATTATAATATAATTTAGAGAATTAACTATTTAAATTTTGTTGAGAATAAAACATAAATATTTTCTCGAATAGTATTAGCATAAAGATGAAGAAGTTGAAAGTAAAAAAGGTAGAGTTAAGACATGATAGTGATGATTGGATCTATATTCAGCTAGATGAAAAAGCAAGCAAAGCTTTGGAGATTTGGAAGAGATTAGCTCCTTTACATAAAGAATTTGGTCTTTATATTGTCGTTCATTGGACAAGAAGAGATTTACCTAAGAACAAGCTTGCAGATGAACTTGTTGAGATTATGCAATTGAGCGGAACAGGTCCTTACTGGAAAGAACCTACTAGTGCAGTTGAAATTATTAGAGAAGCGAGGGAAGAATAAAGCTTAAATATTTTCTTGAACAATATTAGCATATGGTGGAGGTAAGAACTTTATCTCAAGAGGTAGAAAGAATGTTAACTCCAGACATAATTGAAGCAATACACATCATGGCAGTCAACTCCAGTGAGAAAAAAGCATATGCTAAAACAGTTGAAAGGGTAATTGATTCTATAGAGGACTTATTTAGAAGTATTTCTGAATGTGATTTAAATGTAATTATTGAAAAGTATGAGACCGCTTTAAACACTATTGACTCAACCAGAAGGACTTTAGAGAAAGCATCAACTATGACATTTATTCCTAAAGAAATTGCAGATGAAATAACGGCAGCTCTTAATGCAATTCAAGATAGACTAGATGATAACGTAAAAATGATATATAGTAAGATCTGTTAAAAGACTACTTTCAGAGTATTAAAAGCTATAGAGTATTTAGCATTTTTCCTGTATCTAGTCAGTTAGCCTTTTTTAATAAATTCATGCTGAGTAGGTAGTTTTTCTTCAAGCCTTTCGAGTGAGAATAAGTAATATTTTTTACCTGATACATAAACAATATTTGAATAAATTTCTCTATTAAGCATCTGCTTTAGTCGTCTTCTTAGGTAGTAAGCATTTTTCTTGCTTATAGGTAATAAAACATCTACGCCTTCTAACAAATCTTGAGCAATTTTTTTATAATCCAGCCTATGCTTGAAATATACTGGGATTAACCTTACTGGGCTAATAATGCCCATTTTCTCCGCTAAGTCTTCTATTCTTATCAAACCATTTTCCTCTAGATACAATATTAGACTTTTCAGAATTTCTTCCAGATATTCCTTTGAATTTTCTGTATTCATTGATTGGTCTAAAAGGTCTAGTTTCTTTGAAGACCTAGACTTCATATTTAAATAATTGACAGAGGAAGTATAAATTAGTATGCCAGCTATACCATATAAGCCATTTAACAGAGACTACGCAGGAGTAACTAAAATGATCTACAGAGTAAAGTGGGCAACTAGAAGAAGCAAAAAGGTACAAGACATTAATAAAAAAATTAAGGATTTAAAAGATTCAGCCAACCATCCTGTCAAGAAGGCTCATGAAGCATGCAAAAACGATAAATTGACTGTTAAAGCCATAAAATATAAAGGCGGTGTGAAACAAGAAGTTGATGTATGTCCAAGCATATACTTCAAGAGCTACCTAAGTAAAGCAATGGCAGATACGCTAAAAGCATCAGCGTAAATAAAAAGCAAGTATAGCAGTTTTGTTTAAATAAATTCATTTTTTTCTGAAACTTATATTCCTGAGTTAAGTTATAGTTTTATTAGGATTTATATTCTTTTTAACTTTATACGATTAAAGGAGCTTTCATTTTCATTCGTAAGAGTTGTAGTAGTTTCACCGTTTTAGGAACATCAAAAATTTATAGAGGCAAAAAGAATTCTTAATTTAGTAAATATGGTCAGGACTTTAGATACTCTATATAGGGAAACTGCAGCTCCAATTTATTCAGATGCTCATATAGCTTTACAAAATCTTATGACTGCAATAGGAGACATTATGGCTATTCATGTTAAAAAATGCGATATTGTTCCTATTATAGAGAACTTAGGTTATATAGGTTCATTTTATCTAGAATACTTAAGAACGAGTCATGCTACTCTTAAAAATATTTCAGATGCTTCATATTGGGTTCTAAGTTCATATCTTCCTCAAATTATGGATCGGATGGTTGCAAATTGCGATTGTAAAAAGACATGCTTAGAGAAATACATAGATGAAATAATAAATAGCGCTACGCAATATGTTAAAACTTTAAAAAAGCGTGGATTAACATTTTCAGAAGTTAAGGAAGCTAATATTAAATGGACAGATGAACAAAGAAGGTATGCTAAAGTCTTGATTGATGAATGTGAATGTAAGCCTGGAGAGGCAATAGCTAAAGTGAAAAGACGAAAAACAAAATAATACAAATTAATTTTCAAAAATTATTCATTTTTTAAAGAGGAAAAATACTTGGAAACACTGGGAGATGATGGGAAAAGATTTTCTGCAAATTTATAAAAAACTTACAAGTTTAATAATTATTAAGGATGATATATTCAGGATAAATTAAAAACAGTTCAGTTTAGAATCCCAGAAGTATCGGTCTCTCAGAATCCGCTTATTTTTGCTTCATTTTCCTTATTTTTTTCAAAAAATTTTTTTAATAAAAGTATATACTTTTTTCAGAAATATAATTGAAATTATATATCATTTAACGCATAGCACATATATTTAAACCTTTTCTTTTTTGTATATATTTTTATAATTCACTTTCGGTCATCCCCTTTTTTTTATTTTTTTAAATATGCATTTGTATTCGAATGGTTTTGTGCATAAAAAACGCTAATGTGGATTATTACCTTTACACTAAAATAAAAAAGCATATGCTTAACTCATTCGAAAAGGTTTAAATACCATTTTACTTATTTATTAACACATGGAAATCCAAAAAATAGGAATAATAGGAAAAGTCTTTAATACGGAAAAGCGTAAAAGGTATGGTATAAAATTACCAAATTGTTTTATATGTTATATTAGTAATTCAGCAAAGCATGTTCGAAAAGGAAATTTAATTATACAATATAACGGTAATACGTTTTATATCTGCAAATATTGCTTTGCCAAAAAGCGTAAGCTAAAGCAAATTCTTTCTAAATTCTCTTAACCAATTTTTTTCTTTTTTTGTTTTAGCTTTTTGTTTTAGGTCTAATTTGTTTATCTTTTTTAGGTTATTTTCTTTTAAAAAGCACATGCTTAAAAGTTTAAATATTACTTTTTAGAATATTAGCATATGGAAACCCAAAACGAATATGAAACGTTTGTAGAAAGAATAAGAAACAATGTAAAAGCAGCTGAAAACATACGCTATAACAAAAATACGGGCAAAATTACAATGTGGATAGGTGATTATTTTGTTGTTCTAGATCCACAATTTGATGACGAAGAACTAATATATACAACAATTGAGGTTGAGGAATGGTATTACGGTAAAGTCGTTGAAAGGTTTTATATAAGCACTCATATGATAGTTTACGAAAATTATACCAGTTATGGGTACGAAAAATGTGTTTATGAGTGTGATTTCGGTCCAAATACCGAAGATCCAATATACTTAATTGATGAAGAAGCATTATTCAATTTTCTAAACAGTTTAGAAGAAGAATTTGATTTTAAAGAAGAATTTAAGACTTTTGCTGGATTAGATTAACCTTAAAACCAAATTTCTTTTTTTTGTTTTAAATAGTTAGGTTATTTATTTTAGGTCTAATTTGTTTATCTTTTTTGTTATTTTCTTTAAGCATATTCGTAACGGTAATTCCAAACGAATTAGAAAAGGCAATTTAATTATACAATATAACGGCAATACGTTTTATATCTGCAAATATTGCTATTCGCATAAGCGTAAGCTTAAGCGCATTCTTTCTCAACTTTCTTAACCAAATTTTTTTTGCTTTTAGCTTTTAGGATCTGTTTTGCTTAGGTTATTTTTTCTAAAAAGCATATGCTTAAAAGTTTAAATATTAGTTTTTTTATTATTAAGGTATGGAAAACGAAAGCCAGGTTTTGCTAAGATCAATAAAAATAGAAAACACAGATGATGAGATGATAAAAGCGTTTTTCAGTATATTAGGGGAACGATTAAATAACATTCAAAGTACTACATGGGAATATGGAGATGACTTAGTATTAAGCATTTTAATTAAAACAGAATCGTCACGGTTGTATTTCGACTTTTACTTTAGGAATAGAAAATTAATGAGTATATTTTTTCAAGAATACCTAAAGGAACAATAAATTAATTAACCAAATTTCTTTTTTTTCTTTTTAACAATTATAATTCTTAACAATTATAAGCTATCCTTTTACCTTTTTACCAAATTATAATTTAACCAATATTTACAATTGAATAAGCAGTTGGGTGGTGAATTTAATCCAAAAACTAAACAGTGGTTTATTCACATTAAGCTTTAATTTTTAATTAAGCAAAACTAAACTATCTTCTTTTCCTTTTTTTTTTTCTTTTTTTTGTTTTAGCTTTTTATTTTAGGTTTAATTTTTTAGTGCATGCTTAAAAGTTTATATATCAGGAAGTTTATTATTTTAATATGGAAAGCAAAAATTTGGTTGGAAGGAAAGTAAGAATAGTAGCAATTAGTAATTCAGCATTGCTTCTCGAGGATGAAGAAAACAACAAACGGTATGTGGTCTATTCATATTGTGCTTGCAATTCCGGGTACTGGTTTTTAAATAATTCAGAAATTAATGATGAAAACTACAAAAAATTCAGTACAGAGATTGAAGAATTATACCAATCACTATCTCTAAAGCAATAACTTTTTTAATTTTCTTTTTTTGGTTTTTTGTTTTTTGCTTTTTAGTTTAGCTTTTTTCTTTTAGCTCTTTTCCTTAAGTTTTTTTTAAGCATGTGCTTTTTGTATTCGAAAAAAGGTTTAAATATTATGTTGTTTAATAATAATATATGATACAAGTAAAGATTGAATTAGTAGAAGTAATTCAAAACGAACAAGTAAAAACTACATTTACTATTTACAAAAATGCACAAAAAAAGTTACAACTCGTATTTTCTTCTGATTTAGAATCAATAGAAGAACTCACGGAAAATATTCTAAAAGTAATAAACAATTTTTCTAAGAGTCCAAGAGTTAAAGAAGAACATTCAGAAGGGATACTAACATACTTTATTTCAGAAGATGATTATTAAATAAGCTATAATCAAATTTCTTTTTTTGGTTTTTTGTTAAATAGCTTAGGTTTTTTGTTTTAGGTCTATTTTGTTTAAGCTATCTTTTTTATATATTTTTATAATTCACTTTCGGTCATCCCCTTTTTTTTATTTTTTTAAATATGCATTTGTATTCGAATGGTTTTGTGCGTAAAAAATGCTTAAGTTAATTATACCTTTTAAATAAAAAAATAAAGCATATGCTTAATTGTTATACTTAAAAGTTTAAATACCATTTTACTTATTTATTAACACATGGAAATCCAAAAAATAGGAATAATAGGAAAAGTCTTTAATACGGAAAAACGAACACGCTATGGTATAAAATTACCAAATTGTTTTATATGTTATATTAGTAATTCAGCAAAGCATGTTCGAAAAGGAAATTATGTTATAAGGTATAACGGTAATACGTTTTATGTGTGTAAGTATTGCTTTAGCCATAAGCGTAAGCTTAAACGCATTCTTTCCCAACTTTCTTAACCAATTTTTTGTTTTTTTGCTTTTAGCTTTTAGGATCTGTTTTGCTTAGGTTATTTTTTCTAAAAAGCATATGCTTAAAAGTTTAAATATAAGTTAGTTTAATATAAACATATGGAAAGCAAAAATTTAAATGTGGAAGAAGTTGAAATTACCGAGGCGTTAATAACGAGTGAATCCTATCCAATCCTTTGGATAGGAGAAAACGGATTCAATATTACTCGATACGGCAAACTGATAATCGTTAAACCATCATGGTATCAAAATGAAGAAGAACTAGCGTTAATAGTTCCAACAGTAGATTTCGAAGCTCTAGATATGACATTTAAACCTGAGAGATGGTATATCGTTGCTGGCGGTATTAGTCCTAAATTGGTTTTCGTACATGATATAATTTATGCTTCTAGAAGTGAGGAAATTAAAAAAATCATTTTAAGCGATCTGGATTATTCGATAGATACAAAATACGAATTAGCAGCAGGAATTAAAAACAAAGCATACGGTATAATTTATGTCAAAAGTTATATTTCCGATATGTTTCAGGCTCTTGAAATAGAAGAGGATTGCAGCGTAATTGCAAAAGATTACCCTGATACGTTCAAAATATTTAAAAGGAATAGTAAACTATACATAACAAGGATACTACCAAAAGATTGCTAACTAAATAATTTTTTTCTTTTTTTTTCCCTTTTTTTGCTTTTTAGTTTAGCTTTTTTCTTTTAGCTCTTTTCCTTAAGCTTTTTTAGCATGTGCTTATTCTATTCGAAAAAAGGTTTAAATATTGGATAGGTTAATATTAGCATATGGAAATCCAAAAAAGAATATATGTACTGAATACACTAATAGTTCCTATCCAATTCGATAAGTATTCCAAAGCGGATATTCTATTAGAAAAAATAAGTATTGAAGAAGCAAAACAAATTCTGCAAAATAACTTTATAAGTGCTATTGGTCATGAAGCAACCGCAAAATTACTTTCTTCATTGTTAAACGTAAATATACCTGTAAATAGAGCAAGTATTTATTTTGAGAAAGGAGACATCGGCATTCACTTTTACTTAAAAACCAGATTGCCAGAGGGCAAAGTTCTCAGTGAAGCAGAACTTAAAACATTAGACTTTTGGTTAGTAAAAAGCCAATTTTTATAAAAATTAAAATAAATTTATTTTTTTTCTTTTTAGCTAAGTAGTTTAGGCCTTTTTTTAATTTCTTTTTTTCTTTTTCTTTTTTTAAGATCCTGAGGAAATTAGGGTATTTATTTTAGCTTTTTCTTTAAGCATGTGCTTAAAAGTTTATATACTAGTTAGTTTATTGTTTTCATATGGAAAGCAAAAATTTGGTTGGAAGGAAAGTAAGAATAGTAGCAATTAGTAATTCAGCATTGCTTCTCGAGGATGAAGAAAACAACAAACGGTATGTGGTCTATTCATATTGTGCTTGCAATTCCGGGTACTGGTTTTTAAATAATTCAGAAATAAATGATAGTAATTATAATCAGTTTAGTTCAGAGATTGAGGAGTTATATCAAGCATCTAAAAAAATACTAGGATTTACGCCCGATGGTTATGCAATACTCGATGAATGGTGTCCTTGTCAGTGTCATATTAACACAAGCAATAACTTGCCTTGTGGAAGTTGTACATGCTTTTTCGGTAGGGTTGTAACAAAGCCGTAAATTTTTTTCTTAACTTTTTCTTTTTTTGCTTTTTGCTTTTTAGTTAAGCAGCTTAGCTTAGGTTATTTTGTTTTAGGTCTATTTGTTTATCTTTTTTAGGTTATTTTCTTTTTTTCTTTAAGCTCTTTTCCTTAAGCTTTTTTTAGCATATGCTTTTTCTATTCAAAAAAAGGTTTATATATCATATTGTTTAATAATAACATATGATAGAAGTAAAGCTTGAATTAATACAAATAATTCAAAATGGAAAAGCAAAAACTGTATTTACTATTTATAAAGACGCACAAAAAAAATTACAAATTGTATTTTCTTCTGATTTAAATTCAATAGAAGAACTTACGGAAAATATCTTAAAAGTAATAAACACTTTTTCTAAAAAATCAGGAGTTAAAGAAGAGCATTTAGAAGGGATACTATCATACTTTATTTCAGAAGACGATTATTAAATAAGCTATAATCAAATTTCTTTTTTCCTTTTTTCTTTTTTTTTTCAGTTTTTATTTTAGCTTAGGTTATTTGTTTTAGATCTATTTTGTTTATCTTTTTTCTCTTAAGCTTTTTAAGCATATGCTTTAAAAGTTTAAATACTACTTTGTTTATTATGAACATATGAGCATGTATGAAGACTTTTTAGAAGAGATTCAAGCGGAACAATATATCCAAAAACAATTATTACCTAAAATAAAAAAGTTAATTCAAGAATATGGTATTCTCAAAATTAGAGTGGAAGTGGAAGTAGAAAAAGACATTCTTAGTAAACTTTTTGTTTATGTTGAACCAGAATTAGCAGCTCAATTAACTCTTTTACAAAAAGATGAAGATGAAGATGAAGGGGGATTCGAATATTTGTTGTATTACCATTATTCAACTAAACAATATGTTTATGTTCAAATATTAAAAAAATCCTTCATTGTAGCTTATATTTACATAATTCCTGAAAGTCTTATTCAATAACCTTTTTCTTTTTTTGCTTTTTGTTAAGTAGCTTAAGCTATCTTTTCCTTTAACACATATACTTATTAAAAGTTTAAATATCACTTTTTTTATTCTTAACACATGGAAAGTGGTAATTTAGCTTTAAGTGGTATTCCAACAAATAAAATACCTTCTTATATAAATCCAAATGGCCTTTTTAAAGTTAAAGTAAACGAACAAGAAGTTGAATTAAATGTTAACAATATCCAAGCCGTTTATTATTATAACGGTTATTACTATATTGTTTATAATAATCCACCAGTTAACGTAGTTCCAATACCATATCTAGCTACAAAATTAAACTTTCAAGTTAAAAGTATACAAAAAGAAATTTGCAAAAAGTGCGGAAGTGAGATTGAGTATGATGCAGATGAGCCTTATTGCCCATATTGTGGCGATTATTACGGTAGTAA
>Ga0208683_100282_pt1 | contig 21511 bp, 24 predicted proteins | sample BED_Mat_host_9_1_FD_187141 | JGI IMG/M metagenome (GOLD analysis project Ga0208683, IMG submission 187141) | Extremophilic microbial mat communities from Yellowstone National Park, USA - BED_Mat_host_9_15 (SPAdes) (version 3) | ecosystem: Environmental > Aquatic > Thermal springs > Hot (42-90C) >... | reverse complement strand
TATTCATATTTTTCGCAGCAATGATGTACCTAATTTTTATAGTGTTTCTTTTAGTAGCATTTGAAACTAAAGGTAAATCCTTAGAGGAGATTGAAAGAGATCTAAATAAGTAATTTTTATTTTAATGCTTCATACCATTGTAAATTAAATCCAGATTCTAGTGTAAATACTTGACCTGTAATACCACTTGCATTATCTGAAACTAAAAATGAAGCAAATTCTGCGACTTCTTCAGGGGTTATTAATTTTCTGTTTGTCGTAAAATAATTTAAATACTTAATAAGTGGCTGTTCGTAATTCATTCTTTTTTCAAGCCATTCAAAATAACTTTTTCCCATGTCTGTTTCAACGAATGCAGGAGCAATTGCATTCACTGTTATATTATATTCTGCTAATTCTGAAGCCAATGCTTTCGTGAAACCTATTATTCCTCCCTTTGCTGCACTATACGCTGTTAAATATTTTAAACCGTTTATTCCGGCTATACTTGACATATTAATGATTCTACCCCATTTTTGTGATATCATATCATTTACTACTTCTTTTGTAACAAAAAATATACCGTTCAAAGAAACATCGATTTGTTTATACCATATTTCGAAACTCATATCCTTGAATGGAACTGCTAAACCTAGAGCTGCATTATTAACTAATATATTAATTTCTCCGAAATTATCTTTCGCTTCTTTAATCATCCTTTTAACTTCTTCTTCCTTAGAAACATTTGTCCTAATAACTATAGCTTCAGCTCCTAGATTCTTTATTTCATTCAACGTTTTCAAAGCTTCATCTTCATTTTTTCTGTAATTCAAAACAACTTTAATTTTCATCCTAGCGAATTTTATTGATATTGCTTTGCCTATACCGCGACTGGAACCTGTGATTAAAGCTACTTTTTCTTTCATTATTAATAACATTGTAATGAGAAAATTAAAAATATTTTTTATTTTTTTAAATATATACTTTATTTCATTTTATAAATTATTTATGAATACTTATTTTTATAAAATTCTTAACTTTGTGAAATAATCTTAAATTCTTCATCATCGATTGGTCCTTTTCTTAGATAAGATAGATCTTTAACTTTCTTAAGTAAGTTTAGAGATATTTTTTCGTCTAAGTTTAAATTCAATTTTTCAACCTTGTACAATATAGAATCCAATCCGCTCTTTTTTCCAAGTATAATTTTAACAGGTTCATGACCTACCATCTCAGGAAGGAATGGAAACATTTCTAAAGGCTCATTGATTTTTTCCAATCTCTTCCACCAAGCAACAAGTATTCCTGATTCTACAGTAAACAATCCATCTCCTACAATTGCCTTCTGAGGAGTATAGTTTATTCTGGAATATTTTCTAACAATTTGTGCAACTTTCCTAAGTTTAGTCGTATCAACCGAAGTTTCAATGTTATATAAACATTTTAATGCCATTACAACTTCTTCAAGTGCTGCATTGCCACTTCTTTCACCTATACCTGTTACAGAAACATGGACAGTACTTGCTCCACCTAAAACAGCAAAGATAGAATTTGCAACACCTAAACCAAAATCATTATGCGCATGAATTTCAATTGGTTTATTTACTTTTTCTTTTATTCTTCTTATAAAATAATAAGCTGCATGGGGATTCAAAACTCCAAATGTATCCGCTAAAGTTAAAGAATCCATATATCCTTCTTTAATTACTCCTTCAATTATTTTCCAAAAAGTCTCAAACGGTGCTCTTGTTGCATCTATTGTGAAGAAAGTTACTTTAAGACCATGTTCATGGGCATAATTGGTTGCATCGATAGAAAGATCTATTGCCTTATTAACGTCCCAACCATAACCAAGTTTAATTAAATGTTCGCTTGATGGTATTTCCATAACAACTCCATCTACATCGCATTTCAAAGCGAAATCTACATCATTCCTCATGCAACGAGCAAAGGAATAAACTAAGGAGCCTGTTTTCAAGCTAGCTATTTCTTTTACAGCCTCAAAGTCTTTTTCATAAACCGTTGGCATTCCAGCTTCTATTCTATCAACACCAGCTTCCATTAACACTTTAGCAATTTCTAATTTTTCTTCTTTCTTAAAAACAATTCCAGCTTGTTGTTCGCCATCCCGTAAAGTTACATCATGTATATATACTTTATTAGGAACTGTAACGTTACCAAGAACTTCTTTTTCATAATTGTAAAAGCTGACATTAAAAAGCTTTTTATCTATGTTCATATGATAATTTCAAAGTTAAATGATTTAACTTTAACCAAATAATAGGACTTTGGATTTTCTTCTAGATTTTGGTACAAGATCATCATTAAGCTAGCTAGTATAGATAAAATACTTAATATCATTAATGTTTCTGATAAATTTATATATGAAGAAATAAATCCGACCATGATAGGACCAATAACACTACCTCCGGTAATTCCCAATCCCCATACAACTGAATTAGAAAATCCAATTAAATTTTCTGATACAATATCTCCTGCTAAAGAAAGAATTAGAGGAAACCCACTAAATGTAAAAAGTCCAAATAAAATAAGGAATGAAATATTGCTTGTTTGAACAAATAAATAAAACGATATTACTGCGAGAATTCCGGCAATGAAAAAATAAGCCTTATACAAATAGCGTCTAGATATCCCAACCATGATTGTCGAAATACTGCTATAATATATAGTTTAATTCGTTAAATTGCATAATAAATTAATTAAGGCTTGGTTAATTTCTCAGATTCAATGTTCTTTTTTAAATTTTGTATTACTTGATTTACAATTGCTTCTAATGAGGCTTTTAAGACAGGAGAGCCAAGAGATGCTGCAAGACCACTAACATCTCCTTCAAAAAACCAAATAATTTTAGTGTTGTCCTTTTCTTTTTCAAGATAGAAATTTAACTCAAAATTTATAATACTTTTTAAACCAGAACCTTCGCCCTTTAATTTTGCTAAAAGAGGCTCTTTCCTTTCTACAAATTTTAATTTCAAATCGGCATTTCCTTGAATAATTCCTAGCTTTAATTTAACTTTAACATAAAAATTATTTTCATCTATCACATTAACGTTCTCCACCATAGGAAATATGGAAGATACTTTGTAAGGATCAATTAAAAAACTGTAGACATACGCAGAATCTCTTTCCACTTCAATGAAGCCTGAATGTTGAATTTTAACCATGTTTTTGAGTATTAAAACTAGCATATATACTTTCTTTAATCAAGTTTTCAATACTCCTTATGCAATAATGGTTATTAATAAAATAGCTTATATATTTAAATTTTTTTAATTTTAAGTTTATTTAAGATAGGTTATTTATACATTACCTTTATATATAAAGTCTCTGGTTCATAAACTAGACTTCTTGTTATAGATACTCATTGCTGTTCTCAACCGCTAAGTTGGGTAGGATATATATTATCTTTAACGGATAAACCTACCAAATCTAAAGCTTTTTTAATCCTCTATATTATTAGACGAGCCTCTTAGTAGTTTAGATTTAAGAGTTAAAGAAAAAATGCGTAGTGAAATCAGAGAGTTATTAAAAAAGCTAGGAATAACTGCTATATATGTTACTCATGATCCAGAAGAAGCGTTTTCAATTTCTGATAGAGTTATAATAATAAATAATGGAAAAGTGATGCAAGAGGGCACTCCAAACGAAATATATATAAAAAGCCGGCAAATAAATTTGTAGCTGAATTTATCGGAAGGTCCAATATACTTAGAGCGGAAATAAAGGAGATTTACGATAACGATGTATATAGTAAAAGTGCCCGATATGAATGCAGATTTAATTTGTAAAACTAACGATAAATTAGAATAAAAAAACCAATATACACATTCTTATAAGAAATAATGAAATTGGAATATATGATTAGAATCCTGAAAATAAAGAAAATATACTACAAGGGCAGATCATTCATCGAGAGTATAGAGGTTCAGTGACCGATCATAAAATAAGAGTTGGTGAAACTTTTATAAACGTAACTACTCACAAATACTGCGGCTTATATCATAGTCGTGAAGAAATTAAATACATTTTTATCTACATCCCCCCAGAGGCAATAAGAATTTTAAATGAATGAAAATAAAAATTTATTTTATTGCTAAAGCTTCTATCAAAGGTTTTATAAGTTTTGAACTTGCAGGTCTTACTATTGGTATTTCAACACCAGCTTTCCTATATTCTTCAATTTTATTTATAACTTCTTCTTTAGTTCCATATGCGGTTAATCCTTTAATTACATTCATGGGTATATCTCTTGCCAACTGTTCTTTTCCTCCTTTTTTGTAAGATTCAAGCAATTTATTGATAAGTTCTTCAGATACGTAAGGTTCTCCAACTCTTAATCTTGGTCTTACTGCAAAATCTACTTGTAAGGGCTCAAATTTACTAGCAAGTTCCCATCTTAATGCTCTTTCTGCTTCCTTTGTTCCATCCTCAATTCCTGCAACAACAATACCTGTTATAAGAGATTCTTTAAAATTACGTCCATGTTCTTCTGCACTTCTCTTAACTATTTCTAAAGCATTCTTCGCATATTCTGGTGATGTGGTAGCGTTTACGACAACGCCATCGCCGACTTTCCCAGCGATCTTCAACCCCGTCTTGCTTGTAGCAGCAATTAACAAAGGAATTTTTGTCTTTGGTCTGACAGTTAAACCTTCTCCTTCAACTTGTATCGTTTCACCTTTAAAATTAACAGATTCTTCATTCCAATACTTTTTAATCAATATAGCATGTTCTTCAAGAACTTTTGCTGGATTTTGGAATGGTAGACCGTGCTTCTTACAATGTGACTCTGTACAAGCTCCAATTGCTAAAATAGCTCTTCCATTTGATAATTCATTCAATGTAGTAAATGTTTGCGCAATAACAAGTGGAGTTCTTAATCTGAGTATTTGAGTAGCCCCTAATTTTATTCTACTTGTTTTTACAGCGAACGCTGATAACGATGTAATAGCATCTCTAATTGTCATTATTGTTTCGGAGAAGAATGCTAGTTCGAATCCTTTCTTTTCAGCCTCAACAACATGTTCAATCATATCATGTATTGTAAGTTCTGGACTGTATCCTAAACCAAGGCCTACTTTTGACATATAGATTGAATAATTTCGCTTGTATATATACATTCTCATTTCATAATTAATACAATTCAATTTTAACTTCATATATTGATTGTTATATATTGTTATGAAATATTATATAATATTTATAATTATTTAAATAAGATAATTTTTGTTATCATGATATGAAATTTGGGTTTATACCGAAAGAGTGGAATGATTACTTTGAAGATGCATATAAGCAATTAAAAGCAGCAGAAAATTTTAATTTTGATTCAGTTTGGTTTGAAGAACATCACGAAAATGAAAGATATTTACCTTGTCCTATCTCTGCATTGAATTCAATATTTAGCTATACTAATTTGAAGCTAGGAGCCATTGTTATTTTGCCTTTATATCATCCATATAGATTAGCTGAAGAAATCTCGCAGTTGGATTGTATCTCTAAAGGTAGAGTTATAATAGCAGCAGTAGCAGGATATAGAGAGAAGGATTTTAAGAATTTTGGAATAGGATTGAATAAGCGTTCTAATTTAATGGATGAGGGTTTAAGATTGCTAATAGAGCTTCTAAGCAATGAAGAAGTAAACTTCGAAGGTAAATACTTTTCTATGAAAAACGCTAGAATAATACCTAGACCGTATCAAAAGCCTCGTCCCCCTATTTGGGTTGGAGCCTGGAAAGAGAGTGCAGTTTTAAGAGCTACTAAATTAGCTGATGCTTGGTTACCAGGGCAAACTGCTAAATTATCAGAAGTTGCAAAAATTAAGATTTGCTATGAAGAAATTTTAAAGAAGTTGGGAAGATCTGTGAATGTATTTCCAATTTTAAGGGATGTTTATGTAGCTAAAAATAAGGATTTAGCGTATGAAGAATCAAAAGAGTCAATAATAGAAATGTATCAAATAGATTATAGTTCTTCACAACATCCTTTAATAGGTGGTGAGAGAAAAAGTATTGAAGAATGGATTGAAGACAGGATTATAATAGGTTCTCCTGATGACGCAATTGAATTCATAGATAGAATAAGAAAACTTGGATTCAATTATTTGATTTTCAGAACATCGTTAAGAAAATTAAGATCTGAACAGATAATTTCCAGTATAAAAATATTAGGTGAAAAAGTGATACCTTATTTTATAAATAATTAATTATTTTAATAAAATTATATATAAATAAAAAATTATTTTATTTATTGCAAAAACTTATATTACAATAAGTTTATTTATATGTTAAATATATGAATAAACAAGCATTAATTGAAGAAATTGAAAAGCAATATTATATAATTGGCAAGCCTGTTGAAAGAATAGATGCTAAACCAAAAGTTACTGGTGAAGCAATTTACGGTTATGATTTAGTATTTCCAAAGATGCTCTATGGAAAAATTAAACATAGTAGTATACCCCATGGAATAATAAAAAGAATTGATACAAGTAAAGCTGAAAGCTTACCAGGAGTAAGAGCAGTTATTACAGGAAAAGATATTCCTGATCATCGATATGGTTTAGTACTTTTTGACCGTTATTTAATCGCTAAAGATAGAGTAAGGTTTATTGGTGAAGCTGTTGCTGCTGTTGCAGCAGATACGCCTGAGATAGCTGAAAAAGCTGTAAATTTGATAGAAGTAGAATATGAAGAATTGCCTGCAGTATTCGACCCTGAAGAGGCTATTAAACAAGATGCACCTATATTGCATCCAGATTTAAGGAAGTATGGCACGTCTAAGGTAAGTGCTCCGTGGATACCTTTTGACATGCCAAATTTGAATAATTATAGGAGGGTTGTATTTGGAAATGTTGAAGAAAGTTTTAAAAAGTCAGATGTTATTGTTGAAAATATATATGAAACTTCTATGGTTCAGCATGCACATTTGGAACCTCAATCATGTGTTTGTATTTATAATTATGATGATACATTCACTGTCTATACTTCAACACAAACTCCTTTTAGACTTAGATTTGAGTTAAGTTTAGCTCTTAATGTTCCTGAAAATAGAATAAGAGTGGTATCTCCTTATGTAGGTGGAGGTTTTGGAAATAAATTAACGATTTATGCAGAACCAATCGCATGTATATTATCTAAGAAAACAAGAAGACCAGTTAAAATTGTACTAACAAGAGAAGAAGTATTTACATTTACAACTGTTAGGCCTCCAACAAGAATATACGTAAAGGATGGAGCATCAAGAGATGGAAAAATTTTAGCAAGACAAGTAAGGTTTTATATTAATGGTGGAGCATATTCAGGTGGTTCTGGCATAGCTGTTTATACTTATCTAGCTGCACAAGCACTAGCTACATATAAACCTGAAAGTGTAAAGTTTGAAGCTTTCTCAATTTATACAAATTTGCCACCCCAAGGTCCATTGAGAGGTGTTGGTCCAGCAATTCTTGATTTTGCCTTTGAAAGACAAATGGACATATTGGCTAAGAAGCTTGGATTGGATCCTATTGAGATCAGGCTTAGGAACATTTCTAAACAAGGTGAAGAAAATATATATGGAGAAATAGTGGATGAAGATTACAGTAAAGTTTTGCTTACAGCTTATGATGCTTTAATGAAAAAAATAAAGGAAAGTAATGAGGAGCCTACGCATCCTTGGAAAAGAGGAATAGGATATGCATTATCAAGTAAATATTCTTTAGCACCTACAGCATCATCAGCTACAGTAAAATTAAGAGAAGATGGTGTTATTGAAGTCTTTATAGGTTCCACAGAAATAGGTATGGGAAATTATACAGCAATGCAACAAATAGTAGCAGAAGAATTTCAAATTCCTATGGAACGTGTATCTATTGCAGCTGCTGCTGATACGGAATTTTCACCATTCGATGAAGCACAGATGTCATCAAGAACAACTGTATCCTTAGGTAATGCTTTAGTTCTTGCATGTAGGAAATTGAAGAGAAAAATCGCTGAATATGCAGCTAATAAGCTTAATGAAGATCCTGATCATCTAGAAGTAAAGGAAGGTTTTGTTGTATCAAAACGCAATCCTGATAAAAAGATAAGATTGGAAGATCTATTTGCACGGGGGAAGATAAGAACAGGCACGTTTTTAGAAGGAGAGGGAGAGCTGATAGCTTCAGCAAATTGGTTTATACAAGCAGGTATAGATAAAGAGACGGGAAGAATCTACGATAAATACGGAAATAAGGTATTTGAAAGAGTGGTAAACTTTTATACGCCAACAGGTGTAGCTTCTGAAGTATGGGTAAACGTAGAAACTGGTCATATTAAAGTAAAAAGATTAGTTACAGTTGTTGATGCAGGTAAAGTAATTAATCCAAAGCTTGTAGAAGGCCAGATAATAGGCGGTAGTGCAATGGGTATTAGTATAGCTTTATTCGAAGGTCTACAGTGGCAGAACGGTTATGCATTGAATCCGAATTTTGCAGATTACAAATTGATTCAACATGCTGACCTACCAGAAATCATAGCAATTGCAACAGAGACTCCTTTACCCCATGGTCCTTTTGGTGCAAGAGGTGTAGGTGAAGCAGGTTTACTTGTTTCCGATGCGATACCCAATGCAGTAAGCAATGCTATAGGAAAAGAAGTTAAAAAAATACCTTTAATGCCTGAGTATATTCTTAAATTGTTAGCTGAATAAAATGGTGCATTACGAATTAAAAGATTATATTAAGCCAAAAACTTTAGAAGAAGCTTTGAAGTTATTACATGATTATAAAGGAGCTGCGAAAATTATTGCAGGTGGAACAGTTATACATGAATTGTCGGAGAGAAATTTACTTGAAGGAGTTGAATATTTTGTAGATATTGAAAATTTAGGCTTAAATTATGTTAGAATAGAGAAAGATGGATTGCATATAGGAGCTACAACTACATTCAATCAAATTGTTAATAATTCTTTGTTTACCAAACCTAGTTATTATGCACTATACTTAGCTGCTAAAGGTGTAAGTTCTTATCAGGTAAGAAATGTAGCAACTATAGGAGGTTCTGTCTGTAGTTCTATATCTTTTCTTGATGTTCCTAATGCATTAGTAGCTCTTAATGCAAAAGCTAAATTGGTTTCTTTAAATGGAGAAAGAATAGAAAATGTAGAGAATTTATTCTTGGGCATGCTTAATCCAAATATTTCAGAAGATGAGATATTAACAGAAATAATTTTGCCATTAGAGGAAACTAAAACAGCTTCATATTATATGAAATTGACAGAAAGGGCTTTTGACTATGCTATTGTTAGTGTTGGAATTAAAGTTAAATTAAATGAAAATGGATATGTGGAGAATATAAGAACAGTATTTGGCAACGTTCAACCAACACCGTATATCGAGAACAAAGTTTATGAGATAGCGAAAGGTAAATATATAAATGAGGATTTGATTAAAAAGATAATGGAAGAAATTCCAAGTGTTGAACCCATAGATTCTATAAATGCTTCAGCTTGGTATAAAAAGAAAGTCTTAAAGGTTCTTTTCCGTGACGCTTTAAAAGAAACTTTAGAAATGATAAGTTAATATGTCAAAAAAACAAATAAAGCTAATTGTTAATGGCAAGGAGGAAATAATTGAAGTAAATCCTTATGAATCATTATTAAAAGTATTGCGAGAGTATTTAGGATTGACAGGAGCTAAAAGGGGTTGTGATTATGGAGGCTGTGGAGTTTGCACTGTAGTTGTAAATGGAAAGGCTGTTTATTCTTGTATGTATCCTGCAATTAAAGCTGAAGGAAAGGAAATTACTACGGTTGAAGGACTATATAAAAATGGAAAGTTGCATCCAGTTCAAAAGGCATTTATCGATGCCAACACTGTTCAATGTGGTTATTCAATACCAGGTGCTATAATGTCTGCATATGCTTTACTTTTAAATAATCCCAATCCTAGCGATGAAGATATAAAAGAAGCTTTTTCAGGTAATCTTTGCAGATGTAGTGCAGGTTATTATTGGCCTGAAGCAATAAAGCTTGCAATTAAGTATATGAAACAAAGGGAAAGTTAAAAAATTTCTTTCCACTTATTTTTTACTTCTCTTTGCAACTCTAAGCTAGGTTCAACTACCCTTGGAAATGTATTTCTAATTACTTGATCAAAGGGTTTGCAAGCAAGAATAATCACTCTTCCTAAAGAATATTCATCAGCATATTCTTTTCTTTCAGCTATTGGATCCAATGGAGTATCAGACATTTCTCTTAAAATATCAATTCCATTTACAGGGTCGCATCTACTACTCATTGCCCAAACAACATCGTATAAGTTTGAAGGATTAATATCTTCGTCAACCACAACAGTAAATCGGCTACCGTGAGCTGCTGCATGGCATGAAGCTGCAATATATGCTGTTTGTCTTGCATGACCTGCATAAAGTTGTTTTATTGAAATTACGTTGAAAGCTCTACTAAATCCTGCTTCATGAGCCCATACTCCTTGAATACCAGGAATCCCAGCAGCCTCTAATTCTTCCTAAATCAAAGCTGCACGTACAGGACATCTGTAATATGAATAATCATACGGTGGCCTCCCTGGAGATGTGCCTAAAATAATTGGATCATCACGATAATATACAGCTTCAATTCTTATTACTGGTTGTTTTGTTCTACCACCTGCTTAATATCCACAATATTCACCGAAAGGTCCTTCATCTCTCATTTCATTCGTTATATATCCTTCTAATACAACTTCACTGTCGACAGGAATGGGTAACCCTGTAATAGGTCCTTCAATTACTTTCCAATTCATATCTAGCATTGCTCCTAAATAGTTAAATTCTGATATACCGTATGGTACTTCCATTCCACTCATTGCAAATAATGCAGGATGATTTCTTAAAGATATTACAACAGGGACTTCTTCATTTTTCTCAAAATATTTCTTCATGTGTAATCTTGCATGCCTAGCTGAAGCTATCCATGTACCTAGTTCTTTTTCATTGTGCACCATTAATCTATAAGTTCCTGCATTTACCCAGTTTGTTTCTGGATCTTTAGTTATTACAACTCATGCTGTTCCAATATAATTACCTCCATTATATTCATTCCATTTGGGTGCAGGGAATTTTAATAAATTAACATTTTCACCTTTATCGACATTTTTCATAACGTCAAATGTCTTTACAACTTCAGGTTCATATTTTTGATTATTTTTCCTTGCATATTGCATCTTTTCTTTGAAAAATTTCATGAGTTCTAGATCGCTTGTTTGAGGTGGTAAGTTGAATGTAATTGAAAATCTCTTTGCATCCAATAAAGCCCCTACTAAAACTCTGAAACCTTCTTTGTAACCTTTTATTTTATCAAACAAAATAGTCCATTTTTTTGCTTTTTGCATTCATGTGTGTTATTGTACCCAATTCAAGATTTGCATCAACACCTTCAAGCTTTTTTCGTAATCCTAATTCTTCAACCTTTTTCATCCAATCTCTTAAATCATTAAATTCCTTTCAAATGATGTTTAATTCAATGAATATATTACATCAATAAAAACTTTTCTATTTGAATTAAGATTCTCGTGCATATTTAACCTTATGATTTAAAATTTTAAAATTTTGATAAAAAAGGATTATAAGTTTGATAAATTAAAACTTAATAATAAAAAATATTAACATAAAATCTATTTTTAATGTAATGTCAGAAATATTAATAAAAGGAGGAATATTAATAACATTAGATAAAGAAAGGAGAATAATTAAAAATGGTGCAGTTGCTATAAAGGAAAACAAGATTGTTTCTGTTGGAAAAACTGATGAACTGTTGAAAAACTTTAGTAAGGCTGATGAAGTGATAGACGCAAAAGGAAAAATAATTATGCCAGGATTGATAGATACGCATATTCACCATATACAAATGTTAGCAAGAGGTATTGCAGATGATGTAGATTTAGTTACTTGGATCCACGATAGAATTTTACCTTATGAGGCAGCATTGGATAATGAAGCTACTTATTTAAGTGCTATGCTTGCAATTTTAGAGATGATTAAAACGGGTACAACTACTGCAATAGATCCAGGTGGTTATAAAATGGAAAATGTTGCCAGAGCTTTGAAAGATAGTGGAATGAGAGGGTTGATTGCTTGGGCTAGCATGGATACTTTTACAGAAGATAGACCCATACCTAAAGAAATATACACCACGACTGAAGAAGCAATAAAGGCAAATGAAAAGCTTATAAAAGAGTTTCATAGAACAGCCAATGATAGAATAAGAGTAAGAGCGGCTATTAGAATAGAAACAAATGCCTCAAATAGATTAATTAAGGAAATAAATCAACTAGCCAATGAATACAACACTGGTGTTGAGATGCATGCAGCGGTTTCAAAGGAACAAGTTGAGTTCATAAAACAAAAAACCGGCTTACCTGTTGTGAAGTGGTTAGATTCTTTAAATGTTCTTGGACCTCATTGGCTATTAATCCATATGGGTTGGATAGATGATGAAGAAGTTGAAATAATAGTCAAAAGAGATGTTAGAATTGCTCATGTACCTGGTGTTAGTATGAAGGGGGCTTATGGAAGTGGTAGATTTGGTAAATTTCCTGAATTACTAATTAAAGGTGTCATCGTTGGATTGGGATGCGATTCCAGTGCTGCAAATAACAGTCTAGATATGTTTAGAGCTATGTGGCAGGCTGCTTGCCTGCATAAAGAAGTAAGATATAATCCAACTTTGATTTCTCCAGAAGAGGCGTTGGAAATGGCTACAATTAATGCAGGAAAGTCTGTACAGTGGGATGATCAAATAGGGTCAATTGAAGTTGGAAAGAAAGCTGATTTAATTATAGTAGATTTCAATAGATCAAATTGGATACCTATGCATAATTTTTCTCTTGTTCCCAATATTGTTTATTCTGGAGACGGTCATGATGTTGAAACGGTAATTATCGATGGGAAAATTGTAATGAAAGATAGAAAATTGTTAACAATTGATGAAAATGAAATATTGAATAAAGCACAAAAAGCAGCTGAAAGAGTATTAGAAAAAGCTGGATTAAAAGACAAACTAAAATCTAAATGGCCATTATTTTAAAACATTAAATTTTTAAAAACAACATAATTTTTATCTAAATATATAAAATATAATATATAAATATAACTAAAATTATTTTTTGAATAGATATTTAAATGCGTAAAGTATTTATATAATATAAAAATGAGAGAAAATTTCCTATGGCTGCAATCTATAATGAGAAAGTATAAAATTGATCTTATGGTTGTTACAAGTCCTGAAAATGTTTTCTATGTTTCTAGTGCTCCAACAAATTATACTGCAGCTAATAGATTATTATTTTCCTCGACATTGAGAAGAGAAAATCCAATAACTTGTATAATTCCAAGTGATGGAGAACCATGTTTAATATTTCATGCTGCAGCTCTAGACGTGATAGAAAAAAATAGCTGGATTAAAAATTATAAACTATATCCAACTGGAACTTATGTTTGGAGAGAGAACAAATTAGATATTAAATACAAATCTTATGAAGATGCGCTGTTAAGCACGATTAAGGAATATGTTAATAAGAATACTACGATTGCAATTGAATACAGAGATATTAGCCTTATTTTATTTGAAAAAATAAAGAATAATTTCAATCAAAATAATTTTGTAGATGCATATAAGACGCTGATGGAAAGTAGAATGATAAAGAATCCGGAAGAAATTTCAAGATGGAAAAAAGCAACGGAATCATTAGTTAAAGTAATGAAAAAGTTGGAAGGAGCATTTAGAGATAGGTTAACGGAATTGGAATTGGATATCTTTTTAAAAACTGAACTTTTAAAGGAAGGAATAGATTCATGGCATCAAACGACGATAGCTATCGGAAAAGAAAATGGACCTGATATTTATAATCAACCAGACCCTAACAAGAGACCTGAAAAGGGAGATTTGATTAGAATAGATATAGGAGCTGTTTATAAAGGATATACTTGTGACTTATCAAGAACCTATGCAATTGAAACAGTCTCTGAAAGAGCGAAGAAAATTTACACTGTAATTAAGGAAGCTTACTATTTAGAATTAGAATCTGCAATTCCTAATATGAAAGCTTCTCAAGTTTATGAGAAAGCCGTGAATTATGTTAAGAAAAATTTGGATCCAGAATATTATCGGGGAAATGTTGGTCATGGTGTGGGAGTTGAATTGTACGATAATCCTATTATATCTGCAACAGATGATACACCTTTACAGAAAAATATGACTCTTTCATTAGAAGTACCTTATCATGTGAAGGGTCTAGGGGGTTTCAATGTTGAAGATAGTGTTTTGATAACAGAGTATGGAAATGAGATAATCTCAAAATATGAGAGAGACAATATAATTGTTATTTAACATGTCCAAATACGTACCTAAGATAATAATTCATGGTGGAGCAATCAATCCAGATTCAGGCGAATTCTTAGAAGGTATTCAAAAAGCCATTCTAGAAGGAATGAAAATATTAAAGTCTGGAGGCAATGCATTAGATGCTGTTACTGAAGCTATATATACGCTTGAACAAAATCCAATTTTCAATGCAGGAAAAGGTGCTTGGCCAAATTTGAAAGGTGAAGTTGAATTGGATGCAATAATAATGGATGGTAAAAATCTTAAAGCTGGAGCAGTTGCAGCGGTGAAAAACGTTAAAAGCCCTATTAAATTAGCTAGAAAAATAATGGAAGAAACGGATCATATCTTGATTGTTGGTTCAGGTGCAGAGGAATTAGCAAGAGCATTCGGTTTATTTGAACAACATAAGGTTCCTGAAGAAAGATTAAAGCAATGGCAAGATATTAAACAGAATTTAATGCTAGGAAAGGATGTTCCTTTAATGAGTTATTGGAAAAAAATTTCAAAATGGGCAAAGATTGGAGATACAGTAGGTGCTGTAGCTATGGATAAAGAAGGTTCTGTTGCTGCAGGTACTTCTTCTGGAGGATTTCCAATGAAATTACCTGGTAGAGTAGGAGACGTTCCATTAATAGGTTGTTCTACTTATGCAGATAATGAAGCTGGTGGTGTTTCAATAACAGGTCATGGTGAAGTTGTTATGACCTATACATTAGCTAAGAGGATTGTAGACCTTATGAGAGAAGGTTATTCAGCCAAGTTTGCAACAGAGTGGATGGTTAATTATATAAATGAATTAACAGCTGGAAAGGCTTTATTAGCGGTAATAGCAATAGATAAAAATGGTAATTTTGGAAGTGCTAGGAACACTGATAAAACACCTCATGCATTTATGGATGAGACAATGAATAAGCCAATGTTTCATTTTTCAAAAATTATAACGACACAATAAATATGGTATTATCTAATAAAGCTCAAGGCCTTAAACTGTCAGGAATAAGAGAAATTAATGAGCTTTTGCAAAAGATACCCGACGTAATTAGATTAGAATTTGGAGAACCAGATTTTGATCCTCCTGAACATGTAAAAAAAGCTGCAATCGATGCAATACTACAAGGTAAAGGAAAATATGTTTCAAGTGCAGGAATTCCTGAGCTAAGGAGGGCAATCGTAGATAAATTAAAATCTGAAAATAATATAAACTATGATATAAGCGAAGTTGTAGTTACGAATGGTGCAAACGGTGCTATACATTATTCATTGGAAGCAATTGTGAATGAGGGTGAAGAAGTATTAATTCCAGATCCGGGTTGGGCAAATTATGAACAAGCTGTAAAGGCTATAGGAGCTAAACCAGTCTTTTATCCTTTATATGAAGAAGATAATTTTGAACCTAGAGTAGATGAAATTGAAAAGTTAATTACTAATAAAACGAAGGCAATAATGATAAATTCCCCCAATAATCCAACGGGTGCAGTTTACTCAAGGAAGACGATTGAGGATATAGCTAATCTTGCTTTACAGCATAATTTATTTGTGCTCACCGATGAAGTTTATGAAAAGTTTATATATGAAGAAGTTTCGAGTGAAAACAAACATGTTAGTATAGCTAGTTTAAATGACGAAATAAAGCAAAAAACACTTACAATAAATTCATTATCAAAGACTTATGCAATGACTGGCTGGAGAATAGGTTACGTTGCTGGTCCTCAAGAAATTATGAGTGCTATTATGAAACTTATTTCGGCTGAAGAATCATGTGTTAATACAATAAGCCAATATGCTGCAATTGCAGCGCTAAGAGGTCCTCAAGATTTTACAAATAGAATGATACATGCTTTTTCTGAAAGAAGAAAGTTTTTAATTAAAGGTCTAAGTGAAGTAAGGGGTTTTAAAAGCTTTATACCTAAAGGAGCATTCTATTTGTTCGTAAATGTTAAAGAATTGGGAATGGATTCTTATTCATTAGCTATCAAAATATTGAAAGAAGCTCATGTTGCTTTAGTTCATGGTTCGGCATTTGGAAAGAACGGTGAGGGATATTTGAGATTATCTTATGCTGCATCGATAAAAGATCTTGAAGAAGCTATAAAAAGATTAACAAATTTATTTAATAGATAATTTCTATATAAAAAATCGTAATATTTATATACAAGAATAAAGTTATAAGCTTGGGTTATCCTATGGAAACACAAGTTGAATTGTATCCTTTAAAAGAAAGAGTAAAAATAGCTGCATTAGCTGTATTCGGTTCCTATGTAGAATGGTATGATTATTTCATAGCAGCGACAGCAGCAGCGCTTGTATGGTCTGATGTATTCTTTAGTGCTTATCCATATTTATCTACAGCCTTCTCTATAGCAGCATTTGGAGTAGCATATTTTACAAGGCCTGTTGGAGCCTATATTTTTGGTCATATAGGAGATAAATATGGCAGAAAATCATCTTTAATTTATACATTATTAACTGTTAGTGTAGCAATGTTTGGAATCTCGGTTCTTCCTTCTGCGAATTCCATTGGCGTTATTGCTCCAATACTTTTGTTTGTTTTTAGAGCGATTCAAGGAATTGGATTTGGTGGAGAATATGGTGGTGCAGCAACTTGGGTTTTAGAAACTAATGCATATAGCAAGTTGAGAGCAACATGGACTTCTTTGACAATGGCAGTTATAGGCTTAGGTTCTGGTACTGGTGCAGCATTATATTATTATCTTTCGACTCACTTTTCTAGAGCAGATTTATTGAATTTTTGGTGGAGAGTTCCATTTTTTATCGGTGTAGTCTTAATAATTTCAGCAGCAATAATTAGGTATTTTGCATTAGAAAGCAATTTATTTGTAAAATTGCAGAAAGTAGGTAAGGTTTTGAAAAATCCAGCTAATGTTGCAATTAAAACTCATATAGGCTTAATGCTTTTAATAGCTACTACTTGGTTATATATATTCTGGGTTAATCCTGCTACGATTCAACTTTTTGCTACACCTTACTTAGCAAAAATGGGGATTTCAAGAACATACGTTACCTATACTTTAATAATATCTAATTTCATCATTCCATTTACAACTATATTTGGTGGATTTTTATCTGATCTGATAGGCAGAAGAACAACGATCGTGATTAGTGCTCTATCTGTTGCAATTTTCATATATCCTTATATTATTTTGTTACAATCTGGTAACCTATTTAATATATTGATCGCACAGATAATATTGAATGCCCTTGCATTTATAGGTGAAGGAAGCTTTACTGCCTATTTCCCTGAACTTTTCAGAACGCAGTTTAGATATACAGGAAGTGGTGTATCATACCAATTTACTGCTATGTACATGGGATTTGTATATTCCTTCTTATTACCTGCAATTCTTCTTTCAGGTAATCCAACTATTTACGTTATTATTGTAACAATAGTATTCTGTGGATTATCAATGCTGATAAGATTAAGACTTTGGCAAGAGACTGTAAAGTCTGATATTTCTCACGTTTAATATTTTTTCAATAAGTTTAAAAATTAAACATAATTTTTTAGATAATTATGGCATTATTTGAAAATTTATGGATTTGGTCTATAGAGAATATAAGGAAAAAGCTTAATTGGTATTATCAAGTTTCAGTTAATAAAAAACCTGCTAAATATTTAATATGCAAAAGATTAAAATGCGATATTAATTTAAAAGATTCTGATGAAAAACAACTTTGGGATGAACATGAAAGGTTATCTGAAGAATTTTTGAAATTATTTGAAAATGTAAAATCTTGTAAAGTTAATATTAAAGATATCGAGATTAAAAAACCAAGCTTTCTTGACCTTAAAGTTGAAATAACAAATAGAATGCTAAAAAGTTGCGAATTTTGTAGATGGAATTGTAAAATCGATAGAACTAAAGGAGAAAAATTTGGCACTTGTCAGTTGGATTCAATAACTCGTGTAAGTAGTTATTTTCATCATCGAGGAGAAGAATTGCCATTAAGAGGAACGATGGGTTCTGGAACAATATTCTTCTCAAGCTGTAATATGAGATGTGCATTCTGTCAGAATGGAGATATAAGTACTGACAAATATAATGGAATTCCAGTTAACTCTAAATTACTTGCCCAAATGATGAAGCAACTAAGGCTTGAAGGTGTTCATAATATAAATCTGGTCGGTGGTGAGCCAACGATACATCTACACACGATAATTGAAGCTATATCTTATCTAGCTGATTGCGATTTTAACTATAATGATCATTCATATATTGCATCTGCTTATGCTGATTATTTTAAATATAAATTAAAAAAGGAATATGCTATGTATGAAGGTGAGTTCAATGTTCCAATATTATGGAATTCAAATTTTTTCATGAGTGAAAAGACTATGAAGATCTTAAGAGAGGTCATTGATATTTGGCTACCTGATTTTAAGTTCGGTTCCGATAAGTGCGCTATAAAATTAGCAAGAACTCCTTGGTATTTCGAAACAGTAACAAGAAATCACAAGTTGATTTATGAATGGAATGAAAATTTTCTGATAAGACATTTAGTTATGCCAAATCATGTTGAATGCTGTACTAAAACGGTTTTGAAATGGATAAAATATAATATGCCTGATGCACTTGTAAACATTATGTATCAATTTCATCCAGATAATTATTGTGATCCATTTTCTAAAAAGTTTGATATTAGATATAATATAATAGCAAGATATCCAACAAAGGAAGAACTGATAGAAGCATATAACTATGCGAAAGAATTAAATCTTGATTTTATTGTAGTCAGCTTTGATAAATTTATAAAAAATTTAGATGAAGAAATAGAAAAAATTGTTGATGAAGTTATAATTTATAGATAAACTATTCTTCAAAAATATCTAAAGGTCTATACCTTTTCTTAATCATAGAAAGTCTGAATATATCGAATCTATTGTATCCACCTGTAATATCGTGTACCTTCTTCCATTTTATACTTTCAAAAAGATTTATATTAGCTAGCGAAATTCCTTCCTTTCCTATAATTGGTTCTGATATTAAATCACTTGTTGGACCAAAAATTCCTGAAAATGAAGGTATAGATTTGTGCAAAATTTCTTTCAGTGAAGAATCATTTTTTGAAATAAATTCAATAGCATTTTCATCCAAACAACTGGATGCTACTACAGTAAATATTTTCCCTTCAAATGAATGTGCTGCTCTCTTATTTTTATTGATTCAGTAGGATTATAATCTTTTCTTTCAAATCTATCGAATGGCCATGAGGGTGGATAAGTTGCTATATGTATTTGTTCGCCTTGAGCCAGTAATGCAAATCTAGCCAACGTATTAGTGTTTTCTCCCCACTTAGCTAAGGTATCAATAATATTTTTTCAAATTCATAATCAAACCCACTTGGAATGTAAATACAATAAACAGGGTAGCCTTCCAGCAACTCTTTCACTTTGGCCTCAAATTCTCTAGTACTTTCTTCATCAATGAACATAAATTATTTTTAAAGTATAAAAATTTGAATCTTAAGAATTTTAGCAAGACTTATTTTTTCAATGTTTTCGATGATTTATTTTAATAAGCTCAAAATTCTTTACAATGATAAATTTCGTAAAGTCTTGTAGGAATTCTAACATAATCATTTTCATTTTTACTAGTTAAGGAATTCGTAGCATTCTTTCCATTTGCTTTTTTATAGAGTACCTCAAGTAATTTGTTAGCGTCAATTAAGTACATTTATTCTTTTCCTTAACGCTTCAACTAAATCCTCGCCTTGCCATTTGTAATCAGAAAGATTTCCTAAACCTACAAGATTATCTATATTAGAGTTGAAGAACTTTGAAGATCTAGTTCTCTTTCGATTAAATCTATTATAGCTTTGGACAAAGCACCCTTTCTGAAGCCATATTTTTCTGCAACATATTTACGAAACCTTTAAGCAATATATTTAGACATCTCAACTTTGATCACTTCATTTTTAGAATTACGAGTTTTTTCATATTTATAAACTTAAGTACTAATAAATTTTTAATCAATTAAACAGACTCTTCATTTCAATTTTCTCATTGGTAGCTTAATCTTATTATGTCTTACAAAAAACATTTTAAAACCAGAATTTAAGCTAAAAATATTATATTAAAGTGTGGAAATTCCTAAGCCTATAGCTTAGAGATTGAAGGAAAAAGGTTATGATTTAACTCAGATAGTTGAAATAATTCTCAAATTCTTGAATATTGATCCTGATACATCTTCTAAAGTTCACAAAGAATTGGCTATTGCTATGTTCAATGAAGGAGTAAAGTTAGCTGAGAAAGTAGATGTTGTTCAATCAAGTGAAAAGCTATATAAGGCTATAGAAGAATCGATAAAAGCTTTGGCAATTGCGAAAGGATTGGATGAAGTGAAAGAAGCTGAAAATGAGGGTAGATGGACGACTAGCTTGTTAGATAAGGCTGCTTTGAAGCTAGGTGAAGAAATTTCTAGAGCTTGGGAAGCGGTTTCTTTTTGCACGTAAATGGTTTCCATAAAGCTACAATAACTGTAGATGAAGTGACTTCTCGAATCTTATTGATTAAAAAAGTCATAGATTCATTGAATTTCTAATAAACTGCATAGATAAATTCGGAATTCGCTCTTCGTTAAGAGTAAGTTAATTTTAATAAAAAACAAGCTTCCTGTATAGATAATTAATTCTCTGTTCTTTATTCTTGAGTTTATTCAAATTTAATAATCTTACTCGTCATGTTAGTGTAGAGATAAGAAGATTCCGCATAATCTATGGAAAGCATAAAATATTCACTAAATCTAAATTGCTTTCTAAAAATGAAACAGATGAAATAGGGAAAGTTACTGATGATTTAAAGATTAAATCAATATTATTTGCATAATGAATTCTTGTTGGAAAGTATTTAAAACAAGGGGATAGAAGAAGAGGTTCAGTTAACGTTCTTCTGAGAAGGAAACAATATGAAACTAAATTTATGAAAAACGAGCTAAAAACTTAAGTCTCTAATCATACTCAAATTCTATAATGCTAATCCCAAAAAGGATTGAAAGAAATTATTTAAGGGCTAATTAGAAATTCAGTAGCCATTTCCATAACGGCATAAACTTTATTTTTTTGTTGCCGCTTTCAACTGTATCTTCATAATCCCATGTAATTACAAGCAAATCCTCACACTTTAGTAAATCAGAAGCTTTTATCAAGGCTT
>Ga0208683_100280_pt1 | contig 21547 bp, 21 predicted proteins | sample BED_Mat_host_9_1_FD_187141 | JGI IMG/M metagenome (GOLD analysis project Ga0208683, IMG submission 187141) | Extremophilic microbial mat communities from Yellowstone National Park, USA - BED_Mat_host_9_15 (SPAdes) (version 3) | ecosystem: Environmental > Aquatic > Thermal springs > Hot (42-90C) >... | reverse complement strand
AAGCAGTTACTTAAGGTGGATACTAACTCAAGTTACGTGGGCAAACATAAGGAAAGAGCCTAACGGAACAGTTGGCAACTTCTACTCTAAGCTAAAGAAGAAAAAGGGAAGCGCTAAAGCAATAGTTGCTGCGTCTGCAAAGATGCTTAGGATAATTTACTGGGTGCTTAAAGAGCACAGGCCATATCAAAGTTAATGGGTCATGACCGCAAGGGTTGGGTTGGGGTAAGGCCTCGATGAACTAATTGCGGGCTGACCCGTTAACAAGGTATCGGAGGGGTTTGACACTGGGGATTGCCCCGAATGGGTAAGTGATATATCCCTCATTAAATGACAGAGATACGCTAGCTAGCTCTATAAGCCATGACTAAAAATGCTAAATGACATCGTTCTAAAAAGCATAATAATTATCATTGAAACGCTAACATACAGAAAAAGCATTGCCGATAAATTAATAAGCAGCTCACATGGGTATAAAAGGGAAAAGGTAACAGTTAAGTAAGTTTTTATTAATGATTGAAGCTTTAATCTCTAACTTATACGTTAAAATATTCAGATAGCTTTTATTTTAAACATAATGAGATAACTTTACTAGCTTAAAACATGCTTTATTTTTGGCTTAAAGCGCTATTTTTATAGCATAATAAGGTTAATCAGCGCAATTTGATTGCTTGCTTAGCCTTTCTAAAGCTTTTTGGACAAAGATCACATTTAAAATCTGGTATAACAGCAAAAGCATCATAAAAATCAACAAAAGTTTTGATCTACTGGTGATGGCGGGGCTTTGGGGTTAAAAGGTGAACTTCCCCATTAAACCCCATAAAGTTAAACTTCAACGTAATAATTTTCTTCATATAACTTCTGGCACATAATTTTTTAGGACGTTTTTGCGGTCATCCCTGAAAAGCTTAACAGCTTCAGGAAGGTTCTGGAGTATATCTTCAGCAGTCATTCCATCTTCACCTTTTCTAGCCGCAACAAGGTCACCAGAAAGCCCGTGAAGAAACACACCGGTTCTCAGAGCATCTCCGGGTTCAAGCCCTAACCCCATCATAGCAGCAACAGTTCCGGTAAGTACATCACCTGATCCAGCAGTTGCCATGCCTGAGTTGCCGCTCATATTTATGAATTCTTTACCGTCAGGATATGCAACTAAGCTGTGAGCTCCTTTAAGCACCACATAAGATTTTAGATTTTCAGCGGCCATTTTGGCTGTATCGATTCTTTTTGACTCAACCTCACTTATGCTCATATTCATGATTCTTGCCATTTCACCTGAATGAGGGGTAAGGATTGTCGGCTTCTTTCTTGATTTTAACACTGAGACGTTTGCAGAAAGCGCCGTGAGACCATCTCCGTCAATTATTGCTGGCACATCAACTTCAGCTATAAGATTCCTAATCAGCGACTGTGCTTCATTATCAAGAGATACACCAGGGCCTAGAATGACAAAGTCTATCTCGAGATGTTCTATGAGCTCAAGTATTTTCTTTTTGTTTGAACTTGAAAGAACGCCGTTTTCGTTTTCTTCCATCGGTAAATAAACAACTTCGCTGGCCTTTGTTGCTATAAAAGGTATAATTGATTTAGGAGCTGCAAGCATTGAGTATCCTCCTCCGGCCTTAAGAAATGATAGAGATGAAAAATAAGGTGCGCCATAGTAGTTTCTTGCGCCTGCAACTACAAGAAGCCTACCGAAAGTTCCCTTGTGACCCCACGGCAGCCTTGGTGGAAGCTCTGGAGGTTCGTTGATTTCAACCTTTATTTCATCAGAATCGTAAAGTTCTTGCGGGAAAGATATGTGAGAAACGTACAGCTTTCCGCCATAGTTATACCCGGGATACAGGAGGTTTCCGAGCTTTGGAAGTCCAAAGGTCACAGTGCAGCAGGCTTGTACGGCCGAGCCGTAGACCTTTCCGTCGTTTCCTCCTATGCCTGAAGGTATGTCGACACTGAAAACTGGTTTTTTTGCAAGATTTGTTTCTTCTATTACAGCCCTGTAGATCCCGGTTATGTTTCCGGAAAGCCCAGTTCCGAAAAGGCCATCAACGACAGCATCACACCATGATAGTGCTGACCTGAATTCTTCAAGAATTTCATTTTCTCTGATTGTGCCTGAAACCAGGCCTATCTTCAAAGTGATGTCATAGTTTTTTAGGGCAGGACCTGAAAACTTTGCAGGATCGCCCACAACGAATGCCTTTACTCTGCCCCCACCGGAGTTAAGCTTTCTTGCTACTACCAGAGCGTCTCCACCGTTGTTTCCGGTTCCTGCGATTATAACGAACTTTTTGCCGAAGACTCCGAGCTCCTTCTGGATAACGCTGTATACAGCGTTGCCGGCGTTCTCCATAAGCAGCAAATGATCTATGCCGTATTTTTCAACAGCAATGGAATCAAGCCTTTTCATCTCTTCAACTGAGCTTACCTTCATCTTTTTACCACCCTTAAAGCATTAAAATTATTGGCCATAAATGATCAATAGTAAGAAAGTATATTTATAGTTAGTTGATGGTTATAGAATGGCTGCATCAAAGTTAGGACATATACATCATTCAGTTTTATAAAAAGTTTCAAGAAATTACAGCGGGTTGATTATAATATAATCGACGAGGTTAGCCAGCAGTTTACTCTGCGAGCGTATTGTTTAAAAACTGCGATGTATATTATAATGTAAAGTGAAGGACAAGCGCCTTGGGGAATTAATAATAAGTGCTATAAACGATTACGGAGATGAAATGCTGGCTAAGGCTCTATTGTGGCATATGGAAAACAAAAAGAAGATGAACATTGATGAAATATCTGAAAGGCCTGAAGAATTTGTGGCATTTCTCAAGGATGTTTACGGTCCTTTTGAACATTTTATTGAAGAGAGGATAATCGAAAAAATATCGCAGGAGTACGGCATCCCCAAAGAAAACGACCTTGTAACTATTATAAAGAAGCTCTATGAAAATAAAAGTTAGAGCAATGATTGTTTTTACTCCATTAAAAGTTGAGCGAAAATAGCATTTAGTGTTAGAAGAGCGGTTAATATTTTCGTAAAAGCTTTATGATTAAAGTTAACTTTACAAGGTATAGCTTAAAAAGTGCATGATTTTTGCACTATAAAAATACATTTTTTACAGTTTAAAAGGGAAAACGTGCGTGACAATGTTAAAATTTGTGAATATACGTGAAAAATTTGTTTCACTTTTTAATGTTTTTTACAATTTATTTCACAAAGACGTTTTAATCGGCATCATCATATTATATGGCATGGATGAATGTACTGAAAGGCATGTGCTTTCTATCATGAAACACAAAGGTATTAACGACATAACGGAATCAATTTCAAAGTTAACGGGTAATTTTGATATGTCTGAGGAAGACCTTTTAAGCAGCCTGAAAAATGCTGATCTGAATAAAGTCTACGACTTTGAGCCAATCATTGAAGAGATATCAAGGATAGGCAACGTAAAAAGGTGCGCGCGCGTTGTAGGGGAATCTGGCGCACAGTACGTTTTTGATATGCTTGCTGATTTGGAGGGGTTCAGGATCGCCGTATACATAAAAATCGGCAAGCCAAGCCTTAAAGAAATAATAAAGTTCCTTACGGCTGTATACGATGCAGGGATAAACGACTGGCTATTCATAGCTTTCCCCGTTACCGGAAAGGACTTCTCCTCTTACTCAACAAACATAATAGAAGCTAAGGACATAAACGACGCAGTAAAAAATTTAAGGGTTGTTCTAGAGGATAAAAGAAAGGGTTATCAGCTGCAGTACTATACTCATAACTCTGGTAGCGTTCTTTAACTGTTTTATGTAGCTTCTATCTAGGTTTGGCCTTTTCAGAACTGAAACATTCTTCATAAAAAAGGCAAAAAGAATAAGAGAGTACCCTATGTACAACGGGTTAAAGCTTTTGAAAGAAATCAACAGCGCTGTTTCAGCTACCAGCTGAGCAACAAGCAGCACCTTTAGCAACTTTATCGCATTATCTTTTCCGTAAGCCACCGCAAAAGTAATTACCCCTGTTTTCTTGTCGCCTTCGTAGTCAAATATATCTCCTAGATTTATCGAAAACTCCCCCCAGAGCATCAATATCAACGCCATCAGAACGACCTTGATCGAAAAACCAGTTATGGAGATAGCTGTGAGCGGCGCTATGAAAACGCCAAGGCCGCTGATCCCTATCTTTGACCACCATCTAGACTTCGCTCTTATACAATTTCCAGAATAAGCATATGCTAAAATTGCAGAAACGATCAGAAAAGCCTCAAAAAGAAGGTTTATAAAATAACCTAGAACGAAAGCCAGCACATATGACGCGATTATAAATAGCTGCGCCGTTCTTTTGCTGACCTTTCCCGACGCAAGAGGCCTTTTAGGGTTGTTTATTCTGTCTTCTTCAAGGTCAAGCAGGTCGCTTAAAGTGTAGTTTGCCAGAGATATCAGATAAACTGACAAAGTTGAAATCATAAGGATAGAAGGTGATATCCTGAAACCTGAAACGGCAAGCAGCGTTGTATCAAAAGCCACTACGTACACAATAACGCTTAACCTGGCTTTAATAAGTGACAGTATTTCAAGCATTTATATCACCTTTAGGCTTTATAATGCTGTAAGTCGGATCTTTTTCTCCTTTTTCTAACAACTTTTCAAAAACGCTATCAAGCCTTTCTGCAAGAGTCGGACTTTTGAGCCTAAAAGCAACAATCGGTTCAGAGTCAAAAGGATCTGGTATTTCAACGCCTATTTCTTCTTTGTCAACGATAATAAAGCTGAACTGCACATTGCTAACTTTCATTTGCAAGTTTGGTGAAGAAATCAAATAATTTAAAGTTTCTACAAGTGTATTATCGAGATTAAGATAAGAAAGGTTGGCGAGCCTGGCAGCTACAGCCTTTCTATCGCTTATGATCTTTATTTGAACGCCTTTTTTAACTGTTTCTTTAAGGTACTTAAGGATCACCGGATCGCTGTACCTTGTGGCTATCTTTATGATCCTTTTTGCGTTAACTAACAAAGACAGGTCCGAAGACAGCGATTTCCAGTCAGTATAGACCCTTATTGGTTCAAAGTTAGATAGCCCCACCATCTCTTCTAGGTCCTTCAGGAGTGTATAAGAAAGTTCGTCTCCATTATCCCTGTTGAGCAGCTCCGTTATGCCTTTTATCTCGTTTTCCTTTGAAAACCACTGAAGCAGTTTGTCCTGTACGCTGTAAAGAAAATAACCGAAGGGACTCAGGTAGTACTTTCCATCTTTTTTTACAGCTATACCGCTATCCTTAAGCTCCCTGAGCGCATAGTAAAACGTTCTCCTTTCAAGGCCTAAAGACTTTAACGAGCTTTCACTTGCGTCTATACCATTATAGAGCGCTTTGAAAAGCTTATAGTTGCTTCTTTTTGAGAGCACCTTCTGTACTATATAAATTTTGTCTTCTTCCATATATAGCAAATAACATTACGCACTTTTATTTTTTACTGATTATGTTATGTATTACCGTTTATTTAATAAAAAACGCAGGAAAATCCGCATCAATCTACTAAAAAAATTAAAGCAGCGTTTGAATTTAATCAGTAAAGCTAAAAAGCTGCTAACGCTTTTAGCTAGCATGTTGCAGGAGGTTTACGTCTTTATAGAGATCCCAAAAGGGAGCAACATAAAGATAGAGTACGATGACAAGCTTAAGGGCCTTAGGGTGGACAGGATACTGTACACAGCTACGGTCTATCCATTTAACTACGGTTTTATTCCTGGCACAATAGGTGAAGACAAAGATCCATTGGACTGCATTGTTATAACATATGATCCTCTGCCTCATGGGGTTTACATAAAAGCAATCCCGATTGGCATGCTGGTAACTGAGGACGAACACGGCATCGATAAAAAAATCATAGCCGTGCCCCATCCTTCTATAGACCCGAAGTTCAGCAACGTCAAGAGCCTTGAAGACCTGCCTCCGGGAATTAAGGAAGAAATAAAGCACTTCTTTGAGCATTATAAGGAGCTTGAAAGCGGCAAGTGGGTAAAGGTGCAGGGTTATGAGCAGGCTGAAGAAGCAATAAAAACTATAGAAGAGGCGTTCTGGAGAGCCAGCAGTCTCTGAAAACCTTTTAAAAAACTGTAAAAGTTAAAAAGCAACGGTTAAATCAGCATAAACTATATTATGGATGCGTTATAAAGCACGCTTCCTGTGCTGACAGTTCTGTGCGGTGCTACCTTTGTTCCGACAAGCTCAGAGCCCTCGCCTATTATCGCGTCGTCAGCTATTACTGAACCCTCTATCCGTGTAGGCCTTTCTCTTGTTGACCTTACTTCAACATGCCTTCCTATTATTGAGCTTTTAATAACTGCGCAGTCTCCGATCGTTGACCTGTCCATCACAGCGCTTTCCTCTATTTCAACGTTCTCGCCTATCACTGTAAAGTTATCGATGTTTGAATAGGCTATCTTGGTCCCTTTCCCTATAGACGCATGTCTGCCGATAAGGACTTCCCCATCAAATTTTAGTTCTCCCTTTCCGTAAAGGTTTTTTATAATGTTCCTCCTCTTCCTTGAATCTACGCTTGTTCCCTGAACGTAAACTCTGCTACTGCTGTCCATTTTGATAGCTTTGAGCCCACCCGCTCCAAGATTTTTCATAAGCGTTTTCATTGTTTCAAGGTACCTTTCAGGTGTGCCGACATCAAACCAGAGGGCTCTGCTTATGTACCCCGCAACCCTGTACCCTGAGCTTAACAGGTAAGGTATAACGTTTTTGCCAAAGTCCATCCTGCCTTCCCTTATCATGGGTTCAAATTCGCTGCTCTGAAAGAGCTTCCTTATTTTTGGAGATATCACGTATATGCCGGTATTTGCAAGGTTAGAAGGCGCTTCTTCCCTCTTTGGCTTTTCTACAAACCTTTTGATGTAACCTTTGCTGTCTAAAACCGCAACGCCAAATTCTTCAACGTTTTTAACTTCCTTAAGCACAATGGTCATGAAAGCCCTCTGCTTTTTATGGTATTCGAGGACCCTGTTCAGGTTTAAGGAGAAAATGTTGTCCCCCTGAACAACAAAAAAGTTCTCCTTGATATTATAGTAATCAAGGCAGACCCTCACAGCATCAGCGTTGCCTGAACTGTCATACCTTGGCATGTACTTAAAATGAACCCTCGGTTTTATTCCATACCTTGCTGAAAAACCTATTCCTTCCTTGTAATAGTCGAACAGCGATCTGTAGTTTACATATCCTCTTACGCCAAATATTATTTCTCTGATGCCCTGCCTCGCTAGCTCGACCAGCGTGTGTTCTATCAGAGGCCTGTTAAGCAGTCTTACTGTTGCCTTTGAGTTTTCGAGAGTTAGCGGCCTCAGCCTAACGGCTTCCCCTCCCACCGGGATTATGGCCTTAACTCTGGAGAGACCGCCGGCCATTATATCTGTTTATATGCAACCGCGGTATATAAAGGATTGTATATGCAGAATTTAATGCTTGGTTTCGAGGTTCATCAGCCGTTCAGGATTAGGAGAGATTACTTCTGGCAACCAAGGTTAAGGGGCAGGCTTGAAGAAAGGTTCTTCGATGTCGAGCTCAACAAGCAGATATTCGAAAGGGCAAAAAACAAGTGTTACATGCCTGCCACAAAAATACTCATTGAAGAAATCGAAAAGGCGGAGAAAGATGGGCTGGACGTTTCATTTTTTTTCAGCGTTTCAGGAACCTTTCTTGAGCAGGCAGAAATGTGGGGAAAAGATGTGCTTGAGCTTTTCAGCGTTCTTGCCTCGACGAAAAAGGTCGAGTTCCTTGCGCAGACGTACTACCATTCTGTAACCTCGATGTGGGAAGACCTTTATGAGTGGAGGGAACAGGTCAAGGCTCACAGCGAAGCCATAAAAAGCCACTTTGGGCAGGATCCAGTTACGTTCGAAAACACGGAGCTTCTTATGAACCGAAGGATAGCCAAAGAGGTTGAAAAGCTAGGGTTTAAGGCAGCGATAACAGAAGGAAGGGAAGATATCTCAGGTGAAAATCCGAACAGGATCTTCAGACTTAAGGGAGGCAACCTCAAGATATTTCTCAGGAATTACAGACTCAGCGATGATATAGCTTTCAGGTTTTCCGACAGGGGATGGGACCAGTACCCTCTTACTGCTGAAAAGTTTGCTGATTGGGTTGCAAAGGCCCAAGGGAAAGTAGGACTTATCTTTATAGACTATGAAACCTTCGGGGAACACAACTGGCCTGAAAGCGGCATACACGATTTCCTGAGATGGCTTCCGAGGGAGCTCGGTAAAAGAGGGGTCAAGCTTGTAATGCCTCAAGAAATGATAAAAGAAAATGGTGAAGAGCTGGACTTCAGCTCAACAATCTCATGGGCCGACATAAGAAAGGATGAAAGTAGCTGGCTAGGCAACATAATGCAGTGGGCTTACGACGATTCTGTAAGAAGGGGTGAAATGCTTGCAAAAAAGTTCAAAGGTGAATGGTTAAAAGCATGGAGGTACTTTACGGCGAGCGACAGCTACTACTACCTTTTTATAGGAGAGAATTCGCCGATGGTTGTACACAGCTATTTTAACAGCTTCAACTCCCCCATAGACGCTTTCATAAACGAGTTCTATGCCCTAAGCCAGTTCAACTTTGAAATGCTCAGAAAAGCGAAGATAAACAGAGAGCCTTTTATATTTATGAAAGGCGGTAAGAGGGGCCCAATAGCGTGGAACAGTAAAATGTTCGAAGAAATAGTTAAGAGGAACCCCCAGTTCATCGAAATGAAGAAGTACATGAGGGAATGGCTGAGATGAAAAAGGTCGAATCTTTCTGGATTGACGACAGCGTGAGAAGGGTATGGTTTTTTACAGCAGAGTTCAGCGGGGTTGCAAGTCTCGGGGGTCTGGGCAACGCTGTAGGAGGCGTAGCAAGAGAGCTTGTAAAGAGAGGTATAGAAGTAGACGTTTTCATGCCGAGTCATGGAAGACACATGAGCGATTATTACAGGTCCACTCTTGGGCTCATGGACACCGGGATCAAAGCAGAGGGAGACAGAATAGGTCTGGACGGCAGAAAATACCACTACAGGGTTGGCGTTGAGGCAGGGAAGATTGACGGGATAAAATTATTCCTTGTAAAAGGGCTGGATCACGAAACAGGTAAGGTTCTTGATTCATGGGACATTTACAGTTATATAGAAGAAAAGAGTTCGCTTCTTGCCAGATCGGTAGAAGCCATAGTGCCCTGGTCCATTAGCTCCGGAATACCTTCGATCATTCATTCGCACGACTGGCACAGCGTTCTTGCCGGCGTCAGGGCCAGGCAGCTTTTTGAGGATAGACGGATAATGGTTCCGTTTGTATTTACTGTACACCTTCTCACAAAGGTCTCTTTTCCGTGGCACTATGCTTCCCGGGACTGGTCAGGAATACCGGACTGTCCCCACTATATATGGAAGGTATACAGGCATGAAATAACAGGCTACCGTGAAGTCTGGGATGAGCTTTCAAAAGGAAGCGTTGAAAGGTTTGGAGCTTATGAATCGGACGTTCTGGCATCTGTAAGCAGAAGTTATCTTAAATACGACGTCCTAAGCCACGTTGGTAGCTGGGTTGAAGGCAAGAGCTGCGTGTCGTACAACGGCACGGACTGGAGCGTAAGCGAGGTTGCTGAATTTGCTAGAAGGGAATTTGGTACAGAAGACAGAAAGGAACTTAGAAAGAAGCTCCTTTCTTTTCTCCATGCCATCAGAGCCGTGCCAGATGACTATCAGACAGGAAAAATACTGTGGGAAAACAGGCACAGGATAGGGCTTAGAGATGGGTGGAGTTATGATGATCTGGGCTATGGTCCCCTTGTTTTATCGACAGGCAGACTTTCAAGGCAGAAAGGCGTTGACCTGCTTGTAAGGTCTTTTAAAGAATCCCTTAAAGATGTTCCTGATGCAAGGCTTATTTACCTTGGAATACCTGGAGGAGAATATGACCTTCTTTATCAGCTAGTTGATGAGTTCTCGGGAATAAAGGACAACGCAAGGCTAATAATAAGCACGCAGTTAGACAGAAACGTGTACAAAGCTTTCTATTATGCTTCTTCTGTATTTGCTGCATCATCCAGATGGGAGCCTTTTGGTCTAACAGCTGTAGAGTCTATGGCTGTTGGGACCCCTGTTGTGGCATACGCTGTTGGGGGTTTAAGGGAGACCATAATGGACATAAGAGAAAACCCTCAGGAAGGTACAGGGTTTATTGTTGAGCCGGAGAACGTTAAACAGTTTTCTGAAGCGCTTACAACGTCTATGATGCTTTCACGCGCAGCCGAAGAAAAGAATCATGATTTGCTCTACATGGCGCCAATGTTGAAGACAGATGAAACTGCTTTATGGGAAAAAGTAAGGCTTAACTCGATAAAAATGGTTGATAAAAACTTCAGGTGGAGCTCAACTGCAAGTTCACTTCTTGAGTGTTATTCAAGGGCAATTCAGATGGCTTATTACAGATCACAGGCATGCTTCTGACGCCAAGATTTTTAACCTTAACGGGGTTAAGGGGGCGAAATTCCCCTTATGTGAGCTGTAAATATCCTCTTATAGAAATGTTTAAGCCTTCTGCGCATTATCTTTGCAGACATACATTAACTTGAAAGTCTCGCAGACCTCTATCTGGGGAATCCGCGATGCCTTGAATAAGGCTAGCACTTCAATCGTGTGAAATCAGCAATAAGGGGCTCTGTCTGTGGAACGCAGGCCTGGGGTACGAGCTGATAAGGCTCCTGATTGAGCTCGCGAGGTCTGAAGGATTCCAGGCTTATAAAGCTCGAAGTCTACGCGCGAAATGCCCTTGCGGTACACCTTTACAGGAAGTTGGAGCTCGTTCAGACTGGAATTATACCTAAAATGGGCCTTTTTGAAGATGGTTATGAAAACGCTCTTATAATGTGCCTAGAACTTTAAAAATTAAGCATATTACTGAGCTTAAGGCGTGAGGAGTCTGTCAAACGCGTGTTCGACCCCCTGTTTAAAGTGGTTTTCTATCCAATTCTTTGTAGGTAAGTAAATTGCGCTCATACTGACATCATACACGCAAACCATTTTCTTCTCGCCTTCATCTATCCAGACCTTTATAGACCCCTTTACAGGACCTTTATAGTTTTTAAAACTGAGAACCTTCATTTTTTCATCAACCTCTATTATGCTTTCTCCTAGATTCCCGTTGCCAAATGAAGGAAAGGCGTACCTGATCTGAACCTTATACACATTTCCGTTTCTCTCCAGAACCTTGACTTCTCTGTGGCCGTGCCAGAATTCAGGTATAGACTCTATATCGCTGAGCTTTTTCCAGAGCTCATCTACATCATAACCTGTTATGTTTCTTTCTATTTTAAAGCGCACGTTCACGTTTAGAATTTATCAACCATGGTAAAAAGTTTTGATTCTCTTTTTATCAATCATTTATAAATAACCTGATTTTAGATTGTTTATCTAGTTTTCAACTGACCTCCTCACCGCCCTGAAGGGCGATGGTTCCGAGGTCTAGAGGGTTACACCCCTTTAACGGGGGCTATTGAGCTGTATAAAAAAGAGCGAACATAAACCTTTATTATCGGTTCTGGCTTAATTACTTTATCTCTGCCGCAAGCGGCGAAGCTTTTAGTGTTTGTAGGATACAAGGTAAGAAATGAACATCAGAGCTATGAACCAGTAAGATGTTTTAAAGAAAACTTTGTACTTGGGTTTTGCCTTATACTGCGAAACTAGGGTTATGCCTAGAAAAGTTGCAAGCTCTACAGATCAGAGCTTTGAATTTAACCCTGATATAATATCGGGTAACTCTTCAAGGCTCTTAAGAATGTAATCGGGCTTTATTTTTTCGTAGATGCTAAAGCTGTCCCTCAGTACCAGAGCTGTAAGAGATCCTGCTTTCTTACCAGCTATTACGTCATACTCTCTGTCACCCACGGCTAGGCAATTTTCTGGTTTAACTTGCATAAGCTCCATGGCTTTAAGAAAGACATGCGGCTCCGGTTTAGGTTTTTTCACTTCATCTACTGTTACCCAGCAGCACAGATAGCTGTCAAGCCAGAGACCCTTTATAACAGAATCTACAAGATCTTTCCCTAAACTCGTTGCTACAGCGCTCTTTACTCCTAGCTCTTTTAAAGCTTTTAGAGCGTACAGCGCATCAGGAAATATCCTGAAACTGCTTATGCTTTCTATTACGTACTTTTTTCTAGCCTCTTTTATTTTTTCAAGTAAAACTCTGTCAGGATTATGAATAAATTTTGAAACTATATCGTAAAACGAAAGCCCTAAATACTTTCTTATTTCATCCGGTTCTGCTCTGTATCCAAATTCCCCAATGGCCTTTGAAAGGGCTGCAGAAAGAGCATCAGCGTTATCTATGAGTGTTCCGTCCAAGTCAAACGCAACTCCGGCTATCATACAGCTGTATGATATTTAAAAAATTTAAATCGTGCTCAAGCTTCAGAAAAAAGGTTAAAAATGAAATAAAAATCGATTTAAACCTCTGAACTATTAAAACGCATAAATTAAAAACCTGTATAAGCATTATTCAAGCTTAACTTTAGAAATGAGTTCTCCGTCACGGAATATGTAAAGCGCCCGCGGTTGCATTGGGACCCATTCTTCATCTGTAAGCTTTTCTGTTGATATTACAGATGCCTTCAACTTTTCCCTTTTTTCATCTTTCATATTCTCTTTTAAACTTACCGGGTTAAGCAGGTAATGAAGCGTTCTTTCCCTGTTCATATAAGCCAGAAGGTATTCCCCATCGCTTAACAGAAAGTTAAACTTTCCCAGACCGCCTATGTCTTCTGCGTATTTCCATATTTCCTCTGCCAGCTCTTTTAGACCACCTTTCTGACTTGCTGATAAACTTTCAAGAATATAACAGAATGCGTGTTCAGAATCAGTTTCGCCAGCCGGAAAAAACGTTTTAAGTTTATACTTTGCATCTTTTTTAAGCTGTGGAACGTCTCCGTTATGAGCGAAAACAAGATCTTTACCCTGCAGCCTCCTCACAAAAGGATGAGTGTTAACATAGCTCAAATTACTGCCTCTTGACTTTTTGCGTATATGCGCTATTATAAGTTTACTCTCTACTCTTTCTGCAAAAAATTCAGCTAACTTGCTTTTGTAAGCCGGCACAGGCTCCTTAACCATGCCAGCGAGCTTTTCATCAGAATACCAGGCAACGCCCCAGCCATCAGGATGTATTTTTGACTTACTGAAGAACTCTTTAAGCAAATATTCAGCTTTAACGCTTTTGTTCGATGAAATTCCAAACAGTTCGCACATTTTGAGCTACCGTATATCAATGCGTGTTTTTGCTAATAAATTTGTATTATTATTTTACAAATTACCTGTAACCTTTTAACGCTTTCATCAATCATTAACGTTTATAGCTTCGCGTTCGTATTAACTATTATGAGAAGGGTTGGCATAATAGGCGGTTCTTATACGAAGTTCGGCGAAAGGTTCGACGTCAGCATGCAGGAGCTTGCGTGGGAAGCTTTTAAAGATGCTATAAATGAAGCTAACGTTGAACCAGCGCAGATAGAATACTCTGTTGTGTCAAACATGGGTGGCTGGAGCAGTGAGTCTCTTCCTGCTGTAATAGTTTCAGAAGCTCTTGGAATAAACCCACGGGGTTCCGTAAGGGTTGAGGCTGCGTGCGCATCAGGCAGCTCAGCAGTCAAGCTTGCACATGACGTTGTTGCATCAGGTCAGGCTGAGGTTGTACTTGCCATAGGGATCGAAAAGATGAGGGAGTCTCCCAGCAGAACTGTTGTAGAATACATAGGCAGAGCTGGTAACTTTATGTGGGAATTTGAGAACTTTGGTTTAACGTTTCCTGGCTATTATGCACTTTACGCTACAGCTTACATGTCAAAGTTTGGAGCAAAAGAAGAGGACCTGTGTGAAGTAGCTGTCAAAAACCACTATTATGCTTCATTTAACGAGAAAGCGCAGTACAGAAATAAAATATCAGTCGAAAAATGCATGTCTTCCCCATACGTTGCATGGCCTCTTAAGCTTTATGACTGCAGCCCCATAACGGATGGCGCAAGCGCTGTGATACTTGCAAGTGAGGATTTCATAAAAAGTCATGGCCAAGAAGCTGTCTGGATAAGCGGAACAGGGTACGCAACAGGCACCGCAAACCTTAGCAAAAGAGATGATTTTACAGGACTAGACGCTGCCAGAAAAGCCGCACAGCAGGCTTATGCAAAAGCTGGTATTGATCCTGAAAGGCCGGCTTCTCAGCTAGACCTTGCGGAAGTGCATGACTGCTTTACAATTGCCGAAATAATGGCTTACGAGGATCTGGGTTTCGCAAAAAAAGGTGAAGGCGTAAAGCTGATCAAGGAAAAGCAGACATATAAAGGAGGCGTTATTCCAGTTAATCTCGATGGAGGTCTCAAAGCAAAAGGTCATCCAATAGGTGCCACAGGGGAGTCGATGATAGTCGAGCTTTATCATCAGCTTTTGGGAAAGGTAAAGGGAGAAAGGCAGGCAGAAATAAGGAACGGTAAAGCCCTCGCCCACAACGTTGGGGGGACAGGACATTACGCGTACGTTACGATCCTTTCGCTAGATAGGGTGAACGTTCATGAGTGATGAAACTGAAAAGCTAAAAGAAGCAGCAGAGGAAGCCAAAAAGAAGCTTGGTTCCCCATTAATTACAGATCAAAAGACATCCAGCTCTTTATGGTTTGACCAGAGGGAGCTCAACGTAAGGTATATGATAAGCGTTGAAAGAATAAAAAAGTTTTATGACGGACTTTTAGAAGGAAAAGTATTTGCAACCAGATGCACAAAATGTGGCGAAGTTTACTTTCCTCCACAGAGCTACTGCAGCAGTTGCAGATCTGATTCAATGGAATGGTTAGAGCTTGCCGGTACAGGCGAACTTATTACCTATACTGTGATAAATGTAAAACCGCAGAGCTTTTCACATTATCCAGATTACGCCGTTGGAATCGCCAAGATGCCTCAGGGCGTTAACGTGCTGGCCTGGATTGACGGCGACATTAAAAGTTTAAAGGCAGGTATGAAAGTAAAGCTAGAAGTAAAAAAGAGAGAGCCTGAAGATTATCTTACGTACTGGATAAAACCAGAATAATACTACAGAAGCATGTGTATGCGGGAAGGGAGATATTACCCTTCCCCATAAGGTTAAAAAAGAAAACCTGGTTTTGGATAAAACGCATATTTAACTACTGCTGTCCTTCTTTTTTAAACCGGTTTTTTAAAAAGGTTAATTTTCAGGATATTAAATCATATTTATGGTAAAATATCTGATAAAAGATATAGCCGATGGTGTTAAGCTTCTCAGGTTAGACGACGACAGGACAAGATATTTTGAGGCCGCATGGCACATACCTGAGGGCGTTACGTACAACTCTTACCTTATTGAAACTTCTGAGGGTCTGATACTGATTGATACCTGGAAGGGACAGTATTCAGAGCTTTTCATGAAAGCTATTAAAGAAGTTGCTAATGCTTCAAAGATAAAGTACGTGATAATAAATCATGCAGAACCCGATCATACAGGAAGCCTTCCAGCGCTTCTTAGAGAGGCAAATGATGCAAAGGTTGCGGTTAACGTTGCCGGCGTAAAGATCCTGAAGGCGAAGTATGATATAAAGAATGAAATTATAAGTGTTGAGGGAACAAAAGAAATTAATCTGCTGGGAGAAGATTTTATTTTTATTCATGTACCCTGGGTTCACTGGCCTGAGACCATGCTTTTGTATCAGAAGAGAACAAAGATCCTTTACACGTGTGATGTTTTCGGTTCTTTCTCGATACCGACAGGTTATAGAGCAGACTTGCATGATTCTTTTTACCTTAAAAGTGCTGAAAAATACCTGATTACTGTCATGGGTTATTATAGGAAATATGTTCTTAACGCCATAGAGAAGGTAAAGAGCATGAACCTTGAGATACTAAAGATAGCGCCTTCGCATGGAGGTATATGGGATAAAAACGCTGAAGAACCAATGAGGCTTTTTGAAAAAAAAGGGCCAGAGGAGAACCAGAGAAGAATAAAGTAACGATTGCATACGTATCTATGTATGGTTCTGTAGAAGAAGCGGTGTCAAAGGTTTATAACGAACTTGCCTCAAAAGATATCAGCGTAAAGACTTTTGCGATAAACGATTCTGAATACCCAGATTTTGAAGATTTTCTCACTGAAGCAAACAGTTCATCAGTGGTTCTGCTCGCTACTCCAACTTACGATACCAGTGTTCATCCAAGGATGAAAGTGCTTCTTGAACTCATAAAGGATAAGTTCAGGGGCGTAAGCAAACCGTTTGCGGCGATGGTCTCTTATGGGTGGGGTTCAAATGCCATAAAATATATGGAGAATTCGTTAAAAGAGGCAGGGTTAGAGGTGATTTTAATTGAAACGTTCAGAGAAAAAATTACCGACGAACAGGTTAAGAAAATAACATCTGTTATAAAAGATAAGATAAAGGCATAATTTTTATTTTGCGGAAAACTCTTAGCTAAATGTGTACCGTCATCGTGAACTGTCCCAACCTAGCGGTTGGAGCTTCCGGTTCATAGCTGCGCTTGCTTTTATGCTAACTTGCCGTTTGATATCTTTCCCATCTTTTTACCAGAGACCCAGTCGGTAACAGTAGATCAAAACTTTTGTTGATTTTTATGGTGCTTTTGCTATCTTACCAGATTTTAAATGCGATCTTTGTTCAAAAACTTTAGGCAAGGCTAAACAAGCAATCAAATTGCGCGGATTAACCCTATTATGCTATAAAAATAGCGCTTTAAGCCAAAAATAAAGCATGGTTTAAGCTAATAAAGTTATCTCATTGTGTTTAAAATAAAAGCTATCTGAAGATTGTAACGTATAAGTTAGAGATAAAAGCTTCAATCATTAATAAAAACTTAACATACTGAACCGTTACCTTTTCCCTTTTATAATTCATAAAAACCCATATGTTGTATAAAAGAACTGCAACTGGTTATCATCCTGTAAGAAGTCTCTATAGCCCACCTCTTTCTGAACATCCTTCTTATAGCTTTAGGCTTAATGTCTGTGTTCGTTGCGAAAACTAAAAGCTCATTTTTGCATTTAACAGCTACAATCCTAAATGTTGCCTGTTCATTTTGCTTTTTCCTCTTGCTGTTCGTTTTGTAAATTAAGTTATCCCCATCTTTGAACTTCCCTTTTGCCCTCATTATGAAATTTATTCCTTTAGCGTTAAGGTAATTTATTATGTCAACTGTGTGCTGCATCTAAAAGCAAAATTTTGACCTTTATGCCAAGCTCAAACACTTTGGATAAAAGTCTCTTCACGTGTTCAACCTTACTTTCGTTATTTACAGGCGTAACAGCAACTGTTAACTTTTCATCTCCCAGAACAACAGCTGCCGTTGCGAACTGATTATGATTAGTCCCTTTTACTCCTTCAGCTTTAGTTGTAGAACATTATGTCGTGCCAGTCCATGGCAACGATTACAGGCTTTCTGAACGCCCCCATTTCCTTCATCTTATTTATTATTTCTTCATTGTACTTTAGAACGCTCTCTGGGTCCTGCTCTTTTAGGTTGTTCCTTACAGTCTGTCCGCATACGTCAACGGATGAAGCAGTCCCCTCAACATAAGAGTTCGTTATTGAAGAAAGAACTATTACTTTCTTTATCGATTCTCTATCTCGAGCCTTTATGTTCATAGCTTTGTCTATAGACTCATAAACATATAATAAGTACTTGTTGCCATTATTAGATCGCAGGATGCTGTTTATGGCATAACGTTAAACAGCCATCCTGCACTAAAAAAGTTTTGATCTACTGGTGAAGTAGGGGATGGATAGCCCCTTACAGAAATGTTTTTATATAAAGAAATTTTATATTATTGATGCCCAAATGGGCTTTGCCTGTGGAACGCAGGCGAGACGCCCAGGGATGAAAACGCCTCTGCAATAGTGGAATACTTGAAAAGTATTCCACACGTAAGCGTTTCGATGAACTGGGAAGCCCTGTCCGTAAGGTCAGGGTAGTTCACATACGAATTAGACCAATAAATAACAAGGCGAAAAGTATGGGGTTAAAAGCTGAAGATTTAGAAAGGATAGCATTCGTTTCAGACCCAAAGATTTCACCCGATGGTAAGAAGGTAGTTTTTGTTGTCACAAGACCTTCTATATCAGACAACAGGTACTATTCAAAGCTTTGGGTTTATGACTTGGAGAAGGACGAAGTTTTTCATATTACAAACGGACCTTCCGATTACTCTCCCGTGTGGGCAGAAGATTCAGGAAAAATCTTTTTCCTTTCAAGAAGGACATTAAAAGAAGATGAGCCAGGACTGGAGCTCTGGGAAACTGACATAAAAAATTGTACGGAGCCAAGATTGATCATCAAGCAGGATAAAGGTTTTGAAATTTTTGGCATCAGCAACGGGAAAGCTCTGCTCAACATTCCTAACCCCAATAAAAAGGAAGAGCTTACAGTTATAGAGGAGGTTCCATTCTGGTTCAACGGGAAAGGTTACATATATGGTGAAAGAAACGCCCTCTACCTAGCTGATATCGGGACCGGAAACCTAGAGAAACTCACAGAAGGAAACGAAGAGATCAGCTTTGCACGGATTAGCCCAGACGGCAAAAAGGTAGCTTACATATCATCAGAAGATCATCAGAAACCTTACAGGACCGACTTAAAGCTGCTTGATCTTGAAACCCGGGAAATAAAAAAGTTGACGAATGGGCAATTTACCGTTGAAGATTTAGCGTGGAACCCTTCATCTTCAATGATAGCGTTCAGGGCTGGCAATTACTCCCACGGGCTCAACTCAAACGTTAAGCTATGGACTTTAGACCTTTCCAGCGGATCAATAAGCAAGCTTACGCCAGATGACTGGGACACAGGAAACTACATGAACTCAGATGTCAGAGGTCCTTCATCTAACGGGAAACTCCAGTGGATAGATGCATGGATCTACTTTACTTTAAACGAGGGCGGGAAGGTCTCTTTACTTAGAACTGATCTTAATGGTAAGACCGAACATCTGGTCGAAGGCAACCTTACTGTTGAAGACTTTTCAGCAAAAGGCGAAACAATCTCGCTCACCATAATGAGTTCCACAAGGCCCTCAGAGCTTTTTATATATAGCGGAAAGGGACTCAGAAAGGTTACATCGTTTAACGATGAGCTTCTGAAAAAATCAAACCTTCAGGTTCCGGAGCGTTTTTCCTTTAAAGCTTCTGACGGTCAGACGATAGAAGGCTGGGTACTAAAACCAGCAAACTTTGAAGATGACAAAAAATATCCAGCTGTTCTTTACATTCACGGAGGCCCAGCTACAACATACGGAGAAAGTTTTCAGCATGAGTTTTATGTCCTTTCAGAATCTGGTTTTGGACTTGTGTACATGAACCCGCGCGGCAGCGCAGGTTATGGGGAATCCTTTAAGGATTTGCGAGGCAAGTACGGAACCAGAGATTATCAGGATCTCATGGAAGGGCTTGATTATGTAATAAAGAATTTTAGTTTTATAGATGAAAAGAGGCTTGGAGTTGCTGGAGGAAGCTACGGTGGTTTCATGACAAACTGGATTATAGGACATACAGAAAGGTTCAAAGCAGCAGTTTCTCAGAGATCTATAAGCAACTGGATCAGTTTTTATGGAACATCCGATATAGGCTATTATTTCGCCGAGGATCAAATTGGAGGAGATCTCGGAAATGATCTCTGGAAGGATGATCTTGTTCAGGTTTACTGGGACAGAAGCCCTTTAAAGTATGCATACAGGGTCAAAACACCCACGCTTTTGCTGCACTCAGATGAAGACTACAGATGCTGGATAGATCAGGCCTATCAGATGTTTACAGCACTCAAGCTCAAAGGCGTACAGACAAAGCTCGTTATATTTCATAAAGAAAATCATGATCTTTCAAGAAAGGGCAAACCAAAAAACAGGATCGAACGGTTAAACCAGATAATTTCCTGGTTTAAGACATACCTTTAGTAAACGTTTAATTTTTCAAAGCTTTTTATATCAATCCAGCCTGAGGCCATAGCGTTATACTCATGTATGCTCTCAAAGCTTCTTATGTTGGCATAAATACTGCTAACAGCGCTAAAATTCTTAAACCTAGTATAAAGCCCCGTAACAGCTGCCCGGTAAATGTCTTCTACAAACCTCGTGTTTGTAATAGACGAATATATTAGGAACCCTTCATCAGCCCTTTTGAGAGCGCTGTAAACTCTACTGCTCAGAGATGCGTAAGCAACGTCAAGGAGTTCTTCTATTTTTAAAAAATTTTTGCCTTCTGACTTGACCGCTACGCTTACCCTGGCCCTTTGCATGTGCGTTGGGGCTATCCCTGAGCTATGTCCTAGTTTAGTTTTCATAAGCTCAGCTCCACATGGACACGCGGAAATACCAGTAACTGTTACGCCGATTATGTTTTTTTGGCTGTTTTTACGCGCAGCTTTGGATAGCTCGTAAAATTTAAAGCTCTCAATGGATTCAATGCCAGTAACTGGAGACTCGGCATAGACAAAACCTTCTCCTTTAACTCTTGCTTTACTTAACTCTGCATACTCGTGAACCATCAGCAATTCTGATGCTATCAAGCTTGCAACTTCTTCGACATTTGAAGCTGAGGAAAGAACTTTTTCTATGCTTGTCGCCGTCCTGGACATGTTTATTCCTCTCATGTATTCTGGAATGTCTACAGTTGCCTTTATCTCAGCGCTCGAATAAATTAATTTTTCTTTCGAAAATTTTGTTAACGGGATTGAAAACTCGCTTATACCTACGCTCCTTATTTTGAGCCTTACCTTTGGCTTTTCATACTGCACGTCATTAGATCTTTTTGTTATCTCTTTCCATTCTTCAGACATTAAATCATATATTTAGATCTAAAGTTATTAAACATTTACAAAAAAATTCTTAAGCAATTTAACCGAAGAAATGACAGATAAAGCCTGATCGCTGCTGGGCTGAGTTTTATGCGTGACCAATCTGCATTGTAATATTATTTTGTAATACAGCAGGTCTTCACCGTGCCAGTAAAGAGTTTTAACCTTAACGAGTTAAGGGGCGAAAGTCCCCCTCCGTGACAGCGTATGTTCAGAAAGAATCAATAGAGCAGAAAGGCTATAGACATCGATCTTGGAGTAAAGGATCAGATCGCGTTTTTAAACGGGATAAAGGTATCATACTCAGTCCCGCAGAGCAAGAGGCTGAAGAAGCTTCAGCGCTATTTCTCAAGAGCGAAGAAAGGATCAAAAAACAGGGAAAAGCTCCTGCTGAAGATCAACGAGGAGTATATGAGAGCAACGTAAAGAAAGACATAAAGAACAAGATAGCGCATTACGTGGTAAGCAATTATCAGCACGTTGCGTTTCAGGATGATGATATTCGTTCATGGCAGGTGCTTTATGGCATAAAGGTCCTGGAGACCTCGGTGGGGGAATCTGCGATGCCTTGAATAAGGCCAGCACTTCAATCGTGTGAAATCAGCGATAGGCTCTGCATGTGGAACGCATATGAGACTTCTGATTGTTGAGCCTCTACAAGCAGCAT
>Ga0208683_100279_pt1 | contig 21571 bp, 15 predicted proteins | sample BED_Mat_host_9_1_FD_187141 | JGI IMG/M metagenome (GOLD analysis project Ga0208683, IMG submission 187141) | Extremophilic microbial mat communities from Yellowstone National Park, USA - BED_Mat_host_9_15 (SPAdes) (version 3) | ecosystem: Environmental > Aquatic > Thermal springs > Hot (42-90C) >... | reverse complement strand
TACGTTGATTACTTTTACAGAACTAGGCCTCCACCTCCGGTGTATTATATAGCGGTATCATTTCAGGCTGGAGTCAATTCTTATGCTGTTCCCAAGCCGTTCTTCGGGGTTGGCGGATTAGGCGACCCAGGCTTGGGAAGCAATCCCGAAGTAATTTCTGCTCTGACCGAAGCTGGATTCGGATGGACAAGGCTTGAGGCATCACTTAGCCTCGTCTTTCCTCAGGGTGCAAACAATCCACGATTCTCCAATCTGGATTATGTCCTGCAGAAGGCAACGGAGGCGGGAATAAGAAATATAATTCTTCTAATAGACTACACCCCGACTTGGCTTGCAAATCAGAGCGACTATCCCTGCAGAAGCGTTAGCCATTATCCTCCTTCCAACTTCACCGAATGGGGGTAGCTGGCGGCAGAAGTGGCAAAGCATGTGCAGAGCAACTTTCACTTCGACTCCATATACTACGAAATATGGAACGAGCCCGATGCTTCAATCTTCCTTTGCACCCCTCCTTCCGTAAGGGAGGCCACTTACTTTAGCATCTTTCACTATGCCGCTAAAGCCATATTATCCGAATCCTACGCTGCAAACATAGCGGTGGGTGGGCCCGTTTTGGCGAACCCGATAAGGGATATTCAGATGATCTACGACTTCGTTCATAACCCTCAAACCACACCATACGTAGGCTTTGTTTCATACCACCAGTACACCATATCTGGACTACCCGACAGCTGGGATGGTGAGAACTCCGTCTATCACCAGATGCAGAACTCGTCATCGGGTTACGCAGCCATATACGAGCGAATTGCGAAGATAGTTCACTCGGGCGCGCAACCTAACGCTTCCTCTACACCTATATTCATATCTGAATTCAATACAAATACAGTTGGAGTAGACTGCTGCGGTAACTCTCCAATATATGCCCCTTTGTTCAACGCACTATTCGTTGTTGACCTGCTGGATAATGTATACTCTCAGTCCGGAGACCACTCTCTTCCAAAAGGGTTTACCTACTTCACTCTCAGCTCCCCAATCACAGGCGCATGCATGTTCGGAAGCTGGGACACAGCTATGGATTGCGCCGTTCTTAAATCACCACCTCCCAAGCCTTACCCTTCGTTCTACCCCTATCTTCTCATAGGTGGAATGAATTATCTCGACTTGCAGGATGCCAGCTACCTTGCAACTTCTGTTAATTCATCCCTGCTTAACGTATGGGTGTTGGCATTCTCCACAGCCAGCGGAAAGAGTATACTTCTGGTAAACGCTGGGTCGATAACCTATAGTCAGGTAGAGATTCTGGTAAAACAATCTGTTATTACCTCCACTCCACGTGCAAATGTATACGATTTGATTGCTTCCACTACAAACGATTCATTTCAAGTAAACAATATACCAGTACACACTCAAGCAAACGTAATCTACGTAGGGAACCTCGCTCTACCAGCCTACACCGTTGTGGGAATAACCATACCCTCGGGATAAAAGATTTAGCAATATGATTGTGCTCACGAAAAAGTCAGGAGGTTATCTTCAGGTCTGAGCCAGTTGAGCGTAAAGAAAGGAAAAAAGTGAGAGGGTCGGATTTTGAGCCTCCCCTGCTTCCCTATTCATCCACAGCCGCTCTGAAGTACATGGAATCCTGAGGCTATTGCTGAGACTGACCGCATTTCCATCGACCCGACACCCATCGTTCTCCACAAAGACCCCCTTGACTTGAGTCCCCTATTCATTCTGCCCCTACAATAACGAGTAGTAGAGACTTTCCTGGTACGTGAAGGTAATCTACCTTCCTTTTTCCTTTAGCTGAATAGGTTTAAAGAAGCCCGCGACTCGGCAAGCTTCTGAAACAAAGCCTGCGACTCTCATGTCCCAAGCAGCCTGAAGTCACTGTCTACTTTGAAGTAGCTGCACTGGAACCGATAGGATGGAGTCCTTCTGTATCCGAAGAAAGTCTGTCACCTCTGATAGTTTGCTATGTTCCGTGGTCTTACAGATACCTCTGAAAGCGTGTGCAGTTCCCTTCATCGCCTGGACTTGGATAAAGGAGCATTGTGTTCGCCCCCAGCATCTTCAAAATATAAAACGGGATCTGCACATCCAAGCACCATCGCTAACCTAGGGCTAAAGCACCTAGGCTTGCGCTCGATATTCGGTCAAGAAGACCTGATAACTTGCGCCACCTTTCCCCCTTATGTAAGGACGTACTTTTCCTGATCAACGATGCCAAGACCTTCGCTGACAAGTGCTGCAAGGCACCTTGACAGCTGTCGCCCGCTGATGCCTTGATACCTCTCCATTATCTCAGCCCCGCCTTGGGGCATGTTGGGGTCAAAAGCACAAAGAATCTCGCATAATTTGACCCGGTCCACTCCTGACGCCAAATCAGGCGATGATTCCGTGCCCCTATCCTCCCTCCCTATCAGGTCATCTAACGATACGCTATAGGGTGGCTCTGTGGCTTCGGAAGGAGGAACTGCTCCTTCTGTACTTGCTTTTTCATTCGTCTCCACCACAGCTTGCGATGCCCCGTATTCTTGGTTCCCCGTTTGATTCTTGCCGGCTTCCGGCGCTTGCGCACCTTATCTCCTCTGGAGTTGACGCCCAGTTCCGAATACTACAGTGACTGTTAGGTGGGCTAGAGCTTCTACTTAGGGGAAAGCCTGCGTAGATTCATAATCCAAAGCAAGAGTCTTCCTGATCAGAGGCCTAGGACTCGGTGACATCATCTCCTCCCTAAGGATCTTCGATCTATGACTCGTCGGCGCTGTGCGTGGCGCCTCACCCTCCTAGGTTACGCGCTGTGCTAGTCACATTGGTTCCTGACATTGAGATGTACCTTCCACACCCCTTCATTTTTAATGCAACCTTAATCTCAGTAATAAGGTCGCTTTTTGTGTTATGATAGATCATCTTGCTTAAAGTCGAAGCTCCCACTCGTAAAGACTAAACCGTGAAAAATCGGTTCCGCATAAACAGGCTTACGTGATACGCTTTTTAGGGACAATTCAAACTTTGATGACTGAAAGAAAGACAAGTCTATTCTCGCTGGATCCCTGGTTTAGTAGTAATAAGCGGCGACGATAGGTGGAAGTGCTCGGTTGATATAGCATCCAAGATTTTCCTCTTATAGGCCATATACATAGAATGAAAAGCATTTGACCGAGTTTTTCATAAACATTTTTTCAAAAGAGTTATCTTTATATAGAAGTTGAATTAAGTATCGCTGTGGGGAAAGAACATAAGGTCTTCGTTAGAGAGGCAACTGGGCTTGTAAGGGAGCTTTCAGCCCTAGATGTTGCTCTTTTTAATTTTGCCATACTTGGCTTTCTGTTTACCATGTATTTTGCGCTGGCACTCATGCCCCTCATAGGGGGTAACTTCGTTCTTGGGATAATCCTCACGGCTGTGCTGAGCGCCCTTCTGCTTTTTTCCTACTATAGCTTTAATGTTATAATGCCTAGGAGTGGGGGTGATTATGTTTACGTATCCAGAACGCTTTGGCCAGCTCTTGGTTTTGTGTGTAATGCGAGCTCGGTGCTAATACTTTTGATATATAACGGAATAACCGGTGTGACGATTCAGTCAACCGGTGTATCGGTGGGCTTGGCCCTGATAGGATCGCTTCTCAAGAACTCAACTCTCGCCAACTATGCCTCAATTGTTGTTCAACCCGTCTGGCTGATTACGCTCGGAACACTCGAAATAGTTTTGTTGGCGCTTCCAGCGGTTTTTGGTAGGAGAGTCTACTTTAGGCTTCAAAACGTTATCTACATCCTTGTTTTTATTGCCTCATTCATCATGATAGGCTTACTCCTATCCCATTCCCATGCCGATTTCGTTAACGCGTTCAACGCCTACTCAACGAGCTACGCCAACACCACAAACTATTATCAGGCAGTAATAGCTTCAGCTCAAAAGAGCGGTTGGAGTCCTCCCAGCACCGGGGGTGTATATAGCACACTTCTGCTGGTGCCAGTGCTCTCAATCTTTGGTACAAGCTTCATTTACTCAACGTACCTTGGCGGCGAAATCAAGAAGGTTTCACGTAATTCATTGATCGGAATGTTTGGAGCCATGCTGTTCGCCTTTCTACTTGCCGGTGTTTTCATCGAAGCAGCGTATAGGACTATAGGGCTAAACTTCATGTCCGCTCTAGACTATAGTATGTCGAGCTTAAAGATACCGGTTATACCATACATTAACTTCCTTTCACTGCTACTCACAAACAACCCCCTGATAATCCTGTATGTTGTAGCCGTGGGAATCCTACAGATGGCGATATACATTCCCGGGTTCTATGTGCTGGGTTCACGTAGCTTTATGGCCTATAGTTTTGACCGCGTCCTTCCAAAGTTCCTAGCACATGTGAGCGATAAATACCACACACCCACCTACGCGATATGGGTTTTGGTTGCCATAAGCGAAGCCTCCCTCATACTCCTCAATATACCCAAGACGGCCGCAGCGATATACCTCTTTTCAACTGTTCTCACCTGGTACGCCGCACTGTTTCCACTGTTCTTCGTAGGGCTAGCAGCCACCCTATTCCCCTTTATAAAGAAGGAACTATTTGAATCTAGCCCCATCAATAAGAGGATCGGGGGAATACCACTCATGAGCCTAGCAGGGATAGGAACCATGTTTTACTCAGTGCTTATCATTTACCTTGAGCTATCCAACAGTGTTTTCTCAGCCAATACTCCTTCTGCAATATACACTGTTATCGCGCTAGTCGCAGCCCTATTTCTAATATTCTACTTAGCTCGATACGTTAGAAGTCGATCAGGTGTTCCCCTCGACCTAGCATTTAAAGAAATACCACCCGAGTAAACATATCGTTTGACGAGTGCGGAGCTAACTATGGTTGCCCAAGGTTTTCAGGTCTCCTAGTATCACCTGAGCCGCGTTGTGACCAGGCGCTCCCGTGACACCTCCACCTGGATGTGTTCCAGCCCCGCAAAGATAGAGGCCGGCTATGGGTGTCGCATACCTTGAGCACTCTCTTGTGGGTCTGAACGAGAGCATCTGATTGAGCGTTTGATCTATGTGTGTTACATTACCTTCTGTTAGACCGAACACCCGTTCAAGGTCTAAGGGGGATAGGGCATCAATGTGGAGGATGGATTGCGAGACGTTTGGAGCGTACAAGCCAAGCGTGTTGAGCGCGTTGTTTATGGCGGCGTCCTTTAAATCATCCCAGCTTCCACTTGCCAGGTGGTAAGGATTATACTTTGATATTATGCTTAGCGTGTGTTTTCCAGCCGGTGCCACGGTGCTATCCCAAGCCGTCTGACAGAACACGCTGAGTGGGGGTTGGTCCGGTATTCTTCCCCATTTGCATTCATCGTAGGCTCGCTGAACGTAATCCACGCTTGGCGAAATGTTCAACAACGCCTTTTGCGGGGGGCCGATTGTGTTATCAGGAATCGACTTGAAATATAGGGGCTGACTGAGAGCGAGGTTTATCTTAAAGGAGGTTCCACGTGAGTTAAGTTTCTCTATCTTCCTAGCGAAGTCTTTGTCAAGGTGGTCACGACCCACGAGCCTGAGAAACGTGCTTTTAGGGTCGGCGTTTGACACAACCACTTTTGACGTTATTTCCTTCCCCGATGTGAGCTTAACCCCCACGGCCCTGTCCCCCTCTATTAGTATTTTCTCCACTTCGGAAGAAGTCATTATAACGCCTCCCAGGGACTCAAAGCAGGAGGCTAGGGATTGTGAAACAGCGCCTGTGCCCCCAACAGCATACTTATACTTAGGTTTACCCACCGAAGTGGCGAGAATATAAGAAGTTCCTATCGAATCTGGACCCATACTCGTGTTGAGCACACCCCGCATACACAGCGCCGCCTTAACCTCCTCTGACTCGAACCATTCGTCTAAGAGGTCCCTACAGCTCGTTAAGAGAACCTGCCTTATCACTTCCTCCACATCGTCACCCGCCATTAGGCTGAGTAGTTCACTCATGGGTGGAGGTGGAATCGAGAAGAGTATCTCGACTGTTTCAACGAATTTCTCCATGAACTCCGCGAACTTCAAATAGCTTCTAGCATCCCTAGCAGAGAACTTACGAATCTCTTCCGCCGTCTTCTCCCTCGACTCGTAGAAAAAGAGATGGCGCCCATCTGGGAAGGGTACGAACTCCTGAGGATCAATGGGGAAAATCTTTAAACCATAAGCTTCGAGATTCAATTCTTGTATAACCTTTGGCATCATGCTTGGAACATAGCTAGCGCGTGAAATCTTGAAACCCGGCCAGAGCTCCTCGGTCACAGCAGCTCCTCCCACAACATTCCTCCTCTCTAGCACGCAAACCTTGAGGCCGGCTTTAGCTAGGTAGCTCCCACAAACGAGACCATTATGGCCTCCCCCCACAATCACTGCGTCGAATTCCGCCATCTTAAAGATGAACCGCTCGAAAATATTTAACCCTTACGTATTACTCGCAACAGCATTCAGATAAAATTTTAGGTGTAGACCATATGTCGGCCCTAAATCTAAATAGATGGATGCAGTCCAGAAACTAGTAGAGAGGTTCCGCAAAATTCAAGCATAATAAGAGAGTGTTAATAGAGCACGTGTGAAACCGCTTTACATGTTGTTCCACCTTGGAAGCCAGACCATAGAGGTCTCGTCTCGCGGCTAGGGTAAAGGAGGTAGTCCCGATTGGAGGCCTACCATAGCCTACACGCGAAATGTTGCTGCAGACGTAACGGAGCTAGTGTGCGTATAGTTTACTCGGGGGTAGAAGATGCCCCGAGTGCGCCAAGCGCAAGGAGGCGACCCCATGAACCCGAGGAGAGAAGGAGGTTCATATGATAAGCTGGAGCCAAGCTCTACCACTAAGTGGCTACGCTAATACATATATACATGAGACCTTGGCGGGCGAAACCCGTAACTTCTGGCTCAGTCGACCCGCGGTGAACCAGCGCTCGAAAACCCCCTCCCCTTTATGGGCTCATAGCGGTTCCCGTGGCGTTGACGGCGTGGTGGAAAAGCGCGACCGCCACACTCTCAATAAACAGTGGAGTGAGTCCTAGTTGATCTTCGTCATAGTAAGAGAAGCTGTGCGGGTCGTCGGGTATTCGTCCGGCGAAAGTAAAACCCGCTTGGGGATCTAAGTTGCAGAGGCGGTACAGTGTGCGGTGGGCACAAGAGTCAATACACGGCTATCAAGATGACCACATTAATACAGAATAGGGTGAACAAATAATATGGGAGGTATGTTACACGCAGAATGCGTCGTAAAGGGTAATGCTGTTGCTTTAAAGTGACACCATGGATAGCCGTGCGGTCAGCCTACATAACATTCAGCACACCAAATTCTTTAATTTGGAGTCGAATAGTTTGCCCGCGTCCCCCTAAGACATTCTAATAAACAGGGCGACCTTCTTTCATGCAGCCTCTCCTTTCTAGGCAGTATCAAAACTATAAAAATACTGACCGTGGGATGCACCCCAGCGTGCATGGTCAGTGCTTGCTAAGTATTTAGGGCTACGCACTTCACCCCCGTGTAATGCGCCTTGGTAACCAAATATGTTGGCCTCTATCTTCTGGTCGGGGTGGAGCAAAGATCCGTGTGAAATTTATGCTGCTTACAGCGAAAGCGTCAAAGCTCATAACGAATCCTCGCTGAGCGATCTAGGATTGAGCTGAAGGCTGAATCCATTAAACCCTCTAGGGTTAATGTGTTAGCCTATTAGAATAAATACCTCGATTTCCAATTGTATCCTGTATGCCAATCGAGAAATTGATCACGAAACTGGATGATAGAGAAAAATACTGGAGGCGGATTCAGGGGAAAACCATAGGCGTGGTGGGCTACGGTAACCAGGGAAGGTCGCAGGCCCTCAATATGAGGGATAGCGGTCTGAATGTCGTAATAGGTAATCCGGATGACGGATACAGGAAGCTCGCTCAAGAGGAGGGATTCAAGGTTTTCGAGATAAGCGAGGCCGCGAAGATGTCAGACATAATCTTCATGCTGATACCAGACGAGGTCCAACCCGAAGTGTTTTCTAAGCACATAACTGATAATTTGAAGGAGGGCTCAACGGTGGTTTTCGCTTCAGGTTATAACTACTACTATGACTTGATACCCATACCAAACTTCGTGGATGTGCTCATGATCGCGCCAAGAATGATAGGCTTCGGAGTTAGAGAGCTTTACCTTAAGGGTAAGGGTTTCCCAGCGCTGATAGCCGTAGGGAGAGACTACACTGGAGAGGCATCAGAAAAACTCCTCGCCCTGACGGATGCCGTGGGCGCCCTGAGGCCTGGAGGTGTGGCCATCAGCTCCAGCTTTAGAGAGGAGACCCTGCTCGACCTGTTATCCGAGCACACCTGGGCTGGCGCCATGCTATACATGTTCCGCGCATACTACGAGGTCGCAACAGAGCTTGGTGCTTCGCCTGAAGCAACCATACTCGAGTTGTATGCCTCTGGAGAGCTGGCCGAAATAGCAGAGTCAATGAAGGAGCAGGGTCTTTTCAAGCAGCTCAAGAATCACTCACACACAAGCCAGTACGGTCAGCTGACTAGGGGGCCACTAGTCGTAAACAACGGGGTCAAACAACTAATCAAGAAGATAGCCCTAGAAATACTTGACGGTACATTCGCAAAGGAGTGGACACTTGAACAGCAGAGCGGCCTAGTGCACTACAAAAGCCTCCACAAAATCAGCCTCGAGCATCCCATGGAAAGAAAGGAGGAGGAGCTCTACAGGTTGCTTGGGAGGGCTATAAGATGATAGACCTGAATAAATATAAGCTAATAGATTTAACTCATGAAATGTATGATGAAATGCCGGGATGGCCAACCCACCCCATATTCAAAATAGAACAGCTAAAAATCATGGATACTGATGGATATAACGTAAAACAGCTGATAATGAATACTCATCATGGGACGCACATGGATGCCCCTTCCCACATGCTCAAAGAAGGAAAGACTTGCAGTGAATATAGTATTCAAAAATTCATGGGTAATGGTAGAGTTGTTGATTTATCTTATAAAAAACCAAGAGAAGCCATCGAGAAGGATGACCTAAGTAATTTCAGCATAAAGCGGGGAGAAATTGTACTGCTTTATACTGGATGGGGGAGTAAGAGGGGTTGGAATGAAGAATACCTCTATTCATGGCCTTACCTAGATACATCTGGAGCCGAATATTTAGCAGAAATTGGGATAAGCGCCGTGGGCACAGATGGATTAAGTATAGGGGCTTGGGCCGGTAGCACGGTGGTCGCGGGACCAGTATCAAAAACCGCCATTAAAGTCCATCAGATTTTACTCAAAAGAGATATTCTAATCTTCGAGGAATTGGCTAACCTTGACTATGTTCTCAACGGGGACAAAGAAAGAGAGGCCTATTTTATAATCCTCCCACTAAGTTTAAGAGGAGCAGACGGTTCTCCAGTAAGAGCAATAGCCATAGTAAGCGATTAATCAACTAAGACTTTAAAATTTTTTTAAGGTGCCCCCTTAACCAAGCTAACGTATCTAAAGTAAGGGTGAGCCATAATATGGGCAATGACAGCCCAAAAAAAGTAACTGGTTTAATTTTTTAATCCAAAAACTATTGAGGGGATATATCGTCACATAATTATTTGCTCAAAAAAGGGGTAAAAGTAGCCATGTGTTGTATCCCAGGAGTGTCAAGCACACCTTCTAGGCCTTAGAAGACAGAACAAGAGGTTTTTAATGGGAACAATGACTGTTAGAGGAGGTATTCATGGCCGTTAACTGCATGAATTAAGATGTGTGTAGTTCCTAGGTTCACGTCTAATGGGATCGCCCACGGGTTCAGCGTATTTTGGTCTTCAGCAGTGTGAACTGTTGATAACTTTACTAATCATGACTTTACCATTGTTTGCCATCTTCCTTTTGACAAGTTGAGAATCGAGTGAATCAGGCGTGCGAATTTCGGATGGTGTCAATTATTCTTATTGACGCGTCACCCTCAAATCATCTGAAGTGCCGGTCTGACCAGTATTTACCTATGTTGCTCATATAACGCTAAATCGAGTTTTTCTACGGGTTCGCCAAAGTATTTTTCACAGAGAACGGGAGTTGGTTTCCACAATCGTTTTTACTTTGGGAGGGTTTAAGGATGAGGAATCAAGAACCCTGAAAGTTGTCTTGAGAAGCGGGCACCGGGTCGCTACCGTTATCAACTTCTTCCTTGTACATTCGGCTTCTCTTAGATCAAATATTTGACTAATAATAGATGTTTTGGTTGTGTTCAGTTATACTTCGCGTCTACTGACTAAGTATTCGATGATATTGACTCAGTAAGCACAACTAGTCAAAGCGGATAAACAAGATAACCCGTTAGTTGCATTTAAAGCCATAAAAATGATCACCCATCAGGCGGTGGCTGGAACTAGTGGTGACTATGACGTCATTCTCTCACTTATCTTATGGACAACCGTTATGCACAACTATTGTTGTAGATGTTGGACGGAAAATAACATAGATATAAGGTTAATGTACGAGTCATTTCGCCGGCTTTTGTGTAGATCGATCTAATGCAAAAACTGTAGAGGTGATCCTCAATCATGATTAAAAAGTAATAAGAAGCCCATCGAAGAGAAGGCGAAAGTCGCATTGCTCCACATGGTCGGCCTCTCATCATGGGTGATCGCCCAACACGTAGCGGTATCCTATTCTTCGGTGCTCGAGGGGGCGAGGGTTATCGCTTATGTGCGGGGCTCGGCTCCCGTCTGGGAGCGGAGGCTTGTTGCCGCGAATGAGTCGACGCTTAGGGTGAACGGGGACGAAGTGTATGTACGTGCGTGCTTAAGTCGCCAATACGGGTAAGCCTTTGTGGATTAGGGTCAGTTATGCGAGGAGATTCTTCGATCGATGCAGCACTATTATTCCCTAAGTTTCACTACGTGTGCAAACAGTGCAACGTTTATGGTCGACAGAGGAGCTTGGTATAAGAGGGCTTCTGAGACCCTAGGTTTAGATTACTATCACGAGACGTTTGATGAGAGAGACAGGGTTGAGAAGTTCTTCAGAACCTTCAAGAGGAGGAAGAAGGTGTTTGCCTGTGAACAGCGTGACCCCCAATAGGATCCTCGCATACACGCATCCAGCAGGATTCTCCCCATATTTCAGCTCTACCACAACTAAGATATCACAGAGTTACAGGCACAGTACCCGCAATGCTCTGTGGCAGGAGATTCTTAACTGTCCAATATCATTATTGTAAACGCAAATACATATATAGGGGATAAACAGCTGTTTATTTGTGAATATCTACAGATTGTATGTTAGTCTAACCCATGACGTATGCTGGACTCCTCTAACAGAGTATTTTTCTGACCATGATCTCCACTTTAACACAAGAACCGTTAATTGCCTCCCCAACGAAGATAAGGTCTTCGCCTCGGGAATATTAAGAGTTGTTGACGACAGCTGTATTAACGAGTTTGCTAAAATGTTCAAATCAAGCTATCCATCAAAAAGAGCAATACGGCACATGATAAGGATAGGTAAGAAGGGTCTGTATTATGTGGACTTTGAGGCCGAGTATGATCTAAGCATTTCAAGCATAATTTACGAACTGAACGTTCCAGCTTGGTCTGAGCATGTCGAAAATGGAAATGAGATAAGGCACTTTATCATATTTACTAAATCTAGGCTCAAGGAATTGCTCGATCGACTAAGACTCGTCGCCAATATCAATAACCTTTATTTAAAGAGGATTGGATGGAAGGAGTTTGGGAGTATTGTAAATGATCCACTAGGCGGACTAACACAACGGCAACGGAAAATTATCACAGTCGCCTTTGGCAAAGGCTATTATGACTGGCCACGCCAGATATCACTTTCAGAACTATCCGAAATCTTGAACTGCAGTAAAGTGTCGGCTCTGAAGGAGCTTAGAGCTTCTGAGAAAAAAATTATTAGGAAAATTATGGCAGAATATTCTTTATCTTGAAATGTCTTCCAGCAACTGACCTGGCTTTATATTCTTGCCCATCAATATTGTGAGCTCCCCTATTGATAGTCCTACAGCCATTATCATCCAGAGAGTGGAAGGGCTTACAACACCAACCAACGCCGAAAAGATTAGACCTCCTACAAAAGTGGAAAAGTTAAACCATCCGGTCAAGAATCCCATTATTGTTCCCCTTACTCTCGTCGGGAAACTTTCCCCCCAGTAAGCATACCCCGCACCAGACCAAGTTCCATTAGTCCACTGATAAAGGAAGAAGTATATTATTGAAGCCAAAAGAACATACTTTATTGATACTAAAAACATAACCGCAAATATTGGCGTGAGGGCTGCTGTTATGAAAAGAACGTTCCTCCTTCCTATTTTCTCTCCAAAGTATCCACCAAGGGGATAGAAAAAGTAGCCAATTCCTCCTGAAATTAGTAAAAGTATTGCTACACGCGTAGCACTCCAGCCATAGAACTGTGTAAGAAAATAGGAGATGAAGACATTTGTAAGCATCCAAGATGACGCGTAAAAGAACCATGCTAGCATAACCTTTATCAACTGTGTTCTAACGTAGCCCTTGGTCGCAAATACCTGGCTCAACGAGAACTTTTGTGCTTCTTGAAGATCTACTCTATAATCTTCTTCCTGCTTTATCTTCTCAGTTGGAACCCCTTGTTTCAGTAGACCCCTCAGCTTTTTTAAGTTTTCAAACCTTACCGGGTCCTTAATGTAATACCTACCTACTACAACGACTAAGAGTGGTATCACACCTACAAGGAAAACCACCCTAAATCCGTAGGGAATAAAGATGAGATACACTGCCGACGCCAAAAATACGCCGAGCGGCCAACCGCCTTGAACCCAAGAATATATCCATCCTCTTAATTTGGGACCAACGCTTTCATTGACTATGGTTATCGAAATACCCAGTTCCGATAACCCAAAGGAAGATGCTAGTATCCTAACTATTGCTAGCTCATAGTAGTTTTGAACAAGCGCAGTGAAACCGGTACTAAGTGCAGCCACTAGCAGTGCGAGCATCCATATCTTCTTTCTACCATAACTATCCATCATTCCGCCTAGTATTATGGGTACGAAGATGGCCACAAGACTAATTACAGTACCAAGCAGACCGACTTGCACTGAGGTCAAATTTAGTGCGTGAGCCACGTTTGGCAGTGCCAAGACAAGAAGGTTGTAGTCGTACGAAGCCAGAGCCCAGCCCGCAAGAGCCACCGCGAAGAGAAATACTCCATATCTTTTTCCCCTAACTCCCCATACCGCCTTTTCCTTTTCGGAAATCTCTTCGATCTCTCTTTTTGCCCTCTGTTCTTCGCCGATTGATTCACTCACCATAGTTACTATAAAATCAAATCATTTACTTTAAAATTTTGGTTAACCTATTAGCCAATAAATCATTAGTATTTACAGTTACATAGTTATTAGTAACCTTGTTTAGATATTTTGATCCTATTTACAAATTGATGACCTGTTGACTAAGGTCTTGCGGCCCCGAACACATCTCATCCGGGTTGATCTGCTAATGGGTAGATGTGATTGAAGCCTGCTATAAGTCATCTGAGATTTCGAGTATTGGTCCGATAAAGGCAGAAAAACCCTCCATAAACTAACAGTTTTCTTTGATGGGGACATTTAGTGAACCAATGGCCGTTATGCATCTCTGGATCCTTATGAATTCCGTAGAGTTTGCAAAGGATTTGGGCAAAATAGAGGCATTCCTATTTTTCCCAGTATTCGAGGTAGTCATTCCCTAAGACACCCCACCCATTCCCTATAAAAACAAAGCGTGAAACACCAAGCCTTAACTTCGCCGTAAGGTCTGAGACACATTCCCATCATGCTGAACTGTGATGAGGAGAACGAGTGAACCCAGAGAAGCTCTTCGCGGAAACACGTTAAGTTTGATCCAGTGGCATAATGTCAAGGTAGTATGATTCGATTTGCCACGTCAGATCCACCGCTATATCAGGGCGATTTATCTTACAGAGCCCTATCTCTGACGCACCCTATAAGAACCTAGAAACCCACGAGGGACTTGTGAAGATAAGATTGGATGAGTCATCATCTGACACCAATGTCCACCACTGTCGGGTAGAGCGGCTGAGGGTGATGTGGGGGTGGGGCTGCTCTGCCTGTTTACGCTTTGAGTTTGGCCGCTACCTCGGCTATCCTCTTTCCCAAGTATCGGGCTACTTTGAGTTCGGCGTCGTCGGGCTCCCTGGTCCTTCCCCTCGCCGAATAGTGTGATGGACCGTATGGTCCTCCCCCCGTTCTAGTCTCGCCGGATTCGGGGATCATGTATCCCACTGGGACGATGATCATCCCGTGGTGATAGGCGAACGTGCTCATTGTGAGTATTGTTGTCTCATGTCCCTCTACAAATGGGACTTTATCGAGTAATGCACTTACTAGTTGTTGCTTCTGACTATCATGAGTCCCTTTTGATTACCAATGCCAATGCAAAAGTGTTCTTCAATCTATCCTTTCAATACCAAGAGGGATGTGTATTCCAAGCTCTGGCTCATAGTCTAGCCATTTATTCCCTATTACAGCCTCAACAGGGTCAAAAATACGTCCGTTTACTGCTCCCTCCATATGACCCACCATAGCAACGAGTCACTGAAAACCAGCGTTTGAAGTACGGTAATTCACAAAGTGAATTTTTGATGGAGGAGAAATTATGTTTCTTATACCAGAAGTTGCCAAATCTGAATCTTCGAATGAGATTGGTCTATTCCCAGCGGATATTATGTATACCTCATCTATCTCCTTAGCATCTGTCTTCAGTGTAGACCTTATCACGTCTGCTACTGTTTTATCAAAACCCGAGCCAAAGTCTGCAAGCTCCATTATGGAATGGCCTCTGCAAAGAACCGATGAAACTTCATCAGAGTTTGTGAGCAGACCCATAAGTAAGAATGCTATCTTCTCAACCATGCTCTGATATACCTGCTCAATCGGCATCTCTGTCAATATACCATCTAGAACCTGCTCCATATCTACCGTAAGCAAACCACATCTTGTCTTTTTCAGCTTTGATATGCAGGTACCTGCTGAGTATTCAAGCCATTTTTCCTTCAAAAACGGATAAAGGACTACAGCAAGTACAGGTCTCCCTTCATTCCTTGCTATTCTGGAGATTTTTGGCATGAAATATGAACCTGATTTACCCCCGGCATTTCCTACCATTATCACAAAATCGGAGCCTGCTGAAAGCTCAGCAATATAGTCGAAGCCTTCGCTTGCTTCATTAGACTTCCAGTCGAACCTCGGATTACCATCAGGTACGTCTTTTATGTTAAAGCTTGCAAAAGCATATTCAGCTTTAAATCCAGAACTCTTCATGCATTCAGCAATCCTGCATCCTGCGGTGCCTATGCCGACAACCAGAGGAGATTCTTTTTTGCTCAATACAACCGCATACCTCCGAGTCCTAACGATTTAAGAATGGATGATTAGGAAGGATTAACAACTGATGAAAAATATTTGACATCTCTAGATTGAAAAAGGTCAAAAATATTAGCTGTATCTTATTTCTTCCAGCTGAGTCTTATGCTTAAGGGATCGGATGCTTTCGCCTCATACAGAACACCGACTGAAGTATTTTTTGGTGCTGACGCAAGCTCCTCCGCGCTCTTACCAGCTAGTTCATTCATAGAATTTGCATAGCTGTCTAGCTCCTCGAACGGCTCAGATTCCGTAGGTTCCACCATCAACGCTTTATCTACTATTAGAGGGAAGTATACGGTTGGAGAATGAATCCCTTTATCAAGCAAACCCTTGGCAATTTTAAGAGCGCTTAGTCCTTTCCTTGTAAGAGGCTTTGCGGAGACTACAAATTCATGCTTCCTTGGATATGATTTACCATGATTAAGCTGGTAAAAATTGCTGTCAAGTTTCCTGAGCAGATAGTTTGATGCGAGAACCGATTGGGATGAAATATCTACAAGGCCTTCTGCACCTAGAATAAGCAAATATGAATATGCTCTGATTAACACCCTTATATTGCCATATCCTTCCTTTATTTTCCCTATAGAATTTGGTAAATAATGTGTCCATTCATATTTATCCCCTTTCTTCTCCAGCAAAGGAACAGGCAGGTAATCCCTGAGAAATGACTTTACACCAACAGGACCTGCTCCTGGGCCTCCTCCACTATGCGGTGTTGAGAAGGTCTTGTGCAGATTCATGTGAACAATATCGAAACCCATGTCCCCAGGCCCTACTCTGCCTAGTATTGCGTTCATATTTGCTCCATCATAATACATCAAGCCTCCATGTTCGTGAATAAGTTTGGAGATTTTTAGAATGTCTTCTTCAAAGAGGCCAAGAGTGTTAGGAACTGTCATCATCATTCCAGCTGTTCTCTTTCCCACAAGCCCCTTCAGTTTTTCGAAGTCAACCATACCCCTATTATCGCTAGGCACTGTTATCACATCAAAGTTCGCCATGGATGCACTTGCAGGGTTTGTGCCGTGAGCAGAGTCGGGTATCAGCATTTCGTTCTTTTCTGTCAAACCTTTGCTCTGCAAATATTTCTTTATCATCAATACCCCCACCAATTCTCCATGTGCACCTGCTGCAGGCAACAGCGATACTTCATCCATGCCTGTTATCTCAGCTAGACTAGACTGAAGCTGATAAAGCAAAGAAAGAAGTCCCTGCACTGTTGAATGATGCTGATATGGATGAGCATTTTGCACCTTTGGGTTACTGGCTAGCCTATCGTTAAGCTTTGGGTTGAACTTCATCGTGCAGCTGCCAAGAGGGTATATTCCCAAATCTACAGCGTAGTTCATTTGCGAAAGCCTGACGAAATGTCTTATCACCTGAGCTTCAGTAAGTGAAGGAAGGTTCAGCTCTTTTCTAACCAGATGCTCTGGAATTTTCAAACTAACTTCATCTCCCAAGGGGTCAGGAGGGACGTAGCCAATTCTTCCTTCCCTGTGCTTCTCAATTAGCAGACCCTCATCCCACTTTGCTTGCTTGAACAATGCTTATGCCACCTACATAAGAGCACTTACAAGCAGTTCGACATCCCTAATGTTGTGAGCTTCTGTTACGCTAATCATGTTTACATCTTTCAGCTTCTGCAAGTTCAGTTTCTCCACTCTTACCGCTGTAAGGTATTTCTACAACCTTTCCGCCTGCAGGTTCTATGTATGTCTCGATAACCTTCTTCCTTTCGAAACCTGCTGCTGATGATACAGCTAAAGTCTTCTTTTTGGTTATTCTCATTGCCATCCTAGCCGCTTCTGCTGCAGCAGTTGGCCAATCGTACATTGATGCATTGGCTGCATTCATGCTTCCCAGTTCGCATACAAGGCTCTGATATTCGAACAGAGCCTGTAAGACTCCCTGACTTATTTCAGGTTGATATGGCGTGTATGAAGTGTAGAATTCTGACCTGGATATGATATGATTTACAGCCGCAGGAATGTAGTGAGGCCAGATTCCTCCGCCTAGAAAGCATGGTGGAGAAGGATGCACCTTATCTAAATATAATGCATCCTCTATCTTTCTCTCTATCTCCATCTGACCCATAGGGCCTGGTATCTCTAGCTTTTTCTTTAGCCTAGTTTCAACCGGGATATCTGTAAAAAGGTCTTCAATCGAATTCAGGCCCATAGATGAGAGCATCTGGTTTACGTATTTATCATTTGGAAGTAAATGGGAATATTTCTTCATCTGCAACTCCCCAAAATGGCTGAAATTTAACCTTTCAGGAAAGATTAAACCACATGGAGCTAAACCTTTTTCCCGCTTGGGAAATTTAATCATTAAAAACTTACAATATGATTGCTGACATCCTCTAACTATGACCTAATTTTAACATTTATCTACTATTTTTCTTTGTCTTTCTCTCTCTTGGTCACTCCCTCAAGAGGCTGGCATCCAACTATTCGCTATTTCCCCATAATCCAATATTCGCCCCTATGAGTTGCGTTCCCTATTCACCGCTCGAGGATTACCCCATGGATGAAGCCAAGGATGTAGCTGCTCATAGGTTATATTCCTCTTGAGCATCCAGTATGCGTATGATACTAGTTTTCTTGCAACAGCTATAGTAGCTTTATTAGCTCCTCTCATTCTTTCCATAGAATTCTCTTATATGACTATCCTTCCTTACAGCTACTCTAGCGCATTCTACAAGGTTCCTTCTTTCTTAAGCCACTTATTCCCTTTCCTGGTTATATGGCCTAAATGACTTGTATTGTCAGATTCATCAAGCCATGGTATGTGCATGTATGCTTTGAATCTGGAAACCTATCTATATTATCAGGCATGCAAGAAATAATGCTGTATATGAAGCTATGCATGGTATTGTATCTAGCAGCTTTGCCCTTTCATCATTTGCAAATATAGCTATTATCTGCCTATCAAGCTCCTCTATTGTTGATTCTATCAACTCTAACTCCTTTAGCCTGATATCTATCCTATTTCTCTGATGTGAAGCTCCTTCAGCTTATCTTTTCCTTCCTCATCAAATGGATTTTTAACATCTATCTATACCTTATCTCTTAAGAATCCATTTTATAGTAGTCCTAAGCTCTGCTCTCCTAAGCCCGTAAGAGACTCTATCATTGACAATGTATAGCTTCTCCCTCTCTTGTTTCCTTATCCCTGATATGAGCCAATGGAAGATAGTTGATTCTTAACAGGTCTCCCAAAATTTTGCGTCATTTCTATCATTCTTAGACTTTCTAATTTGTTCGAGTGGTACATAGAGGGGGAGGCGCCGCACACCAACACTCATTCGCGCGCGATCTGGTTTATGTTGGCTAATTCACAAACTTTTTAAAAAAGTTTGTGGATAGGTATAGTAAGAATTTACAGGAAGTCAAGAGGGTGATCGTTTCTCAAAGGGAGGAGATGGATGAGAAGTTTAGAAGGGTAAGGATAATAGAGCGTGAGCCTAACGTAAATAGTTTGAGGGGGTTTCTTGCGTATCCCAATATTTTGGTTATTCTAGGGATAAGAAGATGTGGAAAATCTGTTTTTACATGGCAGATTTTTAGAAGTGAGGCGTTTGGGTATATTAATTTTGATGATGAACGATTGTATGATATCGGAGCAAAGGATTTGGATCTTGTTCTACAGGCTTTTTATGAACTTTATGGTGATATAGATTATATTATTTTGGATGAGCCTCAAAATGTTGAGGGATGGGAGTTATTTGCGAATAGATTAAGGAGAACCAAGAAGGTGATAATTACTGGGAGTAATTCGAGGCTTTTGAGCGGGGAGTTAGCGTCTCGTTTGACTGGAAGGTATGTCGATTTTATGCTTATGCCTTTTAGTTTTAGGGAATATCTCAATTATATAGGAGTGTCTTTGTCGGGGGATGATTTTTATTCTACACGGAAAGTGGCGGAGGTTAAGAGGTATTTTGAGGAGTATTTGAAGATTGGTGGAATGCCTGAGGCTTATTTGTTCGGAAGAGAAATCCTTGTGAGGATATATGGTGATATCATCGCAAAGGATGTGTTAGGAAGGCTTAGGATTCGAATGAGGGAGACTTTTAAGGAGTTTGTCAAGTATTTGATGTCTAATGTTGCCTCGGAGTTTACCATGAGAAAACTTTCGTATATCTTTGAAATTAAGGATGTTCATACTGTTAGAAACTGGATTGACGCTTTAGGAAATTCTTATTTGTTTTTTGTTCTTGAAAGGTATTCACCGAAGTTGAAGGAGCAGATTATTGCGCCTAAGAAGATTTATTGTATGGATAATGGTTTGGTCAATGCTATATCATTTAGAACTACTGAGAGGTATGGTAAGTTAATGGAGAACCTAGTAGCCGTTGAATTGCTGAGAAGGAAAAAATATTGGCTTCACTCTTTGGAGACCTATTATTGGAGGGACTATCAACATAATGAGGTTTATTTTGTCTTAAAAGAAGATACCCAGACAAGAAGGTTAATACAGGTGACCTATGCTTCTAGTAAAAACGATATCGATGAGCGGGAAATTAAAGGATTAATGAAAGCGAGTGATGAGTTAATGTGCAAAGACTTGTTAATAATTACATGGGATTATGACGATGTGTTAAATATTGGTGATAAAATGATTAAGTGTGTGCCTTTGTGGAAGTGGTTGTTACTTACTTCATAAATTTACTACGAACACTGTTCGATAAGCGATCTAATGGTTTAAGGCCTCAAAAGTTATACTATCTTTTTTGTTGTTATCGGTTTTAGATTTATGTTAATATTTTAACACAAACTAGTTGAATGATCGTTTACGAAAAATTTATGGATTTGTTTACTACTTATGAACAAGCGTGACTGCGGTAATCAGTGTTGGGGTAAAGTGAGAGGTTAAGGAGGAGCTTGAAAGAGAGGGTGTGGATATAAACAAATTACTAAAGGAGTATTTAGAGGAGGTGTGTATCGGGGTGGAGGTCAAGGAGCACGTTGATAAGTGGAACCGCTTGTTCTCAGAAGCCAAACCAAGCGCTGAGGGCTTTGGTAGTAGGAGTGTAAGAGAAGACCGTGAGGGTCATTGACTCCTCAGTTTTTGTGAAATATCTAAGGAAGTGGGATTCTAGGAGGAAGGCTGAGCCTGAGGTCGCTCCAAAGCTCCTTGGAAGCGAAGGGTTTTCCTTCGATAAGGTGCAGGTGGCTGCGTCGCTTGATGCTTTAAACGGTTGGGGGAGTCTTCCCTATGACTGGGTGGTTTTGAGTAAAAGCCGGGGTAGATGAGGTCTCTGATATTGATAGGGTGGAGCGGATGATTGGATGGCAGCTTGTAAAACTTCTGAAGAGTGGTGTGGTGATAATGGATTGCGCCTCGGCCGCGAAACCCGCTACGATCACGTTTTACAAGCTTGCGAAGAAGTAGCTGGTGTCTTTGATCTGGTTTGCGGACCCGAAAAAGGCGCACTTGGTTGCTTTTAAAGGAGGGTTTATCCTCTAGGTTTGGGTTTTGAGGGGCGTGAGGGCTGCCGTGGTGGTGTTCTATGATTTTTGCCATTTTCTCTAGGGAGTTCTCCCACGGAGAACTGTAGTTCTCTTGCTATTGGCCTTGTGAGGTCCACTTCTTGGTTGTTGTCCGAGACTCTGTGTTTTGCTTCGGCGTATAGCACCGCGGACATGAGGGGGGAGGAGAGTGTGTGGTACCACTCGGCTCCCCTCCCACCCCTAAACACCCTGATCTTCCTTATTAGACCCATTTTACCGAGGGAGTCTTGGGTAGTCGTCGGTGAGCCACGCGCCTTCGACTGATTCGTGTGAGGAGAGCCACTCGGCGTGGTTTATGAGCGCTCCGAGTAGTTGGTGTCAGAAAAGCGGTGGGCGAGTTCGGGGCACTCTAGGCTTGGGAGGGTCTGGTCGTATTTACGCTGGGGAGTGCGCCGCGCGTACCATGCTTTAGCCAAGCCGTATGCGAAGCACGTATAGGAGTCGTCACCTGTGAGGGTGGATGCGGCTTCAAGCCCCCAGAAACCCGCATTGCCACCGAAGTACCACACACGCCACTCCACGTTGAATAGCAGACGAGCTGCGCGCTCAACGATTTCCCTATTCAATGCTGGCAACACCACGCGTTATCCATCCGGCGCCCTGATTTTAGGGGTGTGCGCCCACGGAG
>Ga0208683_100272_pt1 | contig 21990 bp, 20 predicted proteins | sample BED_Mat_host_9_1_FD_187141 | JGI IMG/M metagenome (GOLD analysis project Ga0208683, IMG submission 187141) | Extremophilic microbial mat communities from Yellowstone National Park, USA - BED_Mat_host_9_15 (SPAdes) (version 3) | ecosystem: Environmental > Aquatic > Thermal springs > Hot (42-90C) >... | reverse complement strand
TAAGCCTTGACGAGCGCTGTGATTATGGCAAAAATAATTAGCGCAAAAATAGCGTAGACCAAGGCTTCCTGCCTTCTCTTTGTAGAGTTTATGGCTGACAAGAATATTCCTTCCATTTTATCAATATATAAGTATCTGAGTTATAAGCTTTAATACTGAGAACAAATTACTTTTTGATCTGCACATGCTTTTAATTGATAGAGGTTAAGGGGGCGAAAGTCCCCTTGCACGAGGGATGGATAGCCCCTTATATGCTTTGTTGCATTATTTTGACAACATTGCATGATATTTTTTATTCTATATTAATTTAACCAAGTTGCATTATGTAAAATTATGACTGACTGGCCAGAGTATAACAAGAAGCTGGTTAATGAATAAAACGGTTGACGTATTTTTCAGCAAGAGCCTCCTGATTGACCAGTAGAAGCAGCTGAAAAAGATGAACAAGGGCAAAAGCCATACATGTATTCTGATGCGCTCATACTCATAATACTTGCTGTAAGGGAATACTTTTGACTGCCATACAGACAGACTGTGTCAGGATGTTAGGAGAATGGGGGGCAAGGATATCTTCCTACACACAGATATGCAGGAGGCAGAAGGAACTGAATATACCTCTTGGAGTAAAGTATAGCAAGGATAAGCCTGTAGATATAGCAATTGGCTCAACAGGCATCAAGGCGTTCAACAGGGGTGAATGGATAAGACAGAAGTGGGCAGCAGAACGGGATGGTAATAAGCGGTGTAGCCGGGAGCGGAATGACTTCTCTAAGCGCATCAACGATCATCGGTAACGTTCTTCTCATGGCTTAAAAATAAAAGCTAAAATTTTTTTGTCTGATCTTCGTAAAGCTAAAAAGCCAGAAAGCACAACGTAAAACATGGTATACAGAAGCGCTGGGATGATTGCTCTGATACTTATTTCACTGATAGCTTTATCACAGGGATCTATAGCTTCCGCCCAAAACTACAGGCGAATAATAGTAATTTCCCCCGGGTTTTACCTTTTTAGCCCTGTAAATGTTTACACTGGTATGAATGTTACATTTTCAGTGTACTCCAACACTTCTGTGAACGTTTACATAATGAATGGACAGCAGCTTTCAGCGTTCGAGCAGGGTTTATTTTCAGGTTACGTCTATCATACCAGCGGGAGCACAGTTTCAGGGAGCATGGGGCCTCTCGTCAGGGGGGTTTACTACCTCGTAATTTCAAACGACATAGGAAAATTCAGCGCTGCCATATCCTACACACTTTCAACTGTTCCTGTAAACGTCTACAGCATACGCTCGTCTCTCCCAGCACCTGTTGGTATTGCAGACTATGGCGTTCAGAACAGCTCGGGAATCATAAAGCCTTACACGGAGAGGTTCAGCGAAATCGCTGGCGGAGCCACAATATACAGGATAAAGGCTTATAACTCAACTCCTCCGCCTGGCGTTTCGCCCTACAGCGCCAGCCTTCAGCTGAACTCAGTGCTGAGCGTCAACACAAGCGCAGGAACGTATTATTACTGGCTGCAGAACGTAATCATGTTAAACACGAACAACGATACAATGCAGTTTCTTAACGATCTTTGGAACCTTTCGTCGAAAAACTCTGTCCTTTATTCCAGAGACATAAGCGGGAAAGGCGTTCTGAAGCTTGTAGGGCTCGACAACGTTTACATCTACGGCAGTAGCTTCAGGAGCTACTCTCTCCCAATGGCAGCTTACCTCTTTATAAGAATAAGCCAGAGCCCTGATTCCGTAACCGTCAGCTACGGGTACTCCAGAAACCCGGTTAGCGTGAACTGGTACGACAACGTAACCATAAAGGAGAGCGGGGTTAAATCGACATACATGGTGGTCAGCGGTTATAGCATGGATCCACGGGGCACTTTCTTTGATTCTGAGCTCATCTTTGGAGGGGGAGGCAATGGGGAATACGCATATTTCAGCGAGATGAATGCATCGCTCAGCATGTGGTACGTTCTTCCAAACGGCTCAACAGAATATCCCAGGGCTCTTTACGGCTTCGGGAGCGACACGGTGGAGATGGCTGACGATCTGAGTACAGAATTCGTCAACGGGGTACCATGGGTTTCTACGGGGGGCGGAAACTTTAAACCGCTCACAGGATATTCAGCCCCTGGAAACTTCAGCATTAAAGCCAGCATCGAAACAGGCAGGTACATCTATGGCGAGCCTGTTCGGATAAACCTGAGCGAAACTTCTCTGAACGGGATAGCTCCGTACACTGTATACATAACGCTCAACGGAAGCGTTGCAACAAGTTTTATAACATACCAGCAGGATTTCAGCAAAACGTTTACTTTTCAGAACCTGAACAGCGGAACCTATCTGCTAAAGATAGCTGTTGTGGACGGGACAAACAGGACCGCTTTCGCCGGTCCCTTTACGGTAACGGTCTATCCAACTTTAGTTGAGCAATATTACACTGAAATTTACAATCTGATGACTGTAACTGTCGTTGCGCTTGTAGTCCTCGGGCTGTATTTATCCTTTAGAGGGAAAAGGGGAAAGGCCGCAGAAAAACAAGAACTTAAAGAAAACAATGAAAAATCTGTTCAGGGGATGTATTTTGATGTTTAAGCTCTTAGCGCACATCGTTTGGAAACAAAACAACAAATTTTTTAATGTTTTAAAAAATTGCTTATAAGTAAGGGCTCTGTTAATTTTAGATTAAGGTTTATCTCTATCTGGCACTTTTTGGCAAATGATTGTGCAAACCAGAAACAGGCACCCCAACAGTAATTATTTTCTTTGCTTTATTTCTCAAGTTTGAGCTTAAGCTTCCCATACACTTAAGCCGATAATGAAGAAGAGCCATGTTGCCGTTTAGAAATGGATACAGAAATATTACTCTGTGCTGAATTCTTTGATGTAAGCAGAAAAGATGTTAAGGCTATATTCGTTGATGAGACTGAAATAAAAGCTGGAGATAAGCTTAGTTATGGGTTGCGTTTAAGCCGGAGATCAAAGCTTTTCTTTCTTTTCACATTAGCTGGCATCAGAACTCGCTGGGTGCATATTATTTCATCATCAAGCCGATTAAAAAGTACGGAAAGAAGCCAGTATACACGGATGGAGCTCTGTGGTACGTAGATGCGTGTAGGTGGCCAGAGTTGATCGCTTATAATTAAAGCTTGAAGAACTTCATGGGGAGGATGAACGAGTACATTAAGGACAGGACAGAGGCTTTTGAGATCCTCTAGCAAAAAGTTTAGCTTTAAAACAATAAAGGACTGGATTACTTCCTTTAAATTCTTCTACAACTTTGTGTTCACGAACGAAGACCTTAGACAGCTTTCTGACGACCTTTTGCCTGAATGGTCGAGGGTCATTTCATAGATAATAAGCCTTAGGTGATCAGAATGAGCTAAAGTTAACGGCACCCTTTTTGTTGTGTTGAATAAATCATAAAGAATCAGCCTTTAATGAATAAGATTAGCATAAAAAGTTCGGATTAAAACACACAAATAATAAAAAATTAAAAAGTTTGTCTACTAAAAACGAATTTAATAATTATTCAACACAACACTATCTTTTTGAATTAATGGCGCAATTCCTATATGGCTACCTATCAAAATTGAATAGGTTGTGCAACAAGCCTGTGAAAAATAAAGTGCTGTTCATCTTGTATTCTTTGTGCTATTCCCTATCCAGAACCTATTTTTTAAGTTGCTTTATTTTCACTATTAACCGTATTTATTATTTCCTTTAATTTATTTATTTTAAGCTTTTCAAATATTATCTCTTTCTTATTCATCTCCTCAAGTTTATCTAGAAAGTAATTAATCACTTTTGTATCTTTAAACTTGCCCTTAATTTTCATTTTTTCGTCATAGATTTCATCACATTCTCCTTTGGAACTATCGTAATATGTTTTGCACGCCTCATGTAAAACTTCGCGGTCTATATCATTTAACGCTTCAACTAAGTCAGAGTAGTTATATTTAACATCATTACAAAGATTTTTATTTTCGCTATTTTTATCTTCACACATCGCTTGCTTATCTTTATTATCATGGTATAAAATATAAGGAATTTCCAGATCTTCTAGTATTTCTTTAAACGAATTAAAACCGCCTTGTCCGTCCACGTTAACGATGGATACTTCTTTATCTTCAGCTATATCGTTTAAATAGTAATTTAAAACAAATTCTTCATCATAACCTTCGCAAAGAACTGCTAAATCCGAAAATAAAGTGTTGCGCAATTGCGGACTTCTTACTAACCATTTCCTACTATGGGCTTTGTCTTTATTTTGCAGTAGGTCTTCAATGTGATGCACTAAAGTAAAATCTCCATTGGGTTTTGAAAACCTTATTACTTGGTCTAAATTAAATGGCTGGACAAACTGAGGCGAATGCGTAATTATTATAATTTGATTTTGATTATCTTTTCCAATAATTTCTTTGTTAAACAAATTAGCAAGCCTTTGTTGCATCTGCGGATGCATGTTTTGAGCGGGTTCATCTAAAATTATTACCTTTTCACTGTTCCCAATTATAGCTGCAAGGATATCTATTAATTCTATTTCACCACTTGAAAAGTACTCAATAGGTATGATTTTATTGCTTCCGTTTAACTCTACCCCTAAATGTATGTTTTTAGATTCGTCAATCCAAACTAACAAATTGTTGTTATGATCTAGTTTAGAAAATTCTTCTTCAATTTTTTTATATTTTTTATAACCGTCTCTATTGTTTTTTAACTCAAATAAAATTTTGCCAACATCATCCTCGCCATATGTTTGTATTGAAGGCGTGCTCTCTTGCGGGTTTTTATTTAAAACATTATTAAAGGGTGAAATTTGAGAATTAGCATTTGGCGAGGAAGTTTCCTCTTCAATTAAAGGAACACCGCTCGAGAGTTTTTTTCGTGGGTTTTTTAAAATTATAAAAGCTGAGCTAAAAATCGTTGCTATAATGTGAAAAAGCGATATTTCACGGCCCTTTACCCGAACGAACTTTCTAGATTTAATTTCGCGATTAAAGCTCTCAAACAAGTTTCCGAACTTTGAAGCGACCTCCTCTAACTCTTCTCCATTAAACCAAGCCCCTATATAAGGAAAATAATCACTAAAGTCCTCTAAAGGAAAACCTAGTAAAACGATTTTATAAAAACTCGCCGTACTATTTGGTTTCTGTCGGTTATAATTTTGTTCATACCGTTGGAGCAATGTTTTTGGGTCAGGTATTTCTTCTGAATTAATCAGTGGAAGCAAATCTTCTAATTTAACGCCCCCTATATTAACAGCGTTAAGAATTAATAATTCATTATTTTCTGTTAAAGTATAAGGGTGATCTTCATTATTCCAATATAATTGTATTTTTCTAGAAGTAACACTTTCATTGTACCCTTCAATCTCAATAGTGATGTTGTCATTTATGTTAAAAAACTCGCCTTTTAAATCAATTATATTCTTAATTATCCTTTTTTTCTCTTCCTTGTTTAATTCAACTAAAGATGGTAGTAATTGTGTTTCATGAATTAACATTATTAATTGTAAATATTGCTTTATTAAATTCAACTCCTTTTTGCTAAGTACCAACTTTAATGTTATTTTAAAATAGCCGACGCTTTGTGGAACCAGATTTCTATTCCACAGTGTTGAATCAACAAATTCGAGCATTCTTATTATGTTAGTTTTTCCTGAGCCGTTAGGCCCGATAAGAATTGTTGGGTTCTTTTGAAATTTTAAATCTAGGCTGTTAAAAGTCAAGAAATTTTCAACATGAAGATTTGTAATCCGCATTAAATAAAATAAGTTTACCTCGCATATTTTAATATTATTATAACCAGTTTATTGATTCATAATTTTTATTAAATTTTTTTATTCTTAAATTGGTGCCGTTAACTTAAGCTCATTCTGATCACCTCATGCTTGCAATTAACAAAATTGGCTTAATCCATTCAGACAGCTGTTCATTTGATAATGTCGCTGAACCAATTTCCTCGTGAGCACATAGCTATAAAAGAACCTGAACGCTTTAAAATATTTCTTTACGCTATCAAATTTTGGCTTTTTGTGCGTTCTCAAAAGCATCTGTCATGTCCTTTATATGCTCATTCATCCTTTCCTTGAGGTTTTTCAGGCTCTCATGTATAACATGATCTAGTAATATGTGAGCAGGATTAAGGATATTAGGAAATCAGTTGACATAAAACACATGTACGTAGGATTGGATCTGCATAAGGCAACTATAAATGCGACTGTAATGGATGAGAATGGCACTGTGCTACACGAAGTAAAAATAAAGTCTGAACCAGATAGCCTAAGGAACTTTTCAGACTCAATACCATTTGGATCGGACATAGTAATAGAGAGCTCTTCAACATGGTACTGGGCATATAGGATATTATCTGAAAGGCACAACGTTACCTTATCAAACCCACTAAAGACCAAGGCAATAGCTGAATCAAAGGTAAAGACAGATAAGGTAGATTCTTTTACTCTTGCAAACCTGCTAAGGGGAGGATATATAGCGGAAAGCTACATACCTCCTATGGAATTGATGCAGCTAAGGGAGATGGTCAGGTACAGGGCAAGCCTTGTAAGAGTTAGGTCAATAATAAAGAACAGAATACATGCTCATTTGCTGATGTACAACATAAAGATCAATGCATCTCCTTTCACAAAGGAATTCATTAAAACTTTAAGAGAGCTGAACGATTACAAGATAAACGGCTACCTAAATGTCCTTGAAGTGTTAAACAAGGAAATAGATGACATATCAAACAGAATAAAGGAGATTGCAAATGACAATGAAGATGCAAAGCTTTTGATGAGCATTCCAGGAATATCTTTCTACTCTGCGCTTTTCATAATCAGCGAAATAGGAGACATAAACAGGTTTCCAGACTCAGGACATTTGGTTTCGTACGCAGGCCTAGCTCCATCAACTCGTTCTTCAGGGAATAAAGTGTACCATGGACCGATAACAAAGCAAGGAAGCAGTTACTTAAGGTGGATACTAACTCAAGTTACGTGGGCAAACATAAGGAAAGAGCCTAACGGAACAGTTGGCAACTTCTACTCTAAGCTAAAGAAGAAAAAGGGAAGTTCTAAAGCAATAGTTGCTGCGTCTGCAAAGATGCTTAGGATAATTTACTGGGTGCTTAAAGAGCACAGGCCATATCAAAGTTAATGGGTCATGACCGCAAGGTTGGGGTTGGGGTAAGGCCTCGATGAACTAATTGCGGGCTGACCCGTTAACAAGGTATCGGAGGGATTTGACACTGGGGATTGCCCCGAATGGGTAAGTGATATATCCCTCATGAAATGGCAGAGATACGCTAGCTCACTCTATAACCCGTGACTAAAAATGCTAAATTACATCGTTCTAAACAGCATAATAGTTACTATTGAAACGCTATCATACAGAAAAAGCATCGCCGATAAATTAATAAGCAGCTCACATGGGTACCATTAAAGTGAGGTCAGGACTTCCCTGTTCATGTCTACGCTTGCTTTTATAAAAGCTGAAAGCTTCGCCGTTCACAGCTCTGAACGACAAAAACCTTTTTATAAGTCATTTGATCTCTTTTTTCATTGCTTGGTTTGTCAACTTATAGCTGGTGGGGTGCCTGAGCCGACTTCTCAGGCTATACCGGCTCGCATCAGAAAAGCCGTTGAAGTAAAGTTCAGCACCAGAAGGACGCTCAGGATAAGGCTTCTGCCAAAAGGAGGTGCTGAAAGAAAGCTAAGCTACTAGTTGATGAGCGCCATAGGGCTTGAAGCTCAGGAATAGGGGATGAAAACGTATGAAGCGATTGAATACAATACATCAAGGATTTGCACTTATCATGGTGTAAAAGCAACACACAGTCTGAGAGGAGTGATAAATTGCCCTTTAGGTCATAAGATACATTCAGACCTAAAACGGGGCTCTAAACATATCGAAAAAAGCAACCGGAATGCTGATACTGGGCGCTGCAAAGCCGCTTTCATATCTTGTGTTTCATAACGGAGCAGCTCCCGTTAAAGGTGAGTAAACCCGAAGACCTCAGGAACCCTAGCCATTTTAAGGCGGGGAGGAGGTCAGTATACAAACAGTTTTATCTTTTCTGGATCTTTCATAAGAGCTGTACCTATCAGAAACGCATCAGCTCCGCTTTCAAGAAGCCTTATTATTTGAGGTCTTTCTTGTATGCCACTTTCAGCAACCTTTATAGATTTAGGGGGAGCAATTTTCAAAAGCTCAGCAACTCTTTCAACATTAACAGTCAAAGAATTAAGATCTCTTGCGTTTATTCCTATCATTTCAGCGCCACATGCGTTTGCAACATTTAGATCGTTCTCATTCTCTACCTCTACAAGCGGCACCATACCGTAACTTTTTATATAATCATAAAGAAAGCAAAGCTCATCATATTCCAGTATCTTGACTATCAGCAGGACGGCATCAGCACCTATGCTGTAAGCAGTATCTACTTGTGCCTCTGTAACTACAAAATCTTTGAAAAGCAAAGGCAATTTTACATTTCTTGAAATAGCTTCAAAAGTCTCATAGCTCCCCGAAAAGTAAAGAGGTTCCGTCAGTATGCTAAGAGCTGCAGCTCCAAATCTTTCCATCAACTTTGCATATTCTAAAGGATCTCTGTCTTGTTTGAATCCTGAAGGGGAGCTTCTTTTAAACTCTGCAATTATAGGGTTAAGTTTTTTCTCTTTCTTTTTTAGTATGCTGTCCTTAATATCATAAAGGTTCCGTTCTCTGTTTTTTATGACTGCTTTCCTTTTTTTAGCAGCTTTAACTACTTCATCAAGCCAGCCATTAAGCTCTTTTGGCATTGCTTTACACCTTATTGAAAAAGTTATAGAGGATTTTCTTTCCTACTGAAGTTCCTATGCTTTCAGGATGAAACTGGGTCCCGTAAACCCTGTACTCTTGATGATGAATGCCCATTACTTCGCCATCTTCCAAGCTTACGGCATCTACTTCTAGTGGCTGTTTTACATTTTCAATAACAAGGCTGTGGTATCTTGTTGCAAGAAACTCTGAGTTTATCCCATGATATATAGGGGAATTGGAAAAATGCTTTATCCTGCTTATCTTTCCATGCATTATTTTATTCGCTTTTCTTATATTTGCACCATAAGCTATTCCTATGGCTTGATGACCAAAACAAACCCCTAACAATGGAAGCCTTCTCCCAACAACCTTTATTAGATCTATAACTATTCCAGCATCTTCTTTTTTGTCTGGCGAACCCGGTCCAGGGGATATTATAATTCTGTCAGGGTTTATTCTCTCAACGGCTTTAACTGATATTTCATCATTTCTGACCACTATTGGAACGCTTCCAAGTTCTCCTGCATACTGCGCTATATTGTAAACAAAGCTGTCGTAATTATCAATTATAAGAGTTATGTCACTCACTCGTTATCACCTGCCGCAAGTCTTAGAGCTTTCATTTTGAACTCAGTCTCCCAATATTCATTCTCAGGCACAGAATCGTAGACTATACCGGCTCCCGCCTGAATCCTCATCAGGTCTTTATTGAAAAAGGCACTCCTGATCGCAATAGCAAATTCTGAATCTCCATTAGATGAAAAAAAGCCAACAGCCCCAGCATATGGTCCGCGTTTATAAGGTTCTATATCTTCTATAACGTTCATGGCGTATGGCTTTGGAGCGCCGCTAACTGTTCCAGCTGGGAAAGTAGCTTTTAAAACATCAGGTGCGTTTAGATTTTTTCTTATCGTACCGATTACTCTGCTTACCATGTGCTGCACATGGCTGTACTTTTCTACGTACATAAGGTCCGGTACTTTTACAGATCCATAATAAGAAACCTTGCCAGCATCGTTTCTTGCAAGGTCTACCAGCATTAAATGCTCTGCTCTTTCTTTTTCTGATTTTACCAGCTCTTTTTCAAACTTAAAATCTTCTTCTGAATTTTTTCCACGAGGCCTTGAACCAGCTATAGGATAGATTTCAATGACTCCATCCTGAAGGCTGAAAAGCGTTTCTGGACTGGCTCCTGCTAGCTTTCTATCTCCAAACTTAAGGTAGTACATATAAGGAGAAGGATTTATAGCCCTTAACTTTTTGTAAAACGAGAAGGGGTCTCCTCTGAAAGTGTAAGAGTAGAATCTAGAAATAACTGCCTGAAAAACATAACCAGAAACAATTTTTTCGTGGACAGACTTTACAGCGTTTTCAAATTCACCCTTTTTAATTGAATCCAGTTCTAGCTTCGCCTTAAAATCTTCATCTTCTCCGCATTTAGTATTTGGCTCTTCACCATAAATGTAAACGTTTTCCTGATAGTTATCATATATTATTATATTCTTAGGAATAAAGAACTCAAAGTCGGGCCACTGCTCTGCTTCAGGCTTGTTATCCTTTAAACTTTCCCAGTATCTTACAGCGTCGTAACTCACGTAACCTATAGGTCCCCCTTTGTACCTGCCCGGGAAAGGTATTTCCTGAGATCTAGCTATGAGTTCATTAAAAACTTCTACAGGATCATAAAAATCCCTTGAAAACGTTCCGTAGGTCTTTCCTTTTTTCCCATTTATTCTTTCTTTTGCACCCCAAGCTATTATTGAATACCTGGTAAGGTGTTCAGGTCCCTTAACGCTTTCTAAAAGCGCTGCAGTCTCATTCTCTTTTTCTATACATGAAAAAAGTCTATAAGGCTCAGGCATTTGAGAAATTTTCTTTTCAATTAGACTCATGTTTAACAACCTCTATTATTCGTTTCATTTTCTGTTCATCTTTTTTCCCTGGTGCAGATTCAATTCCGCTTGAAACGTCTATCCAGGCTGGATTTATCTTAATATACTCTTGAACGTTATCCGGTGTAATGCCGCCTCCGAGTCCTGAATCAGGCCTAAAATTAAGAAGCTCTTTTGCGACTTCAAGGTCAACCTTAGTGCCCTTTTTTGCTGAATCTATAAGTGGAACTGCGTTATGAACTGTATCGATCAGTCTGATATAGTTTAGCCCTTCTTTTGATGAAGGGACATAAAGTATAAATTTTGCAGAGTAAGAGTTTAGCTCTTCAAGCTCATTATTTTCAAGAACTTTGTGAATCTGTATATAATCAACCAGTCCAAGAACATCCATAAAATTCATTTCAAGCTTAACAGCTACAATGGGAACTTTCAAGACGCTTTTAGCTTTAGCAATAATAGATGGCGCAACATATCGTATCTGTCCTGGTTGAGCTATAAAGCCAAGCATGTCTGCGCCAAGCATCTCTGCTTTTACTGCATCTTCTATTCTAGTGATGCCGCAGAACTTTACTTTCACTAGACCATCTCCTCAAACTTTTGAAGTTTGTCGGTTATGCCATGTGAAGATATGACATCCTTTAGCGTTTCTAAGCCGTCTCCTATGAGCTGATCCGCAAGGTCCAGACCATCTGAAATGCTTTTAACGCTTTCTGAAGCTAAAAGGGCTATCGCAGCGTTTACAGATACAAACTTTCTTATTGCGTTATCTTTTCCTTTTAACGCCTTAACAAATCTTAATGCCGATTCTTCAGGGCTATTAACTTTTAATATATCAGGTCTTACAGGCTCCCTGAGCCTTAAATCTTCGATTGTAATGTTAAAACTTTCATAGCCTTTTCTTTTGACTTTTATTACTGATGTTTGACCCGATACCGATACCTCATCAATACCAGGATGACCGTGAACAAGGTATATGTTTTCAGCTCCAAGTTTCACGAAAGCTTCTGCAATAGGCACCATAAATTTGGTTGAAAATACCCCCACTACCTGTCTTTTGACTCCTGCAGGGTTGGTTAGCGGTCCTAGCATGTTAAAAATCGTCCTTATGCCTAGAGCTTTTCTGACGGGCGCAACGTTTTTCATAGAAGGATGATAAAGCTGTGCAAAAAGAAAGACAAAACCGGAATTCCGCAAAAGATTTTCAGCTTCTTCTGGTCTTACTATTATGTTGTAACCAAGCGCTTCAAGAAAATCAGCCGAACCGCTCCTGCTGCTTACTCCTCTATTACCGTGTTTTGCAACTCTGATAACTCTGCTTATTATTATTGCTGAAGCGGTGCTCGCATTAAAGGTTCCGATGCCATCTCCCCCTGTGCCGGCGGTATCAACGGCATCATACCACGGGCCTACCCTTATAGAAGAATTCCTCATAGAAATAGCGAAACCAGCTATTTCATCAGGTGATTCTCCTTTTGCTCTTAAGGCTACTAGTATGGCTGAGGTTTGGGCTTCTGTTAGCTCTCCCTTAATTATGGCTGAAGCTATTTCTGAAGATTCTGTTATGCTCAAGTCCTTTCCTTTAAGAAGCATTTCAAGCATTTCACTCAAATTCATCAAGTATATTTCTCACCTTTTTCACGACGTCAAGAGCACCTTTTAGACCTACAGCTTCAAAGGCTTCGATGTACGCTGTTCCTACGGCAACACCATCAGCGCCAGCGCTCAGCGCTTCTCTTATATCATCATCGTCTTTTAGTCCGAATCCAACGATTAACCTGTTATCTATAAGATTTTTAACTCTCTTTACAAGAGTCCCGACACCAACGGGGGTAACAATTCCGGTAGTAGGTCTTATGCCATAGTAAAGAAAAGGTCTTGAAAGAGCTGAAACTTCAGATATAAGTCTGTCTGGGACAAAAGGAGATACAAAAATTACGTGTTCGAGCCTTTTTTCAGAAATTTGTTTAATGTAGCCAGAATAACTTTCAGGGAAGTCTACGAGCAGATCAGGAAACAGAACACCATCAGCTCCATGCGACTTGACATTTTCAAGAAATTCGTCAAGGTTATTCTGAACGCTTTCAAGGTAAGTGAGCACAATTATTTTCTTTTCTGTAAAGTTCCTTGATTTTGATATTAGCTCTGAAAAATTTTTAAAAACGGATTTTACCTTTGAGTATGACTTCCTTATCAGAGGCCCATCATACTTTGCAAAATCAGGTGGATAACCAAGTTCAAAAACATCAGTGCCCAATTCGTCTGCCTCTTTTATAAAATTTAGATAGTCTTCTTCGTTTGGGTAACCAATGGTCATGTAGCTAACCAGAAGCTTTTTCATGTTTTATTTAGCCTCCATCTTTTGATAATAAGAAAGATCGAGAAGCCCATGTCCGCTTAGGTTAAAAGCGATAACGGGCCTTTCCTTTTTTTCTCTTGCTTCTTGAGCTACCTTTATAGCCGCCATTATTGCGTGCGCACTTTCAGGGGCTGGTACAATGCCCTGTGTTCTGGCAAAAAGCATTGCAGCTTCATAAATCTCGGTTTCGCTGAATTCCATCCATTCAACAGTCTTATCCCGAACCAGAAGACTTAATGTGGGAGCAAGCCCATGGTATCTGAGTCCACCAGAATATATAGGAGGGGGTACATAGTCTTTCCCTAGTGTTATCATCTTAAGCATTGGTAATAGACCAGCAGAATCCGGGAAGTCGTATTCATAAACGCCTTTGCTGAACTTTTTAATTTCAGAAGAACTAACGGCAATGTACCTCGAACCTTTTTTAGATCCTATAAATGGGTAAGAAAAACCCGCAAAGTTGCTCCCGCCTCCTACGCATCCTATAAGTACATCAGGCGTTTCGCCAATGTAGTCAAATTGGTTTATTGCTTCGAGACCTATTACCGACTGATGTAACAAAACGACTTCCATAACGCTTCCAACGAGGTACCTGTAACCTTTGTTTATGGCATACTCTATAGCCTCACTCATAGCTATCCCTAAAGATCCAGGGTTAGAGGGATTCTTTCTTAGCTCTTTTCTGCCGTATTCAGTAATCTCAGAAGGGCTAGCATACACTTCAGCGCCATAAAGGTTCATCATAGTTCTCCTGCCAGGTTTCTGTTCATAGCTAACCCTGACCATAAAAACCGTGGACTTGATTTTCATTAAAGCGGCTGCAAGCGCGACAGCTGTACCCCACTGCCCTGCACCGGTTTCTGTTACAACTCTTTCGACACCTTCTTCTTTGGCAAAATATGCCTGAGGTATAGCTGTGTTTATCTTATGAGAACCAGAATGAGTTGCGCCTTCATATTTAAAGTAGATCTTTGCAGGTGTATCAAGGGCTTCTTCAAAGTTTTTTGCCCTCATAAGGGGTGTGGGTCTACCCGCAAGTGAATACAGTTCTATTACATCATCAGGGATCTTAACATACCTTTCAGCGGTAAACTGCTGTCTGAGAACTTCTTTAGGAATTATGCTGTTTAAAAGTTCAATTCTTGAGAAGTTAGAATCTTCAGGATCACGAGGGGGAGGAAGAGGCCTTGAAAGGTCTGGTACTATATTATACCAATAACGCGGGATAAATTCTATCATTGCAAAAAAATTAACCTTAAGGTATAAAAATGTTACTCTATGTATTTTTTATTGCATCAATGTACTACACATTTTTAGTTTATCAAAACGTTAGAGTTTTAAGATGCCGGTTAACCGAATTGTGCTGAACAAGATCTTCCTGTATCCTCTCGAGCGATTTATTTTTCGTTTCAATGCCTATTGTAGCTAGAATCGCAGCCATGATGATTGCAAGCAATCCTGAGAACCACATAAAATTTTTTAGCAGTCCTGAAACAAGGAGGATCGGGATCAAACTTCCAAAAACGAAGTTAGCGATTCTGTTTATGGAAAACGTTAGGCCATCGGGTTTCGCTCTACGTAGGCGTAGGCAAGCATCAGCATACCTATCGTACGCGTAAAGCTTGGGCTTCACAACTTCATGCAACTCCCTCACGAGTTCATCGGGAGTCTTCCGCTCCGCCCCTGTCGGGACGCACCCACCCAGTAGGGATGGCAGCACCACTTTGTCCCACCATTCCTTCTGGGAAGCGCCCTCCATTCTCAGTTCAACGCGCTTCTTTCCGTCATCCCAATTTGTTATGTACCCGAACGTGAGGCGCATGTAGAGGTTTATTGCTGCGTTTAGCTGCCTGTCTATTCGGAGCCCGCACCTACTGCACTCAAAAACTGCTCCATTCAGGTCTTTGTTCTCCCACCCACACCTGGAGCAGTATGATGATGAGCCGTAGGGGTCGAGCTCCTTAACTTTAGCTTCACCCATCTTACCTATAAGTATCCTTGAAATGCCCCTCCAGTCGCTCCTCGAAATCATCCTGTTCCACAAGCGAGAACGCGTGTACATGCCATGCTTTGATAGTTCCTCTAGGCCAACAACTCCCGCTATAGACTGTATTACGCGAGCAATTTCTAGCTGGTGCTTTTTAGTACGGTTCCTCTCCCTTTTCGAGTATTTAGCAAGTATCTTCTTCGCTTTCTTTGACTTTGAAGCCTTCCTCTGCACGCTCCTTCTTTTTTCAAATGATGAGATGTGCACCGACGCTAGCTTCGATGTGTCTACCCTAACCCAACCTGTCTCTGGTGAGTAGCCATCTAAGGAAAGCAGGTTGAAATCCCAAGCCACGCTTGGCTTTTCTTGATTCTCATCCTTATAGTGCACTGGAAGGTGCACCTTTTCAAGCGTTATTATTGGTTCGCCAAGGCCCGCTGATGAAACTTCCTTAGGTAGAGGAAAGTACCTTTTAGAAAGATCAATGTACAAATATCCACCAGGTTTAATCGTTAACCTAAGCCTTTCGCCTTCAAGCTTGATGAGCGTTTGCTTAACTCTTGCAAAAAGCCTTCTTGCTGTGGGCTTATTCCTTTTTCTCTCTCCTTTAACGTAGTTCTTTCTCCATGATTTAAATATTGAATACGCTGTCTTTATTGCTGAGTCAACCCAGTGGGCAGCGTAAGGCCAATCCTCAAGAAGATTGTCCCTGAGCTTCTTCTTGTACTCTCTGCTGTGAATATCAACCTTGTACTTTGGTAAGAGCCTCCACTGCTTCTTTCCATTAACCTTCCTTTTTTTCCACTCTATGCTGTTCCAAAGCTCTTCTAGCACGCTGTTAACAGCATCCCTGTAAGCTTTGAGGAGCGGAAAGAGCTCATCCCCGAGCTCATGCTTGAGCGAATAGCTCTTTAGCATGCTTCACGACCTCCTAAGTCATCTTTGTACTAGAAAAAACTTTTGAATATCCAATAATGGTCCTTATGCCTTTTTCACCCTGCAACCTCCTGATTTCTGATTCTGGTATTCTCCTGCGACCGCCAGGTGTTCTCACAACCCTGATTTTGCCTTGCTTATCCCACTTCTGAATAGTCCTTGGGTGAAGGTCAAGGAGCAAACATGCCTCTTTCAAGGTATATAATTTTTCAGGCACAAAATATTATATGATAAGCACCTATATTAAAGCTATTTATTTTGAAACTGTTTGTGACGGAGTGGCTTCCCAGTTCATCGATACGCTTACGTGGAGAATACGTTAGAGATATTCTACCATCGTAGAGGCGTTTTCATCCCTGGGCGTCTAGCCTGCGTTCCACATGCAGAGCTCCGTTATTGCTGATTTCACTCGATCAAGTGCTGGCCTTATTCTAGGCAGAGCGGATTCCCCAACAGAGGTCTGCGTGGATTTCGGGGCAGTAAAGATCATGTGCTGAAGGCTTAAACTTTTCTATAAGGGGCTATCTGCAGTACAGAAGAGGACTTTCGCCCCCTTAACCCCGATAAAGTTAAATTGTGAGCAAAGCCGCAACTAGACCAGTAAGAAATACACCATCAAAGATTCCCGCACCTCCTATGCTAACGAATGAGGCACCAAGTCTGTCAATCTTGTTTATGTTCAAAAGATCAGCTCCTATAAGAGAACCCATTGTGCCGGCTATATAGGCCACAACAGGTGCCATTTGCCCTCCTAAAACTATGCCAAGAAGAGCTGCAAATATAGGAGGTATGAAAAACGGTGTGACAATACCTAACCCTTTAACGGGCCTTGCGATTGCATGAATAAAAAGAGTTGAGATTATAACTGAAATCAGTATTGGAAACCACATATTCAAATGAAGCAAAAACAAATATGCTGAAGCTAAAACCGGTATGAGCGCTCCACCAACGTTTACAGCCACAGTTACATTTTCATAAGAATAAAAAGGGACATAGAATTCCATTCCAAAAAAAGTATAGCTTTTGATCAGGACTATGGGTTCCCTGCTCCTTATTGTTGCTACGGGGATGTTTATGTTAGCTCCTATAAGCGAGAGAAACGTTATCAGTACGATCTGCACAGGGGTAAAACCGAGGATTTTGAAGGAGTAAAAAATTACAAAGAAAAGAACGAGCAACAATAAGATTGCAAAAACAAAATAAACGGCAAGCCTGTGCGACCTGTGAATTAAGGGCTTCAACAGATATACAATGCAGCGTTCAGTTTATATGTTTTTGTTCTTTTCTTATAATTAAGAGATGCAGGATGATAAAAAATGACCTTAAACTGCTTATACTACGGCACCTTAAAGCGGCTAACGTGGATTATGCTTTCAGCATAGCCAGAAACCTAAGCATTGAAACAGAAGATGCGGTTGAAGAACTTGAAGAACTTGAAGACGAAGGTTTTGTAGTGAAAGTTTTTGGCAGAGGATTAAAGAGGACAAAGGCAAAGATGAAGAGGTCGCCAGAAGTAAGAAAACATCATACATATTACACGCTGACAAAAAAGGGAAAAGAATATCTGAGAGAAAACGAAAGAAGCAAATCATGAGCTGTTTATAATGCTCAGAATCTTTTGTGCTATTTCGCTCAGCTTTTTCTTCTCTTCCTCGTTCAGCCCTTCGCTTTCAATCCTTTTTGCTAGCCTGTCAACAAGAACTTCCATCATAAATAAGATGCTCTTTACGTTTATGGCAAAAGGTATCGAGCTCATATAATCTATTCCATGAGGCGTCAGCCTGAGCTTTCCATCTTCAGTTCTTTCTATAAGGCCTTCCCTTTCAAGGTCCATAAGAAGAGGATAAAGGGAACCCGGAGAAGGTCTCCAGCCAAGAAGCCTTACAAGATCGTAAGCAATTTCGATGCCGTTCTTTGGAGATTCAAGAAGGCTAAACAAGACATATGTTCTTAAGCCTAAGTGTCCCCTTCCTCTGTGCATAACATAGTTTTGTATCGGCAGCTTAAAAACATAAAGATTATATAATCTGATTTTTAAAATCAGAGACTTATGCTTTAATCAAAAAATAAAAAATTTAAACCTTAATATCGTGTCCAGCTAAACTCTTTCCTCCAGTTTCAAAGCCTTTGTAATACCAGTATATTGAAGCCAGTAATCCTACCAGGAACACAACAGCAACCGCGGCAGATGAGTAATTAAAGAATGGCATAAACTGGGCAGATGATGAAGGATAGAAGTAAAGCGAGAGAATCATCGTTATAGTGCCGGCTATGATCCATACAAATGTCCTTGCCAGAGAAACCCATCTTCCTCTTGATATTGTCGGAAAAACTTCTGGCTCAAGCATTGCCCTAACTCCCCAAGTAAGCTCAACACCAAAGAACTGAATAGCTATGAGAGCTAGCAAAAGAAAACCGACTGTAGCTCCTGTTGCTGCAACATATGCCCAGAGCAAGATCCAGAGTATAAATTGTGAACCATAAGCAAGCAGAGCTGCATTTTTTCTTGAGATTTTGTGCGCAAAAAAGACCCCGAACGCTATTCCCAAAATTGCCATGGCAAAACCGCCTATTACAGGAACAACGCTCGAGTATTCGGAAAAGTACAGAAAGCCTATATCATAGGTTATCCATATGAAAGCTACGTCCTGAACTATTCCTATAAGGGTTATGAGGAACCACCTCATGGGTACGCCCATGGTAGGCCTGACATGCTCGGCGGCTTCCTGATCTACTTTTTGCCATGCTTCTTTAACCGATTCTGGGGTCTTTTCTGCGGCTTCTGCGGCTTCCCAGGGTACAGACTCTTTAACCGAGAAAAAGCCTATTATAAGAGCTATTAAAGGAGCAAGGAGCAGCAAAACATATGCTACTTCATCCTGAATTGATGATAATCCAAGAAGGGCTGGAATAAAAACAAGCGCAACGCCTATGTTCCCAAAGTTCTGCACTATTACAAGCAGGTTCCCCCTGTACTTTGCTGGAACGCTTTCAGAAATCGCTGTAAGGATTGGCGTTTCAGCACCAATAGCAGCCATACCGACAAGTATGAACGAAATTATGATTGCTGCGGCATTGGTAGGAGCCGCCAGATAGATTGCTATGCCAATGACGATCATGGCTGCTGTTATTAGGAAAGCCGTCCTCCTTCCTAGATAATCTGTCATGAAACCTGCAAGCAGAGCGCCAAAGCCTCCAGCTATAAAGCCTGCACTCAAACTAAGGTAATAATATGAACTCGGAATTATGCTCGTAATTGCAAAAACTGGCCCGTAACTTTCAGCTACACCGTAAACAAGCATTCCCATTGCTAGTGCGAAAATCGCTAACCAGGGTATTCTGCTCTTTGTCTGAACTTGATTTGCACCAGCTTTGCCGGCCGCGTTGGTGATCCTTTCATCCTTTTTGTCGGGTTCTTTAGATAAGTTCATAAGTAATAATCTAATTGAATACGTATTATATAAGTGTTTCTTTGTAGAAAAAGGTGCCGTTAACTAAAGGCTTATTTTTTTAACAGTGCCCTATTTCTAGCAAATGATCACACAAACCAGAAACAAGACCCAATAGCACTTATACTCTATGCCTTATATCTTTATTTCTCCAGTTTGAGCATGAGGAGGGCTTCCCATGTACTCGAGCCAATAATCAAGAGAAGCCATGTAGCAATATGGAAATGGATTCAGAAGTATTCTTTCGTATTCGACTCCTTTGACGTTGACAAGCACGATGTCAATTCTATATTTACAGTACTCCCGTAAGTACATCATTTCAATTATAATTAACAATATAATTGATGATTTTTTATTTTTGATTAACTTTGGTTTAATGCCATATAGTTTTGTTTGGGGCAAATTTTAGCCCCTAGCTAATAGTTCAATATAAGGACCTCATATTCAGCCTGTTCAAATAATCACTTAGGAGGCCCCAGTCCGCTTACTATTATTATTTCCGTTCCAACAATATGCTTGAAAAAGTACACTGTTAGGGCTTTTCTTTGAACTTCAACCCTTGTGAGTATCCATAAGTTGTAGAGAATTATGGAGAGCATGAAGTATATCGCCCTTAGCGTAAAGTTCCTGCTTGTCGTCTTAGCCTCAAACCCATCCTCAACCCTGTAAGACGTTTTTATTCTTACTATATTGTACTCATAAATGTGATGCGGCGGGCGGGATTTGAACCCGCGATTTCCAGCGTGGCAGGCTGACGTCCTAGACCAGGCTAGACGACCGCCGCTTTGTTAAAAAGTTTACAAAAAGAGCTTAAAAGCTTTGCTATTCATATTTATACGTTAAACTGACCTCTTCATCGCCCTAAACAGTAGATCAAAACTTTTTAGTGCAGGATGGCTGTTTAACGTTATGGCCATAAACAACATCCTGCGATCTAATAATGGTAACAAGTACTTATTATACATTTATGAATCTATCGACAAGGTCTCTTATCTGGTATAATAGCAAAAACATCATAAAATCAGACAAAAGTTTTGATCTACTGTTACAGACGGGGTCACTTGTAAAAAGATGAATGGTACTGTTTAACCGCTTGCATCGCTTATGCGGCCAGAGTTATCATGTATAAAGTATTTTTTATTATCCTTGTTGGTTTATGCTATTTTAGAATCCCAGATACCCTTGTTTACTTCCTGAATTACTTCTTTCGGATTTTTTCCTTCAACTTTTATACCCATAGATACGCAGGTTCCCAGGACTGTTTTTACTGCTCCCTTGAGCGTCTTCGCGCTCATGATGTCAAACTTGGCCTTTGCAACTTTAACCACGCTGTCAAATTTTATGTCGCCAGCCCACTCTGTTCCTGATTTGCCTGAACCTTTCTGGGCGTTTGCTTCTTTTAGCAACAGCGCTGACGTTGGCGGCAGTTTAACGGTTACGTTAAATGATTTGTCTTCACCTACTTCGACCACTACTGGAACCTTCATCCCTTTGTAATCAGCTGTCAGCTCGTTAATTTTCTTAACAACCATCGGCACATTCAGACCCAGAGGACCCAATGCTGGGCCTATGGGTGGCCCTGCGTTAGCTTCTCCCCCTACCACAACGAAGTTAAAAGCTTTCTTTTCTGGCATCTAGATTCCTTTGTATCCCCTTTTTAAAAGATTTTCTAAAACCTCTAAAAGTATCTTTTAACGCGTAAAGGTTAAGATGCGGATTTTCAAAAATACAGTAGTTTGTCTTTAAACAAATCTGAGGACGTGTTTAAAAAATATTCGCTCAGATGGAAACCAAAACGTAAACTTAACTCTTCGGTCCTAGTTCTAAGCCTTTCAGCGTTTATCATCGATTTTGCCCTTGTATACCTGAACCGGTACTTATTTGTTGAAGGAAAAGTGGGTACAGCGATCTTTTTTATACTTTTCCCATTTGTAATCGAGTTCGTGACAATCTGGGGGATCTGGGGGATCGCGGCTTCTTTTGCAGGAATAAGCGCGGGGCTGATTTATGTATCAAGGTTAAAACCTTTGTATGCCTTATTTTTAAGCTCTGTTTACCTTTCACCTGCATTGATATCATTTGTGGTCTACAGGGGCGTGCTAAACAGGTTTGACATCGATCCTCTAAGGAGGGATCTTTTGAGTTCTGAGATAGACGGTAAAAAGGCCAAAAGGCTGCATGCGTGGATTGCTTTCCTGATCATAAACGATGTTCTGTTAAACCTGATTGAAGTAGTCTCCGGACTTTACTTTCTTAGTATAATAGGCTATTTTACAAAAGATGAAACCGTTTTCTGGTTCTATGTATGGAGCTTTTCTAACTTCATAAGTGACATAATAATCGAACCCATCCTGATAAAAACGATGACAGAAAGCCTTGAAGAGCTCGGGATAGTTAACCTCGGCTGGGTCACGTAAACTACCCCCTAACTGAAAGGCTCTCTGGTAAAAAGATGAACTGACTGCTTAAATTTATTGTTAAAGCTTATGGTTTTCTCAACCGGGAAAGCTGTGTCTGTTTTGTAAGCTAAAAAATTTTTGCAATTGAACTATCTATCGAGCATCAAAAAG
>Ga0208683_100271_pt1 | contig 21999 bp, 6 predicted proteins | sample BED_Mat_host_9_1_FD_187141 | JGI IMG/M metagenome (GOLD analysis project Ga0208683, IMG submission 187141) | Extremophilic microbial mat communities from Yellowstone National Park, USA - BED_Mat_host_9_15 (SPAdes) (version 3) | ecosystem: Environmental > Aquatic > Thermal springs > Hot (42-90C) >... | reverse complement strand
AAAGTTTCAATTCCTTCTAGGATGCTTCCCGTGACGCTATTGATGACGACAAGAACGTTGTTCTCTTTCAATTCCTTCTAGGATGCTTCTCCTACATAAGCGGGCAATCAATCTCCGTAACAAACAGCACTTTCAATTCCTTCTAGGATGCTTCGAAATTTTGGCCTACCTAAAGGCCAATGGCCTTGTTTCTTTCAATTCCTTCTAGGATGCTTCCAAGGCAAGGAGTTGAAGACGAAGGGGGGGCTATTCGACTCTTTCAATTCCTTCTAGGATGCTTCCGCATACTACTGTACAGAATGCAAAAAAATCTTAGCAGTTCACTTTCAATTCCTTCTAGGATGCTTCGTCAGAGCTGAAACGTCAGCTAGATCGTTAAAGAACTGCCTTTCAATTCCTTCTAGGATGCTTCTTTTGATTAAATTTTTCTTCATCCAATTCTCTTAAAACTATCTTTCAATTCCTTCTAGGATGCTTCAGGATAGCGTGTTCATCCTCCGCTAGCACAACTTTGGGCTTTCAATTCCTTCTAGGATGCTTCAACTTCCTGAGCCTCGGCCGGGGTGTCGTAGGCGAATAACCTTTCAATTCCTTCTAGGATGCTTCTTCAAATTAGCCGCAAGAATATGCGAAAATGCTCAGATCTGCTTTCAATTCCTTCTAGGATGCTTCGTTGAGGTTCAACGGCGTTGCCGTGCAACTCAGCGAAGATGCTTTCAATTCCTTCTAGGATGCTTCGACATTTGCAGCGATGCTAACCCTGTTTATCTTCAAATTCTTTCAATTCCTTCTAGGATGCTTCCAAAGTGGTTGGCGAAGTCCAAAAGGAGGGTGGTAAAGAACTTTCAATTCCTTCTAGGATGCTTCAATAGCGGGTTACCATCCGCCTATGAAGGAAATAATCTTTCAATTCCTTCTAGGATGCTTCAGATACCAGACTCTGCAAATGCTATCTTACTTACCTCTTATCTTTCAATTCCTTCTAGGATGCTTCTATTTTGCAATTGGAGGCTTAATCCCGTCTAGCAAAACTTTCAATTCCTTCTAGGATGCTTCTACATTAAAAAAACTTTTAGATATTCGCCATATATAAGCTTTCAATTCCTTCTAGGATGCTTCAACACTAGGTTCAGCAGTTTCGGGCTGGGGGATTATAATAGTTCTTTCAATTCCTTCTAGGATGCTTCATGCGGAAAACTGGAAGTGCCAGATGGAAAAGCCATACATCTTTCAATTCCTTCTAGGATGCTTCATAAATGGCTATATAATGATACGAAATAGAACGTTCTATTTCTTTCAATTCCTTCTAGGATGCTTCTTAAAAATAACCGCAAGTTCTCCCAATGAAATTGAATTAACCCTTTCAATTCCTTCTAGGATGCTTCGTCCCAGTCCCTAACGTTACATTTATCTCTATGCTCTTTCAATTCCTTCTAGGATGCTTCAGTTCGCTGAGTTCGTCTATTCCCATCCCCTCTTCGATATCTTTCAATTCCTTCTAGGATGCTTCGTACTACCGCCACGAGTGTTAGTATCACCAACACGGCAAACTTTCAATTCCTTCTAGGATGCTTCATCGCATAATAGAGGACAATGCGGAGTGCACGAAGGAAGGCTTTCAATTCCTTCTAGGATGCTTCTTTTCGTCCTTGAATATTAGCCCGAAGGGCTCCACCTCCTTTCAATTCCTTCTAGGATGCTTCCTATAGAAGATATAGTTATAATTGAATGTAGAAAGTTCACCTTTCAATTCCTTCTAGGATGCTTCGAGGACTTGAGGGAAAAGGTCAACTTGGTCAGCATCGACTTTCAATTCCTTCTAGGATGCTTCAGAGACTACCTCTACAACCCTTCTATGTTGTCACCTTTTTCTTTCAATTCCTTCTAGGATGCTTCTTGCAGAAAAAGTCAGTTTCGATGTAACTTATTACAATTTCTTTCAATTCCTTCTAGGATGCTTCGCCGTGCTGAAGAAATCTATCATCTCAGATAGCATAGCTTTCAATTCCTTCTAGGATGCTTCTTTCTTGCTCTTGCCTACATGGGCATATCCTACAGCCCTCTGCGTTTGTCTTTCAATTCCTTCTAGGATGCTTCCAAAATATGAACTATTTGAGGGAGCTGATGACGGAGGAGACTTTCAATTCCTTCTAGGATGCTTCGGTCTTCATTCTCGTAATCAAACGCCCCAGAATAAGGAAGCTTTCAATTCCTTCTAGGATGCTTCAAATTATGGCTAAGATTAACGAATTAAGAGAAGAATACATAACTTTCAATTCCTTCTAGGATGCTTCTTGCTTAATTTTTTTTTCAAGTTTTACAATTCTCTTCTTTACTTTCAATTCCTTCTAGGATGCTTCCCATGGCTAAAAGTAATAAAGGACAGAGTGGCATTTGTATACTTTCAATTCCTTCTAGGATGCTTCGTAAGAGGTGTAAGATACATGGTTGAATCAGAAGACGATACTTTCAATTCCTTCTAGGATGCTTCGGAATTGAAAAATGTGGCAGATGAACTGAAAGTACACTTTCAATTCCTTCTAGGATGCTTCATAATGAACTAGTACTATTGGCTTACAATTGCAGAAATCTTTCAATTCCTTCTAGGATGCTTCAATTTACCAATTCCTTTAATAACTCAAATTCTGCAATTAACTTTCAATTCCTTCTAGGATGCTTCAGTAGCTCACTCCCACGGTAATGGTGAGAGCGTTACATTAACTTTCAATTCCTTCTAGGATGCTTCATGGAATTGAAATTTTATTAGTATTCTGGTCTTTATCGTCTTTCAATTCCTTCTAGGATGCTTCGATGTAATTCCGCTAGTCGTGTATCATGCGGTAGATGTCTTTCAATTCCTTCTAGGATGCTTCTAAGGACACGTTTGATGACTTCAGAATTTTAGTTAGTTCAATCTTTCAATTCCTTCTAGGATGCTTCTGCCCTGGAGGCGGCATCCGAAGTTTGGAACTACGAGGTCTTTCAATTCCTTCTAGGATGCTTCATCGTCCTGTCCTCTGCCTGATAGAAGTCTATCGTAGTGACTTTCAATTCCTTCTAGGATGCTTCTTCTCTAAATTGCTCATTGACTTCGCATTCGACAACAAGACTTTCAATTCCTTCTAGGATGCTTCTAGTGCCCTAGCTACCTTAAGGCCAAAGCCTTGATATATCTTTCAATTCCTTCTAGGATGCTTCCACCCAGCAGAACGGGTTTTAGGTATGACCTTGAGTAGGCCTTTCAATTCCTTCTAGGATGCTTCAAAGTTACAAAAAGGGGATGTAGCCTTGGTGGCAATGCCTTTCAATTCCTTCTAGGATGCTTCTTAGAACTGGTTGAAGACCTTGATACCAAACAAGTCTTTATAAACTTTCAATTCCTTCTAGGATGCTTCCTCGTCACCCCCCATCTTGTAGGTCACCAGGTAGCAATCCCTTTCAATTCCTTCTAGGATGCTTCGGCATTAAACAAATCTTCAGCAAACTCTAATGTCTCTTTAACTTTCAATTCCTTCTAGGATGCTTCCTAGAGGATGCCTCCTTCACATGGAAGACTTTAGACCCCTTTCAATTCCTTCTAGGATGCTTCTACAACGGCTATTATGGTAATACCGCATCTATTTCCTTTCAATTCCTTCTAGGATGCTTCCAGGAAGTTTTAAGAAGCAGGCTTCCGATGGTGTTATACTTTCAATTCCTTCTAGGATGCTTCTTAGTAGTTGGATAGTCATACTGGCTATCCAACTCAATAGCTTTCAATTCCTTCTAGGATGCTTCGGATGAGCTGAAAGTACAGGAAGATGAGGAGGAGGAAGACTTTCAATTCCTTCTAGGATGCTTCCTGCAGAGAGGGACATATCGCTAAAGGACGGTACCATAACTTTCAATTCCTTCTAGGATGCTTCATCTAACCTAAGAACTGTAGAATATCCTATAATCTTCAACTTTCAATTCCTTCTAGGATGCTTCCACCGTAAATTTGGTTCCCTGAACGTCTACCCTCTTCCTGATCTTTCAATTCCTTCTAGGATGCTTCTTGGGAGGAGTGCGAGCCTTCACCAACGCAGGGATCAACTTTCAATTCCTTCTAGGATGCTTCCGCATCAAACGCGGCAATAGCGATGTTGTTAGTAAGACTAACTTTCAATTCCTTCTAGGATGCTTCCTGGCGGGCTTCGTGGCAGACAGTGTTGTGCAGCTATTTACTTTCAATTCCTTCTAGGATGCTTCAGAACCGTTTTAACTAAAGTAGTCTTCCCCGACTCCATCGGCCCTTTCAATTCCTTCTAGGATGCTTCTACGTTACAGAATTGATTGCCAAAGAAATTTTCCTTTCTTTCAATTCCTTCTAGGATGCTTCGCGAAAGGAGGAGGGCTGAGCAGCCTCACGGGCATGGCCTTTCAATTCCTTCTAGGATGCTTCTTTTTTGATTTAACAATACTATGCGGTGAGAAAAGCCACTTTCAATTCCTTCTAGGATGCTTCAAGTATTCTAAGCCAACACGAGGAGGATGAGCAAGATGCTTTCAATTCCTTCTAGGATGCTTCAAATCGCCTAAACAATGCTGACATTTACATAATATCCCAAACTTTCAATTCCTTCTAGGATGCTTCGTCTGCTTTGAATAATGTGCGATGTAATGGCGAATATCTTTCAATTCCTTCTAGGATGCTTCTACATCATCAACTACCCAAAGTACAGGTGGGTATTCTGCTCTTTCAATTCCTTCTAGGATGCTTCCAAGAACTAAATGTACTTGACGGGAAAGCGAATAATGTAATGCTTTCAATTCCTTCTAGGATGCTTCGATACGGCAATATAAGATTTGTATTTATCGTCTATTGTCTTTCAATTCCTTCTAGGATGCTTCGAGGACGACTCTGTCGCGTTTGGCGTAACTTTATAGTATGTCTTTCAATTCCTTCTAGGATGCTTCTTTGGCAACATCGTTTAGAATTCCGTGAATTTCTGTAGGACTTTCAATTCCTTCTAGGATGCTTCTTGCAACAACTGCATTTAGCTAGGACTACGTTATTTAACCTTTCAATTCCTTCTAGGATGCTTCAGGGAAGCTAACGCCTGAGTGCGTTCAGGACGCCATCGACTTTCAATTCCTTCTAGGATGCTTCCTCATTTCTTGCCCCTCATTAACAAAATTACTATAACTTTCAATTCCTTCTAGGATGCTTCTTAAGTCGTAAGTAATATTATTAGCTGGATTTGTATTATCTTTCAATTCCTTCTAGGATGCTTCCAAGAAACTATGGGTATAATAATCCTAGGTGAATTCATCAACTTTCAATTCCTTCTAGGATGCTTCCCGTGAGCGGAAACCCTGGGGCATATCAGCTCAACGTTACTTTCAATTCCTTCTAGGATGCTTCGGGACTTGAGCCTCTATCAAAACAATGCAAAAGTAGCACCTTTCAATTCCTTCTAGGATGCTTCTCCCCTTCAAAACGGAGGGGAGTGGCTTCTTGGATGCCAACTTTCAATTCCTTCTAGGATGCTTCCACAGAAAGAGCAGAAGAGAAGATGGCGGTGTTCGCCGCAACCTTTCAATTCCTTCTAGGATGCTTCATATGGTAATACAAACATTCTTTACGATAAAGATTTAAAAATCTTTCAATTCCTTCTAGGATGCTTCTTCTTCAGTTCTTCCCCTGCACCGCCCAATCCCTCCTTTCAATTCCTTCTAGGATGCTTCTTCTGCCAATAGTTATACAAGTCGACGGCTTCACCCCCCAAGCTTTCAATTCCTTCTAGGATGCTTCTACTTTCTCTCTGGCCAATGCGTTGACGTCGTGAAGTGCCTTTCAATTCCTTCTAGGATGCTTCGCCGCCACCTCCACCGCCTCCATATCCACCGGCATTGGCCTTTCAATTCCTTCTAGGATGCTTCCTGTTTACATATTTAATCGGGAGGAGGGCCGCAGATCTGCTTTCAATTCCTTCTAGGATGCTTCTACCAATATTCAGTAAGGAAGAACCAGACATCTTCTACATCTTTCAATTCCTTCTAGGATGCTTCGTGGATCCTGTAAATACCGTAGAGCTTTTTCAGCTGTGGCTTTCAATTCCTTCTAGGATGCTTCTGCGTAGATAAAACAAAGTTTGATGCCACCGTAGAATTATGCTTTCAATTCCTTCTAGGATGCTTCGTAATATGATGTGCCAGTGAACGTTTCTTCTCTTTAAACTTTCAATTCCTTCTAGGATGCTTCAAGGAGTAGCGGAGACGGTAGGCGTGGTAGGAACATAACTCTTTCAATTCCTTCTAGGATGCTTCGATAAAAATCGGTATCACCAATGAAAAGACATATTTGCCAGCTTTCAATTCCTTCTAGGATGCTTCTTCGACTGTTATATCCCCTTTCTGAGTCGCCTTTTCACCTTTCAATTCCTTCTAGGATGCTTCTTCTTGGTGAAGCATTGCCATATCCTCCTTCCGTCTAGAACTTTCAATTCCTTCTAGGATGCTTCAACACTACTGCCGTTAAAATCCCCAGTGCTTACAACTTCTTTCAATTCCTTCTAGGATGCTTCTTCAGCTGTTGATACTGTTCGTCAGTGTGGGCGGTGGGATACTTTCAATTCCTTCTAGGATGCTTCCTCATATTGGACGTCGTAGCCATAAGGCAACCATTCGTCCTTTCAATTCCTTCTAGGATGCTTCAAAAATTAGGGGGTTTTTGAGTTGTGGGAAAATTCTGGACTTTCAATTCCTTCTAGGATGCTTCCTGTTCTAGAAGAACTAAGCAATTGCCAGGGTGTATGTGACTTTCAATTCCTTCTAGGATGCTTCCGAACAAGGGAAGAGCGAAGCGAAATACATACTTACCTTTCAATTCCTTCTAGGATGCTTCCAAGGAAGCCATAAAACGCTTCCAGGATGAAGTCATTAACTTTCAATTCCTTCTAGGATGCTTCAACTATAAGCATTCCCTCAGGAATGTGTTTCCAAATAATACTTTCAATTCCTTCTAGGATGCTTCAGCGGTGCTACAGCAGGTTCAGCCACTGTAAGTGTAGTCCTCAATCTTTCAATTCCTTCTAGGATGCTTCTTCGTGAAGGGGTTTATGTATTGACCTTGTTGTGTGATGTCTTTCAATTCCTTCTAGGATGCTTCCAGGTACCATTGAAGGTACCATTCCTCTTGGCTATTTAACTTTCAATTCCTTCTAGGATGCTTCAACAACAATTAAACAAAGTCCAACATAACCAAGTTGTTAACTTTCAATTCCTTCTAGGATGCTTCGTGTATTATCTACAGGTGGAATATGAAGTTGACGGAGTTAAGTGCACTTTCAATTCCTTCTAGGATGCTTCAACGTTTTTATTCATTAAAGCAGGTGGTCTAAATGCATTTTCTTTCAATTCCTTCTAGGATGCTTCCGAAAGATGTCGTTGAATATGAAATTCAACCGGCAATTTTCTTTCAATTCCTTCTAGGATGCTTCATGGAATTTACAATATTTTGATGAGAATGAAAGAGAAGAATCTTTCAATTCCTTCTAGGATGCTTCAAAATAAACGTAGTTAAAAAAGTAGCGGAGGTGATTTAAACTTTCAATTCCTTCTAGGATGCTTCAGAATTTAAGTAACTACATAGTTTACATTGGCAATAATCTATACTTTCAATTCCTTCTAGGATGCTTCAACTAGTAAGTTATGCAATATAGTAGTTGTATAACTAGTCTTTCAATTCCTTCTAGGATGCTTCTTTTGTTTTTTATAATTTTATCTTTTAGCTTTCTATTTTCTTTCAATTCCTTCTAGGATGCTTCAAAATTCCCATGTAAAGCAGATTTATAGAAAAAATGTCTAACTTTCAATTCCTTCTAGGATGCTTCTTCAACAATTACTAAATTTGGATTTATCATCAATCTTATCACTTTCAATTCCTTCTAGGATGCTTCCTAGTTTTTACATATGTATGTTAGAGGTGAATGGGATGGAACTTTCAATTCCTTCTAGGATGCTTCTTAATCGCGGATTCCAATTCCACTATAACAGAATAATCTATCTTTCAATTCCTTCTAGGATGCTTCTCAGATATGATTACCATATGAAAGATTTTGACTTTTCTTTCAATTCCTTCTAGGATGCTTCATAGAGAACCTACCACGTGATACTATTGATAATACAATCTTTCAATTCCTTCTAGGATGCTTCGACGTCCTTGCTTTACCTCTTTCTGAGGTGGAAGAATAACTTTCAATTCCTTCTAGGATGCTTCCTAATGGTTACGGTTTGTAATGCCGTAGCTGTCATATCTACTTTCAATTCCTTCTAGGATGCTTCATGTTAGCGGAAGATTTATCAAAAATGATAGTGATACTTTCAATTCCTTCTAGGATGCTTCATTTCAATGGAACAGAAACGATATTAGTGGATTATGATTACTTTCAATTCCTTCTAGGATGCTTCAGGAAGAATTTTAAATTGTCATAAGGCATTATTTTTTTTTACTTTCAATTCCTTCTAGGATGCTTCTTCTCGAGGCGAAGAAGCAGGAGGAAAGGGACAAAGCTTTCAATTCCTTCTAGGATGCTTCAGCGTCAACCCGCTCTGGAGCCCTGAAGGAAATCGATACTCCGGTGCTTTCAATTCCTTCTAGGATGCTTCCTCTTACGGTCTTCATCTTTCTATCCCCAATATACCATACTTTCAATTCCTTCTAGGATGCTTCGTGGGGGTGCGTGCCCCACAGGACGCGGGTCTACCCTTACTTTCAATTCCTTCTAGGATGCTTCCCTCGAGGGGGTTAAAATGTTTGTAGCCCAGGTTTTCTTTCAATTCCTTCTAGGATGCTTCCGTCTTCTGATACTTGTAGATGCCCCAGCCTTGCCCCTTTCAATTCCTTCTAGGATGCTTCGAAGAGTTGAGTTAACAGTGCTAGAAGTAAACGGGTTTTGGAACTTTCAATTCCTTCTAGGATGCTTCACGGTTGTATCATTTTGATATATGAATGCTTGACATGTTCTTTCAATTCCTTCTAGGATGCTTCCTAACGGGTTCAGCCCTAGCATGCTGTCTCGTCTACCTTCTTTCAATTCCTTCTAGGATGCTTCGTGAAGCCATCCACCATTATGACTATGGGGATTGTATTTGCTTTCAATTCCTTCTAGGATGCTTCTACTGGCTTGTCCGCAAAGACGGACGTAAGTTTTTGGTAAGCTTTCAATTCCTTCTAGGATGCTTCAGCGAAACAATGTACGTCAAAGTCTGGAAGGACAATAAACTTTCAATTCCTTCTAGGATGCTTCAACTAGAAGGAATATAAGCAGGGCTAGGGCTAGAAGAATTAGCTTTCAATTCCTTCTAGGATGCTTCGGAAGCCCTGGAGGCGGCAGCGGAAGTGTGGCACTATGGGGTCTTTCAATTCCTTCTAGGATGCTTCAGGATTATAGGCAAGGAACTAATTCCTAAGGTGTATTCTGCCTTTCAATTCCTTCTAGGATGCTTCAGGGATTCTCACCAAACTCATCGCGGGCGACTCTCTGCCCTTTCAATTCCTTCTAGGATGCTTCATGCCATCTTATTCGCCCTGGTTGTAGGCGATTCCTACAACTTTCAATTCCTTCTAGGATGCTTCTGCTTGAGGGCTCCCCTGAGCGGGAAAACAACCCGTTCAGCTTTCAATTCCTTCTAGGATGCTTCATGACATTACCCACTATAAATCTAAACATTGGTAACTTTCTTTCAATTCCTTCTAGGATGCTTCAAATAGAAGAAAGTAAACCATATATTGACAAATTAATAACTTTCAATTCCTTCTAGGATGCTTCGTATACGGTAGCATAACGCGACTGTGTGCCGTTAGGCGTAACCTTTCAATTCCTTCTAGGATGCTTCCTGCCGCTTTGAATTTTTTTAGCTTCACATTTGCAAAATTCTTTCAATTCCTTCTAGGATGCTTCAAGCTATAGCCCCTATTCCAGGACAGTGAGAGTAGCTTTCAATTCCTTCTAGGATGCTTCCGTGGAAGTCGCCCGTAACCTGATAATTGCCACCGCAATAACTTTCAATTCCTTCTAGGATGCTTCGAAAGAGAAGAGGGGAGAGGGGAGGGTATGGAGAGAACATGCTTTCAATTCCTTCTAGGATGCTTCAGCAGGATCGAAATGTTAGCAACAAATGAGCTTTTGCAGACTTTCAATTCCTTCTAGGATGCTTCTTAGTTATCGGACGCAATAACTTCTTAGCACGACCGAGTACTTTCAATTCCTTCTAGGATGCTTCGTGTCACGATAGGATCGATGAAAATAGTCCTATCGTTAGACTTTCAATTCCTTCTAGGATGCTTCTCAGGGAAATCCTTGGTCAGGAGGAGGAGACAAATGACCTTTCAATTCCTTCTAGGATGCTTCATCCCGTTTGGCATTGGGCCCCACAGGAGCAAATACAAACCCTTTCAATTCCTTCTAGGATGCTTCAGGAGGTGTTATGAGCATGACAGCAATTTTAAATATAAAATTCTTTCAATTCCTTCTAGGATGCTTCAAGTTATGAACACACGGGGGTTAATTTTATTCTACCTAGGTACTTTCAATTCCTTCTAGGATGCTTCTGCCGGCCTGCTTAAGTGGGCCATTGTGGACGAAAATGGCTTTCAATTCCTTCTAGGATGCTTCTATTATGCTAGTAGGTGGCAGTGGTGTCGGGAAATCGTCTTTCAATTCCTTCTAGGATGCTTCTGCCTTGACTCCCACCCTTCGGCCCTCCACAACTTATCTTTCAATTCCTTCTAGGATGCTTCATTATATTATTTCTTTTTACACAAGAGAACCTCGTGAAATCTTTCAATTCCTTCTAGGATGCTTCAACATTTACCGTAAACGCCTGCTGAGTTATCACATCGATAAGCTTTCAATTCCTTCTAGGATGCTTCTAATAAGGAAACATGAGGACTTCATAGTTTCACCAATTACCTTTCAATTCCTTCTAGGATGCTTCATCAAACCCCGCAATTGCTCCCAACAGGAATACTAAAAAACTTTCAATTCCTTCTAGGATGCTTCCAAGGAAGTGGTGGCTCACTCTTCAGCAGTCCGTTAGTGTGGCCTTTCAATTCCTTCTAGGATGCTTCCCCTGTCCCTAATCCGGCCAAACCACCCAGCAGTTTCCCCTTTCAATTCCTTCTAGGATGCTTCACTATTCTTAAATTTGTCATAGAATAATTTGAAGTTGTACTTTCAATTCCTTCTAGGATGCTTCAAATATTTAATGTCAATTACAAAAACGTATACAATAATACCTTTCAATTCCTTCTAGGATGCTTCATAGTTCCTTCTGGAAATGAAGGATTTGGAATGCCTGTGTCTTTCAATTCCTTCTAGGATGCTTCCTTAGAATATGCAAGAAATAGGAGACTTAGGACATACGTAAACTTTCAATTCCTTCTAGGATGCTTCCACAGAAAGATTTAAATATGAGGAGATGCATAGATATGTTCTTTCAATTCCTTCTAGGATGCTTCTTAAATTCAGCCGTTAATGTTGGGTCTTTTCGTAAGTTTACTTTCAATTCCTTCTAGGATGCTTCGCTAACGGCCTTCCCAGTGCGGTCGTGATGCCCTACGTGCTTTCAATTCCTTCTAGGATGCTTCATATTCCATATCTAACATTGGCAATTCTGTTATACAAGAAGGCTTTCAATTCCTTCTAGGATGCTTCGAAAAAGACCCGTTCTCATGGATACTCCAAAGAACAAAAGCTTTCAATTCCTTCTAGGATGCTTCTTTTATGAGGTAGAGGTGAACTAAGTATGAACATAACTTTCAATTCCTTCTAGGATGCTTCCTACGGAGTATACAGTATAGTTGAGGTAAAACAAACTTTCAATTCCTTCTAGGATGCTTCATCTTCAGTTTTGACGCTTGTGACACAGAAAGTGCAGACTTTCAATTCCTTCTAGGATGCTTCATGAGAGCCATGGAACGAGAGATAAGGCGAAGAAATTCGCCTTTCAATTCCTTCTAGGATGCTTCATGGTACCTCGAATGGTACCTGATCCCAATGGAAAAGACCTTTCAATTCCTTCTAGGATGCTTCGACCTATTATATAACGGTCTGGGAATGACGGAAAGCTTTCAATTCCTTCTAGGATGCTTCTTAATCCTCGTGCCTTGACCTTTCTGATTCATCTTTTAATTCTTTCAATTCCTTCTAGGATGCTTCGTCTCTACCACGGGACCGAGCTTATGAGTTTTTCCTGTGGCCTTTCAATTCCTTCTAGGATGCTTCGACGATTAAAATCAGTAGGTAATGCTGGAACAATATTAAACTTTCAATTCCTTCTAGGATGCTTCAACTATTTTAAATTCACTTTTCCCGTAATCGGAACAGTAACTTTCAATTCCTTCTAGGATGCTTCGACTAGCGGAACCACAACAGTTAGCGGCGGTATTAACGGTCTTTCAATTCCTTCTAGGATGCTTCCTAGGCTGAAGGAATATAACGTTTAGCCCACAATTTCTACCTTTCAATTCCTTCTAGGATGCTTCCCCGTTTCTCCTGCTGTTGAATATCCTCCCGCACCCAGCTTTCAATTCCTTCTAGGATGCTTCCACTTTATAACCAGGCGATGGATGCGGGACGCTAACGGCACTTTCAATTCCTTCTAGGATGCTTCTTCCTTACAATGTCGTCGAGGACAATGCAGAATGTGTAAACTTTCAATTCCTTCTAGGATGCTTCTAAATATAAGTTTTTACATAATGCATAACAGTGATAAGACTTTCAATTCCTTCTAGGATGCTTCTAGGCATTTGGTGTCACCTCACAACTTTAGCATTTTTGCGCTTTCAATTCCTTCTAGGATGCTTCTGCGTTTACATTCATATGATCACCTCAGCCTCAATTACTACTTTCAATTCCTTCTAGGATGCTTCTACCGTGAGAGCGAGGTCTCACAACTGAAAAGTGACTTTCAATTCCTTCTAGGATGCTTCTTCAGTTCTAATTGGCTGACCTGCAGCACGGTACCGTCCTCTTTCAATTCCTTCTAGGATGCTTCCTCCGATGTTACCTATAGCAATGCCAGGCGGGTTCGGACTTTCAATTCCTTCTAGGATGCTTCGAAGATTTCGGGAGGTGCTAATGTATGAAGGTACTAATGACTTTCAATTCCTTCTAGGATGCTTCCCGAAACGGCCCTCTCTCTTCAACGCACTGTCAATAAGCTTTCAATTCCTTCTAGGATGCTTCGAAGTTATAGATAAATTAGATGAATATAAGGCAAAAATTGACTTTCAATTCCTTCTAGGATGCTTCCGTATCAAACTGATTATGAAACTGAAAAACAAAAGATATTCTTTCAATTCCTTCTAGGATGCTTCAGCTATTTCCAATTTGCTTTGCGGGGGATTGGTTAGCGTACTTTCAATTCCTTCTAGGATGCTTCGAAAATTGTAGCCGTAGCGGAGACCGAGTATTCCAAGTTAACCTTTCAATTCCTTCTAGGATGCTTCGGACGGGAGATTATTCCATTATGTGGAAGATTTCGGAGGAGGCTTTCAATTCCTTCTAGGATGCTTCACGCTTTATCATATTCCGTATTGGAAGACGCTAGCTACTCTTTCAATTCCTTCTAGGATGCTTCAATATAACAGCAAACGGGGGTGCAGTAATCAAGAAGTTGTCTTTCAATTCCTTCTAGGATGCTTCATAAGGTTGCTGTCGACGAAGACAGTAACCCAGGGCTACACTTTCAATTCCTTCTAGGATGCTTCAGATTTTGACGACCTTGTTGAATAAGGACAAAGTAGATGACTTTCAATTCCTTCTAGGATGCTTCATCCCCTCCGTGTTAAAGGGGAGTGGCAGGCATGGCACAACTTTCAATTCCTTCTAGGATGCTTCTCATTTACAAAATTGCGGCGATTTTACTACAAAAATAACTTTCAATTCCTTCTAGGATGCTTCCTTTGAGTATGTGAAAAAATACGGTTATCCCGATATTTTTACTTTCAATTCCTTCTAGGATGCTTCGCAAAACCAAAGACGGTAAACCCTTCAGGACCGTGAGGTATGAACTTTCAATTCCTTCTAGGATGCTTCCTGAACTACTTAGAGCATACAGACGATGCAATGTATATACTTTCAATTCCTTCTAGGATGCTTCAGGAAGCCCTTCAACTCTTCCTCCAGGAAGTTCAGCACTTTCAATTCCTTCTAGGATGCTTCTTTTTACAGTTTCAGCTACTTCGCTCGAAATATATTTTCTTTCAATTCCTTCTAGGATGCTTCTTAGCGTGGATGAGGTCGAGTTTGATGATGACGACCTGAACTTTCAATTCCTTCTAGGATGCTTCATCGCGAAATCAGTCCGGTGGTGGGTATAACAACCAAATACTTTCAATTCCTTCTAGGATGCTTCGAGAAAAAAGGTTTAATAAATAACCAAGGTGATGGAACATCTTTCAATTCCTTCTAGGATGCTTCCTGTAACAGACCTGGCGGCTTTGTACGGCGAAGACATCTTCTTTCAATTCCTTCTAGGATGCTTCTGGGAAGTGGTAGGGGAGACGGTAGGATAGCTAATAGGCTCTTTCAATTCCTTCTAGGATGCTTCATCATAACCACCACGGCTATTATTATCCAAACTAAACTTTCAATTCCTTCTAGGATGCTTCAAAACAACCCGTTCAGGGAAGCCCTTGAAGCCCTCAACTTTCAATTCCTTCTAGGATGCTTCCTATAAAAAGGTTTCTAAGCCTAATTAAGTATAAACTTGGTGCTTTCAATTCCTTCTAGGATACTTCAAAAAAAGTCTTCCAACCGCACAAAAAGAAGTTTTGCACTTTCAATTCCTTCTAGGATGCTTCAACGCTTTATCATATTCCGTATTGGAAGACGCTAGCTACTCTTTCAATTCCTTCTAGGATGCTTCCACTTCCTCCACCTCCGCCAGTACCACTGTTGTTACCATCTTTCAATTCCTTCTAGGATGCTTCTTAGTTAACAACATTAGCGACGTCATTGAAGTCCGTAACTTTCAATTCCTTCTAGGATGCTTCCTACTGCGACAATTTTCGTTATCGCCACACCGTTAGGGTACTTTCAATTCCTTCTAGGATGCTTCCCGTAAAATGTCCATTTGTTTTTCCAATAATTCAAAAAGTCCTTTCAATTCCTTCTAGGATGCTTCCTGAGTACGTGTTTAGCGTGGATGATGCCGAATTTGATAGCTTTCAATTCCTTCTAGGATGCTTCTTCTACATAGACCACGTAGACAAGCCTCTGTTCCTAAACTTTCAATTCCTTCTAGGATGCTTCAGATTGAAGCCATTCTAACGGAACACACGGAGGAGGTGAACTTTCAATTCCTTCTAGGATGCTTCTTTAGCTAAATTTGTAGTTTCATTTGTTCCCAATTTAAACTTTCAATTCCTTCTAGGATGCTTCATCATCTATCAAGAATAACTTATCAAATACTTCAGAGATGCTTTCAATTCCTTCTAGGATGCTTCAACTCAGGAAAATGAAAAGCCCAAACAAGAAATAGAAGACTTTCAATTCCTTCTAGGATGCTTCTTCAGGCAAGTCTTTAATATTATTGCCGATACATTTTATGCCTTTCAATTCCTTCTAGGATGCTTCAGGACCGGGATATTCGGCAGGAGGGGCAGGACTACCAGTACTTTCAATTCCTTCTAGGATGCTTCTTAGTGTGGATGATGTCGAGCTCGATGACGCCGACTTGAACTTTCAATTCCTTCTAGGATGCTTCTAGTAGAGTTATCGAGATTCTACCAGAAGATGGAAGAAAACTTTCAATTCCTTCTAGGATGCTTCATCAAGGCACGGCAGACCTAATTAACAGCCTATGTGGTGCCTTTCAATTCCTTCTAGGATGCTTCAGGAAGAGGAAAATGACGAACAGGAGGAAGAGGAAGAGACTTTCAATTCCTTCTAGGATGCTTCATCTCCTGCGGAGTATAGTCCACGTACTCCACTGTCACTTTCAATTCCTTCTAGGATGCTTCAGCTTCGCACTCATCCTAGCTCACCTTCCAATTTCTGCAGTTGCCTTTCAATTCCTTCTAGGATGCTTCGGCTGACGGCAAATTTCGCCCTAACGGTGACGGAACAGGCTTTCAATTCCTTCTAGGATGCTTCATCGATACCTAAATAACCTAACGCTTTGTTTGTGAATCGCTTTCAATTCCTTCTAGGATGCTTCGAAGGGAAGGTCTTGAGTATACAAGAAATAAGGGAAACTTTCAATTCCTTCTAGGATGCTTCTTCAATTCCTCCTTGGAGATGCTGAACTCAACGAAATCGTCTTTCAATTCCTTCTAGGATGCTTCCACTTATTACGTAAACTGCACCAGCGGTTAGCGATATGCACTTTCAATTCCTTCTAGGATGCTTCGGGTAAATAACCCCTTCAGGGAAGTCCTGATGATTGTTAACTTTCAATTCCTTCTAGGATGCTTCTAATTTTTAAGTCTGAACAAAGATTCGTTTCGCCTAATACCTACTTTCAATTCCTTCTAGGATGCTTCCTCTACCTCCTTATGCCACCTCCTCCTCCTCTTCTTCCCTTTCAATTCCTTCTAGGATGCTTCACTCTGCCCAAGATTGGTAGGGGCGTTCTTGGTAATCCCTTTCAATTCCTTCTAGGATGCTTCTACTATCGTGTCCTATTGCGTTCACTAATTCATTATCTTCTTTCAATTCCTTCTAGGATGCTTCTCATGTTTCAAGAAAGGGGAAACGTACTATTTATTCCTCTTTCAATTCCTTCTAGGATGCTTCGACCCAGATAGTTACATATTAAAACTCCTAAACTTACGAAACTTTCAATTCCTTCTAGGATGCTTCTATATATACTAAAAGGAATAAGGACATAAATACCTTAAACTTTCAATTCCTTCTAGGATGCTTCTATGCCTTCCCGAATGCATTCCTCACTTACGCCATTTTCTTTCAATTCCTTCTAGGATGCTTCAAAGGTTTACGGGGTGGTTCTATGATTATAAAATTCAAAAACTTTCAATTCCTTCTAGGATGCTTCTGCTGATGTACCTAAGGGATAACAAGGAGGAGGAAGAGCTACTTTCAATTCCTTCTAGGATGCTTCATGTAAAAGATACATCAGCAGGTAAATTTATCATATTCGGGCCTTTCAATTCCTTCTAGGATGCTTCCTTATATAATCTTTAACTCCGTCAACTTCATATAGCAGCTTTCAATTCCTTCTAGGATGCTTCAGCCAAGTACAGACTCAGGCTCAACAGGAGCTAACACAACCTTTCAATTCCTTCTAGGATGCTTCAAGGAGGGAGAATGAATGGCTAGGAGAAGACAGAGCAAAAACTTTCAATTCCTTCTAGGATGCTTCTGAGACCTCGCTCTTTCGTTAAGGGTGACAGGGTTACTCTTTCAATTCCTTCTAGGATGCTTCATGTAGACGTAGCAGCAACTCTGTTAGGCTCTGTCGTTAACTTTCAATTCCTTCTAGGATGCTTCGAGGTATGGGGCTATCAACCACTACCTCATATATGGCCACCTTTCAATTCCTTCTAGGATGCTTCAAATTTCAGACAAACAGGATCGCTATAACCACGTCAATTGGCTTTCAATTCCTTCTAGGATGCTTCGGGCTTCGTTGGCCTGGCAGTGTTCGGGTATCTCATTTTTACTTTCAATTCCTTCTAGGATGCTTCAGAAACTGAAGGCAAAAGACATGGTCACGTTTAACATAATCTTTCAATTCCTTCTAGGATGCTTCAACAAGTAATACAAATGCTGATCGACGCTAAACGTATAATCTTTCAATTCCTTCTAGGATGCTTCTGAAATATATATAATAACGCTTTCTGCCAGACTAGAAGAACTTTCAATTCCTTCTAGGATGCTTCGACATTGATGCGGTAGTGAACTATCTTGACGATTTCAGCTTTCAATTCCTTCTAGGATGCTTCAGGTGCAGGTGGAGGTGCCGGCGGTAGTGCCGGTAGTGCAGGTCTTTCAATTCCTTCTAGGATGCTTCAACAGACGTATTTGAAATTGATGTTGTTATCAACTACCTCTTTCAATTCCTTCTAGGATGCTTCCTGTTACTTTCAATGTAACGGTGAAATCAAACCTAAAATTCGGCTTTCAATTCCTTCTAGGATGCTTCCTCCTCCTCCTCGTTGCAGGATGGGAAGACCTCCCCTTTCAATTCCTTCTAGGATGCTTCTGGTTATAATGATAATTATAGTGATAGTAATGTATAAGACTTTCAATTCCTTCTAGGATGCTTCTATGAGCAAAAGTACTGTAGTAGCGGTGGAGAGCATCAACTTTCAATTCCTTCTAGGATGCTTCGAAAGGTATTATCCAAAGAGGAGATAGAGAAAATGTACTTTCAATTCCTTCTAGGATGCTTCACGACCAGAATGGTGATAGTGAGGCGTAACGACCTATTTCTTTCAATTCCTTCTAGGATGCTTCTGGTAATTAGGCTCTTCCTTTCCGCTTTCCACATGAACATATTTTAATGACAACAATGGAATATATTGAGTAATTAGGCTCTTCCTTTCCGCTAGCGATATTCCCTTTCAATTCCTTCTAGGATGCTTCTTTGTACTATCTTTACAAGGAATTTTTGAAGATGACTTTCAATTCCTTCTAGGATGCTTCACCATAGCTCTTCCATGACAGGACCGTAAATCTTTGCCCTGACTTTCAATTCCTTCTAGGATGCTTCCATTTCTTTCGCCTCTTCAGTTTATGGAGGTTAAGGGCTAGTCTTTCAATTCCTTCTAGGATGCTTCAGCCAAGTCAGCCAAAAGCCCAGCAGAACGGTGAAAAAGGCTTTCAATTCCTTCTAGGATGCTTCTGCGGGTGGTGCCGGTGCTGTTCCTGGAGTTAATAATGGTCTTTCAATTCCTTCTAGGATGCTTCTTTTAAATTCAGTATGCCGATAATTGGCATCGTGAGGCGTCCTTTCAATTCCTTCTAGGATGCTTCTAAATACTACGGAGTATAGATATAGTTGAGGTAAAACAAATCTTTCAATTCCTTCTAGGATGCTTCTTAATGACGGAAGAGAAGATCTGCACTGCAGTTACTGAAAACTTTCAATTCCTTCTAGGATGCTTCCGTGTCAGAGACTTCATTCTCCGCTCTTGCCAATATAGACTCTTTCAATTCCTTCTAGGATGCTTCGGAGGACTGGCAATTCGTGGCCGAGAACTTTCAACTCTTTCAATTCCTTCTAGGATGCTTCTTAAGGTCTATGCTTACCATATAACTAATTGCCTACTATTCTTTCAATTCCTTCTAGGATGCTTCATCTCCAAGCAACGTACTGACCAGCAAAAACACCAATACTCTTTCAATTCCTTCTAGGATGCTTCGTACAAAGGTACACGGAATTGCTTAAACAACAAGAGACGGCCTTTCAATTCCTTCTAGGATGCTTCCAATACAGACGTTCTTAGAAGAGGTCGAGAGTGATAAGAACTTTCAATTCCTTCTAGGATGCTTCATATATTGACTAGGGCTATAGAGATTGCACTGACTATACTTTCAATTCCTTCTAGGATGCTTCAACGACATTATAAATATAATACTTAACGACGACCGACTAACTTTCAATTCCTTCTAGGATGCTTCAAAGGTATTCTGAACAAAAATGAACGAGAAGGAATTGGTAGTCTTTCAATTCCTTCTAGGATGCTTCGGGGATATATTAGCGAAATTAACGGAACTATAACATTTGTCCTTTCAATTCCTTCTAGGATGCTTCGGCTCTTGGTGGTAGACGTGCACGGGATGGTAGACTGGGCTTTCAATTCCTTCTAGGATGCTTCACAAATCGTCAACTGGATCGTAAACTGGAGAGTTTCTTTCAATTCCTTCTAGGATGCTTCGAACTACTATGATAGGGAAAAGGATGATGATTCATTTCCTTTCAATTCCTTCTAGGATGCTTCCACCTACAAACTCGGAGGCGACGAGTCCCTCTGGGGTTTTCTTTCAATTCCTTCTAGGATGCTTCGGTGCAAGGTCATTTGCTGAAATAAAAGACCATCTCAACTTTCAATTCCTTCTAGGATGCTTCACAAATTACATATTTAGGAAAAATCAAATTTCAATTTTCTTTCAATTCCTTCTAGGATGCTTCTTTGAAATATATTTTCCAGTTAAAGGATAAAATGATAAGGCTTTCAATTCCTTCTAGGATGCTTCTCCAATTGTGATGCAATAAGTGTTTCTTCACCTTTTATAACTTTCAATTCCTTCTAGGATGCTTCGTAATATTATTACAAACATGAGAAAAATGGTTGATAAAAAACTTTCAATTCCTTCTAGGATGCTTCTTGATTATTACCATGACCAAGGTATGCCTCACGGAGGTGGTGCCTTTCAATTCCTTCTAGGATGCTTCAACTAGTAAGTTAGTAGTTAGTAGTTATATAATAATACTTTCAATTCCTTCTAGGATGCTTCATCCTTACGGTTTCAATTGATGGGCCAGAATACAAACTTTCAATTCCTTCTAGGATGCTTCATCAAAATGTTACTGTAAATTTGGATCTTGAAGATTTATACTTTCAATTCCTTCTAGGATGCTTCGTACAAAAGATGCAGAAAATCAATTAAAGAGTTTAGGGTTCTTTCAATTCCTTCTAGGATGCTTCATGTATAGATACTTATCATGAGTTTCCTGCTGAATCTCTTTCAATTCCTTCTAGGATGCTTCAAATGCGGTCAGTATGGGCGAATCTGACTGCCGTCGTTAACTTTCAATTCCTTCTAGGATGCTTCCTTCGTCTAAATTGTAAATAATGCATTCATTAAAATAATACTTTCAATTCCTTCTAGGATGCTTCGTAACATATAAATATGTCATAAAATAGATTTATAGAACTTTCAATTCCTTCTAGGATGCTTCGCCCAGGAATTGAAAAATGTAGCGGATGAGCTGAAAGTGCACTTTCAATTCCTTCTAGGATGCTTCTATTTTTTCACCGCTTAACAAAAAAAATTATGAATATTTCTTTCAATTCCTTCTAGGATGCTTCTTTTTGAAGCCCAGGTTTTTTATGGGCTGGTCACGGCACCCTTTCAATTCCTTCTAGGATGCTTCTTATTGTGTTCAATTAAAGCAAAATATTTTACTTGTATCTACTTTCAATTCCTTCTAGGATGCTTCTCAATTTTCTGGAAGTGCAACAGTACAAACTTTAATAGACTTTCAATTCGTTCTAGGATGCTTCGTGGTGCTGGCTAGTGCTAGCGGAGTCCTTACGTTGGAGGCTTTCAATTCCTTCTAGGATGCTTCATTAGGCAAATTTTTACCGATTATAACTGATAAATTAGCCTTTCAATTCCTTCTAGGATGCTTCCGGGGTCGAAATTAACCCCGAAACGGGAAGGCAAAAACAAACTTTCAATTCCTTCTAGGATGCTTCAGGTAGACGTGCGACTACCTCTGCAGGAATTTTTTATAGCTTTCAATTCCTTCTAGGATGCTTCATGGGTGGACAGCCCGATACCTCAGCTAACTCTTTTCATCTTTCAATTCCTTCTAGGATGCTTCATATCTATCATCCACAGCCCATCGTCAGAAGGATGCATGAACTTTCAATTCCTTCTAGGATGCTTCTGCTGGTGGAGGATGAATACGCTATCCTAAAATTTATGGGTCTTTCAATTCCTTCTAGGATGCTTCCCAGACCTTAGCGAAATAGGGGACGTGCTGAGAAGTGCGTTACTTTCAATTCCTTCTAGGATGCTTCTTCTCCTTAGCCCTTCAACGCTTCCAGGAATTCCTTCAGCACTTTCAATTCCTTCTAGGATGCTTCAGGAAGAATGACGATTGGCTATGGTTAGGGTCGAAAATTATCTTTCAATTCCTTCTAGGATGCTTCGTGGTAGGGGCTTTCCTCACTGCCTTCGTGCTCATCATAAATCTTTCAATTCCTTCTAGGATGCTTCAGCAAACTTCATATTTCACTAACATTCATAGTATGCTTCCCCCATATAAAAA
>Ga0208683_100267_pt1 | contig 22608 bp, 21 predicted proteins | sample BED_Mat_host_9_1_FD_187141 | JGI IMG/M metagenome (GOLD analysis project Ga0208683, IMG submission 187141) | Extremophilic microbial mat communities from Yellowstone National Park, USA - BED_Mat_host_9_15 (SPAdes) (version 3) | ecosystem: Environmental > Aquatic > Thermal springs > Hot (42-90C) >... | reverse complement strand
ATTAACTTTGATATGGTCTGTGCTCTTTAAGCACCCAGTAAATTATCCTAAGCATCTTTGCAGACGCAGCAACTATTGCTTTAGAACTTCCCTTTTTCTTCTTTAGCTTAGAGTAGAAGTTGCCAACCGTTCCGTTAGGCTCTTTCCTTATGTTTGCCCACGTAACTTGAGTTAGTATCCACCTTAAGTAACTGCTTCCCTGCTTTGTTATCGGTCCATGGTACACTTTATTCCCTGAAGAGCGGGTTGATGGAGCTAAGCCTGCGTACGAAACCAAATGTCCTGAGTCTGGAAACCTGTTTATGTCCCCTATTTCGCTGATTATGAAAAGCGCAGAGTAGAAAGATATTCCTGGAATGCTCATCAAAAGCTTTGCATCTTCGTTATCTTCAGCAATATCCTTTATTTTGTTTGATATGTCATCTATTTCCTTGTTTAACACTTCAAGGACGTTTAGGTAGCCGTTTATCTTGTAATCGTTCAGCTCCCTTAATGTTTTAATGAATTCCTTTGTGAAAGGAGATGCATTGATCTTTATGTTGTACATCAGCAAATGAGCGTGTATTCTGTTCTTTATTATTGACCTAACTCTTACAAGGCTTGCCCTGTATCTGACCATCTCCCTTAGCTGCATCAATTCCATAGGAGGTATGTAGCTTTCCGCTATATATCCTCCCCTTAGCAGGTTTGCAAGAGTAAGAGAATCTACCTTATCTGTCTTTACCTTTGATTCAGCTATTGCCTTAGTCTTTAGCGGGTTTGATAAAGTAACGTTGTGCCTTTCAGATAATATCCTATATGCCCAGTACCATGTTGAAGAGCTCTCTATTACTATGTCCGATCCAAGTGGTATTGAGTCTGAAAAGTTCCTTAGGCTATCTGGTTCAGACTTTATTTTTACTTCATTTAACACAGTGCCATTTTCATCCATTACAGTTGCATTTATAGTTGCCTTATGAAGATCCAATCCAACGTACATGTGTGTTATGTCAACTGATTTCCTAATATCCTTAATCCTGCTCACATATTACTAGTTCACTACCGCGTGGCCACAACCTTTCGACGAGCACCCATTTTCCATCATTCTGATTTTTCTCATCATATACATTTTTATAAAATATCAACGTTACAAAAATCACAAAACTACGATAAAAGTTTTGTTAAGCTTTTGTCTTAAGCACATTTCTGTTTAAAAAAGTATTTATATATGTATCACACAACTATCACGATGTCGGAGGAAAAAAAGAAGCTAGCCGAACAGATAGACAAGGTAGCTATAACAAAATACTACCCGGACAAAGGTTACGTTGAGCTTACCAAGGGTTTTCCTGAAGAGAGCTATCTATGGAACGAAGATTTTCATCCAACGCCTGTAAAGTACAGAAACTGGGGAACATTGACGTACTTTGCCATCTGGTTTGGCATGTCTATGGAGGTTGAAAGCTGGGCTCTGGTTTCTATAGCTTATTCTTTTGGACTCAACTGGTTCTGGGGCCTCATGGCTGTTTTGCTGGGAAACCTTATAATCCTGATACCAATTCTTATAATAAGCCACGGAGGGGCAAGGTACGGCATTCCTGAAACCATAATAACCAGGTCAAGATGGGGAGTTTACGGCGCGTGGATACCTAACATAATAAGGGGAATAATCGGGGCTGGCTGGTGGGGAATCGATACGTGGATAATAGCTGAATCATTTGGCGCCATGTATATAGTTGCAACGGGCCAGGTCGATAAACTCCTCTATTTAGCTCAGCAGTACCCGGCAACTCTGCCTTTCCTGATTTCTACGATAAACCCATTGCTTTTCTGGACAGTCTTTATAATTACGATAATAGCAAGGGTTATTCTGCTGTACTACTCTCCGCCTAAAACCGGACAGAGAGTTTTGCAGATGGTAAGCTGGAGCGTGCCTTTCATAGCTTTCGCCGGTTTCTTTATAGCTTTCTTCAGCGTCATGAGCAAAGCTAGCTGGCAGTGGACAAGCATACTTTCAATACCTACTACCGTTTCAGGTTCTGCCTTCTGGTTCGCTCTCATAGGACTTATAAATGCAAACGTTGCTTTCTGGGCAACAATGGCCTTGAGCATGCCAGACTACAGCAGGTTCGCAAAGAGCCAGTACGCCCAGAGCTTTGGTCAGGTTCCCATGCCTCTTCTTATGACTGCAATAGGTGCTTTCGGACTTATAACGACAGGCGCTTCGATAGCTGTTTACAAAATACCTATATGGGACCCTATAGTTCTTACAGCTCTTGCCGTATCTAACCCGGCTTTAGCGTTTACCGGGCTTTTCCTGCTCATGCTGGGAGTTGTAATAGTGAACATATACGCGGACACTGTGGGGCCAGCTTACGATTTTTCAAACCTTTATCCAAAAAGGATAAGCTGGTTCAGGGGCGTGATCATTGTTATAGTAATAGCAGCACTGCTTCAGTCGTGGAGCTATTACTTCAGCGCGTTCAGCTATGTAGAAAACTGGCTTCTAACATACGGAGCTCTTCTTGGAGGGGTTGAAGGCATAATAATCTTTGATTACGCAATAGTAAGGAGGTTTAAGTTTGAGCTTCCTGACAACTATCTGACTTACGGCAGGTTCAGGTATTTCAAGGGAGTGAACCCGGCTGCTGTAATAGCATTTATAGTATCCATGGTGCTCGTATTCCCTCCAAATACATACCTGCCAACCTCACTTGCAGAGCTTTATCCGTACCAGGCCTGGGTTTTTCAGAACGCGTGGTTGTCCGCGATAATCATAGCTGGATTAATATATTTGATACTTATGAAGTTCTGGGTTATACCTAAATATCAGCCGATGCTGAAGGGCGGCCTCCTGAAAGGTTACATAGCTGATGATACAAAGATAATTTTCTCAAAGGATAGAAACGCAAATTAAAGATTTTTATTTTTTATTAAAAAATTCTGAAGATAAGAGACTGAAGATCAAATTCCAAAAAGGATAAATCTAGCGTGATGCAACCTATCCCTTACCGTTGACAGAACAAGAGTTAATGTCCAAAAGCGTGCCTCGCCTTGATTCTTATGAAAAAGTTACCGGGGAATTGAAGTTTTTTGGGGACGTTTACCTTAACGGTATGCTAACCGGCTATGTTGTGAGGAGTCCTTTTCCTCACTGTATCATTTCTTCTATGAGCTTGGAAAAAGCGCTCAGAGTTCACGGGGTTAAGGCTATAATTACAAGCAAAGACATTCCTGGGACAAACAGGTTCGGGCCATACGATGACGCGCCAATACTTGCGGAGAAAAAGGCGAACTATTACGGTGAAGCTATAGCTCTGATAGCCGCAGAAAGCCTGGAAAGCGCTAAAAGGGCCGAAGAAGAGCTTGAGCTCAAGTGCACACAGCTGCCGGTTGTCGAGAACATAGAACAGTCTCTCGATGGTAAAGTTCTAATACACGAAAAAGGAAACATTGGCGTTCAATTTCACGTCAGCAGGGGCGATGTAAATTATTATGAAAAAAATTCCGATTTTGTTTTCGAGAGAACTTACAGAACCCAGTTCCAGAAGCACATGTACCTTGAACCCGAAAGCGGCTACGCTTACATCGATGAATCTGGAAAGATAAACGTCTTCTCCAACGGTCAGAACCCCCACGCTGACAGAAAGGTCATAGCTAGAGCGCTCAGCATACCAGAAGAAAGGGTAAGGGTCGTCAGTTATCCCACCGGCGGAAGCTTCGGTGGTAAGGAAGAATCGCCTTTTCCAGCTTTTCTTGCCCTTTTGACCTTTTACTCTCACAGACCTGTGAAGATTGTTTATTCAAGAGAAGAATCCGGGGTAGCAGGAGTTCACAGGCACGCTTCAAAGATAGAGCTGAAAACAGGCGTCATGAAAGATGGTACCTTTACCTTCAACGTTTCCAGGGTTTACCTTGATACCGGAGCCTACATGATCTGGGGGCCGAACGTTCTCGGCACGGCTATGGAGGTGTCCAACGGGCCTTACAGGTTTTACGCTGTTGATGCTGAAGGCTTCCTTGTGTATACAAACAACGGCGTTTCTTCAGCCTTCAGAGGTTTTGGTGCACCTCAGGGCGCTTTTGCCATGGAATCGCTGATAGATGAAATTTCCAGGGAGCTCAGAATAGATCCAATAGATCTGAGGTTGAAAAACCTTCTGAAAGATGGAGAGACTGCTCCTTTAGGCACTAAGGCAAGGGGTCTTGAAGGTGCGAGAAACGCGCTGATCATGTCAAAAAGCTCGACTCTCTTAAATTCTGGCAAATCAGAAGGTGACCTTTTTAAGGAAGGCATAGGCGTTGCGCTTGGAATGAAAGGCATAGCTTATGGAAGCGATGAGCCGCCGGTTAACGTAGCTCTTGAGGTTGACCCTGATGGTCTCCTGAAGGTATATTTTTCAAACGTGGATTATGGTCAGGGGATAATAACGGGGAACGCCCAGCTCGTTTCAATGAAGCTCGGTATACCTCTTGAGATGATAAAGGTTTACAATGCAGATACTGACCTTTCTCCGGATTCAGGTTCTTCTAACGCTTCAAGAAGCACTGTAACTAGCGGGATGGCCCTCGTAAAAGCTTGCGAAAAGCTTGTGGAAGAAGTTTCTCAAAAGCTATCAGAAACCCTCAACATACAGTTAGAGGATATCAAGTACGCAGACGGAAGGTTCATAACATCAGCGGGCTCCTTCAGCATGTTTCAGGCAGTAAAAATGATAAACGAAGGGAAGAGCCTTAGAATAGAGTTCACTTACCACCCACCAGAAGTTGAGAAAAAGATAGAGGGTATGAAAGAGGCCCCCAGGTTCTTCTACACTTACGACGTCCTGATAACAAAGATAGCTGTGGATACTTTAACTGGAAGGATAACTGTTAAAGGAATGGAGCACTTTGTTGATGCCGGAAACATAATCAACAATCTTATAGCAGAATCTCAGGTAGAAGGGGCAGCTGTACAGGGACTTGGTTTTGCTCTTTATGAGGAGCTCAAGTACAGCAGGGGAATCCCGCTGAACATAAACTATACAACTTACATAGTCCCTTCATCAAAGGACATCCCAGAAATTAAAACCTATTTTGTAGAATCTTATGAAGACCTTGGACCTTTTGGGGCCAAGGGCGTGGGCGAAATAGGACTTGTTCCCGTTGCCCCAGCCATCGCAAACGCAGTGAGGGACGCTCTCGGAATATCAATTTATGAGCTTCCGCTGAAAGCCGAAAAGGTAATTGAAGCGCTGGAGATCTTGAAAAAGTAAATAAACTAATATGTTTCAGATTTTTTGAGTTAAACAAATATATTAAAAAACATCAGATTTTAAACATGGGAGTTAAAGTCGTAAAGACGGAAGAGGCGATAGGAAAAAGGCTGGCCTACGATACGACACTTGTTACAAAGGAGAGATCACAGGTTCTCTATGAAAAAGGAACGCTGATTACTGATGTCCATGTAAACAACCTCAAGGACTCTGGAGTTTATTACGTTTACGTGTACGAAGAAGGGGGCGAAGATCTGTATTATGAGTGGGAAATAAGCGATAGCGTTTGCAAGAAAGTCATAGATGAAAGGTTCTTTGAGTACAGGGTTGCAAAGCAGGGAGCAGCCTTGATTTATTCAAAAGTTCCAGGAATAGTTAATGTAGATAGGGAAGCGCTCAAGGCGCTTAACACGTCGGGAATCGCACTGCTCATAAGCAAGGGCTCAGGCACTGCTGTTGGCTCAAAAGAGCTGGTGGCTGTGGTGGACTCGCTCCCGTTGTTCGTGGAAAAGGGGAAATTTGAAAGTCTCTTAAAAGATCTTAAGATCTCCCTGTCGTTACAGCAGTTTAAATACAGAAGTATCGGAACGGTAATAACAGGGACTGAGGTCTACGAAGGAAGAAAGAAGGATCTTTACAGCGACATTTTGAGCAAAAAAGCAGAGAAATACGGCTGGGAAATAGTGTGCAAAGAAATGGTTCCGGATGATGAAGATCAGATATCGAGCGCGGTTGAAAAATGCCTTAAAGCTGCTGAAGCAGTTATAGTAACTGGAGGGATGTCAGTGGATGCAACTGACAGGACGCCTGCTGGAATAAAAAAATCAGGGGCAGAAATAATAGCTCACGGAATACCCATAAAGCCTACCACGATGTCTCTGATAGCCTTTAAAGGCGAAAAACCAGTCTTCGGAATTTCCGCAGGAGGCATACACTACAGTGATCTTAACTCCATAGATGTTATATTTACAAAACTTATGGCAGGCTGGAGACCCACTAAAGAAGAAATAGCGCTCATGGGAGATGGCGGGCTCCTGCCAAACTTTGAGCCTTCATCAAAGCTGCATTTAGATTGATGCAGAGCTTTTGCAAAATTAAAAGCAAAAAAGAAACTTTTTAACGCTTATCTTTTGAATATAAGTTTATTCTTCCTTTATGTGCAGCTCTCCGTACCTGCCTACGTTTAGCCTTTTTACTCCCCTGTACGTGTTTACATAGCCGTTTACGACTTCTACGGTGTCCCCTTCCTTTACCATATCTATCTGTTCGTTCCAGAGGTTCAGAATTATACTGCCGGTTTCATCCTCTATCGTGGCTTCTGCAACTCTCGATTCTCCCCTTGATGTGTTGACGTTCTTTGGTTCAGATATTTTGCTGACCTTTCCGGTAACAGTTACTTTTCTACTATCTTCTTTTATTTCCGCTATCTTCAATGTTTTTATATTAAAACATGTACTATAAAAGCTTAATCTACAAAAATGATAACGTTTGAGGTCTAAAAATATTCATCGTTCCAGCAGACGAAGATCCTGAATGTCGTTTATCTGAAGTTTTTTGCAGCAAAAATCAAACAAGAGAAACGTTTAAAACTTGTTGTTTTTATAACTAGATTAAGCCCTGGTAGTATAGCGGCCCAGTATGCGGCGCTGTCACCGCCGTGACCCGGGTTCAAATCCCGGCCAGGGCGCCTTTATTTGAAGTTAACGTTCCCTCGGCTTTTAAAGGGGTTCCTCATCATAATAACGTGAAGGACGACATCTACAACACTGAAAGGGCTTTACATATGAACGAAAGCCTCGCCTCTTCTAGAGGCGGGGATGCTGAAATACTTTTTCCTTGCTAACGTGTTTTCTCATGAAAAAGGTTAAAGTATTTATATACTTTAATTAGCATAAATAAACAGAAAGCATGCGACGATCGAACACGGTACGCCTCATTGCAGGAAAAGAAACAAAGGCTAAACTAACGGCTCTCGGAAAGGCATTCGTTGATTGCTGGAACGAAGTTAATAAGTTAAGGCTTGAACAATATAAAAAGCACGAGCCTGTGGATTTTAATAAAACAGAAGAAGTCGTCTATAAAAAATATAAGGCTGTGTTACACGGGGCTAATGTTCAGCAAGTAACGCGAAAGAACGCTTCTGCATGGAAATCATTTTTCGAGCTAAGCAAAAAGAAGAAAGAAGGGGAATTGCCCAAGTGGATGAAGCCAAAGCCTCCACATAAAAAGAAAGATGACTTATTTCTTTTGATAAGACATGACAGGTACAGGATTGAAGGAAATGAAATATATCTTTTGGACTTTAACCTAAGGCTAAAATTCAAAGGAAATCTCAAGTGGGTTGGCAAGCAAGGAACCCTTGAAATATTCTACGATAATGCAAGGAAAAAGTGGTACGCAAGGATTCCTATGAGTGTAAAAGTAAATAATAAACCAAAAGGCAAAATGAAGGCAGGCATAGATCTAGGCGTTGTAAACCTTGCAACCGTTGCTGTTCAAGACGGTTCATGGATGATCTTTAAAGGAGGTTCAGCGCTTTCAGAATTTAAGAAGATAACAAAGCAAATCTCAATAGAAGAAAAGAGGCTTTCAAGACACGGCTTGAAAACTAGCAGAAAGCTTGAAAAACTTTACAAAAAGCGTTCTCTTTTGCTTAAGAACGCTAGAGAAGGGCTAGCAAGGGAAATCGTAGAGACACTGTATGACAAAGGAGTAGGAGAAATATACATCGGCTACCCAAAGGGCATAGCTCAAGACAAAAGAAACGAAAGGAATTCAAACTTCTGGAGCTATCTTGCAATAATAAAGCGAATCAAGAACGTTGCAGAAGAATACAAAATAAAGGTCAAGTTTGTTGATGAAGAAAATACATCTAAGAAGTGTTCCCTGTGTGGGGAAATTCACGAAAACGGAAGGATTGAAAGAGGCTTGTTCAAGTGTCCCCACACAGGGAAGGTAATAAACGCTGATCTGAACGGAGCAATAAACATTCTACATATCCCCGAGTCCGTTGAGGATAGGGGTAAGTGGCTGAAGGCACAGCCCGTGGTCTACCGCTGGACAAGCGAAGCGGGGTGGGTGCAATTCGCACCTGCTAGCTATGAAGCGATGAAGATGAAGGCGGTAAACCACGAACCTATGATCCGCCTTGAAGGAACCATCGCCTTTTAAGGCGGTGAGGATGTCAGAACTCCTCCTTAATTCGCTCGCTAAACTTGAAAAGAAAGAAGACGCTGAACTCATCAAAGCGTTCGTGAAAGTTTTGGAAGCACAAGGCTTGAGCAAAAGGAGGGTCTTAAAATACGTTTCGCACCTTAAACTTGTCTTGTTTTATTCCCAAATTATTACACCCCCCTCTCCAGCATATCAAAGAATGATTGATCAATGATCTCCTTTTTAGGAAGCCTCTTATAGTATATAACTGCTGGAGTTTCAAGCTTTTCAATGTCAAAGGCTCCGTGTGGCCTTATGAAGTTGTACCAATTCATGAACTCATCAACAGAATTGAAGAACTTTACCTTCTTCTCAAATATATCAAAGAACTTCTCAACTTTTCCGTTTGTTTGAGGGTGGTCTACCCTGCCAACTATCAAAGTTATCTTCTCCTTTATCAGGAACTTTTCAAACTCAGTTAATCCCTTCTCCCTTTCATTTGATTCAACAGCATAGAAAGTTGTTCCGTGATCTGATAAAATCTCCTCAGGCTTGCCGTACATGCTAATTGCCTTCTTCAATACATCAACTGAGTACTTAGATGTCGGAGTTGGATAAACGCCATAGCCAACTATAAACCTAGAAGAATCATCTTCATAAACTATTAACCATAAACCCTTCCACCTTGGATCCTTTATTTCGTGCCAATCAACGTGCCACAATGAATTAGAATGTTCTCTTTCATACCTTATCCACTTCTTTCTGTGCCACTTTTTAGGCTCGCTCATTGCAAAACCAGCCTTTTTGAGGACTTGTCGATCTTGTTATTTCTGTTAATCCTTTCGCTCTGAGAATTTTGCCAACATAGCTCACATCGGCTCTTTACATTTTGTACAGCTCAACGATTTCATATTTAACTTAGGCAAAGGCTATACCTTTTTCTGAACATGAATAACCCCTGTACTTTTGTATTCGCTGTAAAGCTGCTGTACCCTTCTGGTTGATACGCCTTGCACGCTTGCAATTTCCCTGTTAGTAAGTTTTCCTTCAAGCTTAGCATTAACGATCCACTTGACCTGATCTTTGCTAAGCATGCTACGCCCATACCTCTTCATTAGGTTTAGCCAAAATCTGCTTAATTTGCTTTATCAGCTATATGTTTAAGACCATGAAATAATTTTCAGATAAGAGACAAAACCATCCTGAGCAAAAAATTTATAAATTAATATTCTCTAATATTTAGAGAATAATGAAAATGCCGAATTCTGAAGATAGCAAAGGGCAAAGGACATCGCGGCTCCATCGTGGCGTCAATTCACTGAAGATCGGTTTGTTCGCAATGTGGGCTGTTGCATTGGTCGTCGGCATCATAGCGGTGTACGAGCAGCTTACCTCACCAGTGGATTTGAGCAACCTGACGAGTTACGTACAGTGGGGACTCTACGTCCCGGCGTACATGTATTTCATAGGTGCCTCTGCCGGCGCTTTCTTGATCTCCGTGGTCGTGAACGTATTTAGGGTGAAAAAGCTGGAGCCCACGGTGAAGCTATCTCTTTACAGCGCCCTCGTGCTGTTGATCATGGCCATTGGCACGATAGTGCTCGATCTCGGGCACCCCGAACGCGCGATCGAGACGCTCTATCGGCCCCAATTCCACTCGGTGATGGCCGACGTGGTATGGTTATACACTGTATACTTCGCGCTCCTCCTTGTGGAGCTCCTGCTATCGTTCCGTCTCGACTCAATAGAGGGCCGCCTCGACTCGCTTGGTGGAAGCCCTCGTATAAACAAATTGATATCCAAATTGCTGCGCCCGAGGACTGGCTCTTCGGAGAGCATGGAGAGGAGCGCGAAGTCGATTCGCAGGGACTTCCTATATTTGGGGGCGTTTGGCCTCATCCTCGCGCTGGCATTTCACGGCGGAGTTGGAGCTATACTGGGCACCGTGTACTTTTCCAAGTCCTGGTGGACCGGTCCGCTATTTCCAATAGTATTTGTAGCCGGAGCGCTGTTCTCCGGGGCGGCACTCTTCATAGCGATCCTAGTGGTCCTATGGCCAAGGAAGGATGAGGAGTTCAGGGAGATGATCGCATATCTGGGTAGGATCGTCTACTGGCTCCTCATCGGGAACGCCGTGCTAATAGCAGTCGACCTCATAATTCCTATCTGGTACGGAATAGACCCTATAGGCACTGCCATTACGAACGAGGTTCTGTTCGGGCAATATTGGTACGTCTTCTGGATCTTCGAGGTCCTGCTGGGGTTCATTGTCCCCGGGATCCTCCTCAGCAGCCGGTTCAGGGATAAGCCCGTAATAGTTGGCATCGGCGGCGCGTTCGCAGGCATCTTTTACTTTGCGGTCCGCCTTAATGAGGTCATCCCGGCCTTAACTGTGCCGGAGATTCCGGGCCTGCAGTACGCCTACGTCGATCCCAGGCTCATTTATACATACTTTCCGAGCATTCACGAATGGGAGGTGGTCATGTTCATGGTGGCGCTCGGCATCGGGTTGCTGTATCTCGGCTATCGCTACCTGCCGCTCGTGCCGCGTGCAACAGATTTAATGATGCCTGGGCAGGGACGCGGTGGATCGACAAGCCCCATCAGCGGCGATGCGGGCGAGCCTAAGCTGATAGAGAGGAGGGGGTTCCTGAGGTCCATCAGCTTGGCGGCGGCCGGATTCTTAGCGGCCGTTTCAATCAACTTGGGTGCCATGACCAGGGCGATTTCGTCTGCGCTGGCTTACAGCGGGCAGGTGGCGAGGACCATCATAGCCAGGGAGCGCGAGAGACTGGCAGCGGTCAGCACTGAGATAATCGAAGTCCTGGCTCGCAGGGAGGGGGCGGAGAGGCCCAACATCGTGGAGGAGGATAAACTGATGAAGGCCGCAGGCGAAGGGGTAGTCGCGGTTTCCCCGCTAGTCGCGCAGGCTGCGCAGGTGACCGTCGCGGAGGCGGATTTCGGCGACGAGAGCTGGTCGCAGCCGTACACGTGGTTGCCGGGCCAGCCGACGATAGAGGTTCCGAGCGGGTACGAGCAGAACCCAATTTATCGTATGATGGAGGATCTAAAACGTGCTCTCGCCAAGCCCGCGAATCAGCGTAAGTGGGGGATGGTTATCGACACACGCAAGTGCGTGGGTTGCTCTGCATGCACCGTGGCGTGCAAAGCCGAAAATAAGGAGCCCCCCGGAGTCGTGTACAGGCCGGTTGTGGTGGGTGTGCACGGCGACTATCCGAACGAGTCGGCGACCTTCCTTCCGAGGCCCTGTATGCAGTGCGATGACCCGCCATGCGTCAAAGTCTGCCCTGTGGATGCCACGTTCAAGAGGCCCGATGGCATAATTGCGATTAATTACGATGTATGCATAGGCTGCAGATACTGCATCAGCGCCTGCCCCTACCAGGCCAGGACCTTCGACTGGGGCCTCAACTATACGGATGGGACGCCCAAGATTGAGTACTACGATACTTGGACGTCGTTCGAGTACGGCGTTGACACATGGGATCGTCCGGTTGACAGTAGGAAGTCGCCTAAGTTCAATGCACACAAGTGTCACTTCTGCCTCCACAGGCTCGAGTCCGGGATGTTGCCGGAGTGCGTCACGACCTGCATCGGCAGGGCGACCTACTTCGGCGATCTAAACGACCCGAACAGCCTCGTCTCGAAGCTGATTAGCGAGCAGGGCGTGTCCAGGCTCAAGGAGGAACTCGGTACCGAGCCAAACGTTTACTACATAGGCCTCACCGAGCCCATGATGGAGGAAGAGGCACCGATGGAGGGATGATGTCATGAGCGAGAATGAGCCCAAAAAGGAAAGGGCAGAAGTGGATGATGGGAGGAGAGAATTCCTAAAGTCGGCCGCGTTGCTCGGTGGCGCAGCAGCGTTCTCGGCGTTGCTCTCCGCGGAGGAATCTCCTCCTGTCCCGGCCAACGGCTCAACCAGCGCATCCAGTCCCAACACTAACGGCTCGATTAACGGATCCAGGGTCTTCTACAATGACTATGATGTATACCAGCTCGCGCACCCGGAGAACATAATTTACTCTGCCTGCTTCATGTGCCACAACAACTGCGGTATAAAGGTGAAGACCCAATATGAGAACGGGAACGGCTATCCAGTCAAGATCGACGGGAATCCATACATACCGACGAATATATTGCCTTGGCTCCCGTACGAGACGTCCCCCATGCAGGCGGCGATCATAGATGGCAAACTCTGTCCCAAGGGCCAGGCCGGTATTCAGGACTATGCTGACCCTTACAGGTTGGTGAAGGTCCTGAAGCGCGCGGGGCCCAGGGGCTCCAATAAGTGGATCTCCATCCCGTTCGAGCAGGCAATAGAGGAGATAGTGAACGGCGGCTACCTATTCAAGGACGTGCCGGGCGAGGAGAACAGGTACGTCGAGGGGTTTAATGACGTGATAGCGCTGAGGGATCCCACGCTCGCGGCCTCAATGGCTGCTGACGTGCAGAAGATAATGATGGGGGAGATGACTGTGGACGAGTTCAAGGTCAAGTACAATGATAACCTCGATGTCCTCATCGATCCCGACCACCCGGACCTGGGCCCCAAGAACAACCAGTTCATATTCTTCAATAGCCGCATTGAGGGCAGCAGGTACGACCTCGCAATCAGGTTCACCAAGTCCGCCTTGGGCTCTCTCAACGTCCTGGATCACTTGTCGTTCTGTGAGATAGCTCACCATGTCTCCGTCAAGATGGTTACGGCCCAATACGTCGGGTGGAACAAGACCGGCATCGGCCCTGGGCAGCCCATCCACGGATGGCTCCCAGGGGCAACCACCGCTAAGCCCGACTACGCCAACGCCGAGTTCGTCATAACCTGGGGCACAAGCCCAGTCGAAGCAAGCTACGGTCCGGTCACCGTCACGGAGATGATAACCGAAGGCCTAGTGAGCGGGCGCCTGAAGCTGGCGGTGATCGATCCGAGGTATAGCAAGACAGCCGCGAAGGCCTGGAAATGGATCCCAGTGAAGCCGGGAGGGGATCTACCCCTCGCGATGGCGATGATAAGGTGGATAATTGAGAATGAGCGCTACGACGCTGTGTTTCTCAGCGCGGCCAACAAGGCTGCGGCCCAGCAGAACGGTTATCTGGACTGGACCAATGCCACGTGGCTCGTGAAGATAGAGCCCGATGGGAGGGCCAGCAGATTTGTGCGCGCCGCGGATCTGGGGCTTCAGGTGCCGAGTGGGGCCAACCCATACGACTACTTTGTGACCATGGTCAACGGACAACCTGTGGCGTTCAACCCCTACGACGCCGAGAACCCAGTTGAAGGTGATTTGTTAGTGGATACTACTGTAAACGGGATAAGGACTAAGTCCGCCTTCCAGTTACTTTGGGAGGAGGCGTCTTCGAAGAGCTTCGATGAGTGGTGCCAGTTGGCCGGGGTGAACTCCGCCGATGTGGAGGACGTGGCGAGAGAGTTCACGAGCCACGGTCATAAGGCTGCCGTGGACATCTACAGAGGAGCGATAGCCCACTACAACGGAACCTACACGGGCATGGCCATACAGCTTCTCAACGTGTTGATAGGCAACCCCGACTTCAAGGGCGGGCTTACCGTCGGGGCCGCAGGCTGGCCGACGGCATCCGGCCGCGCGTTCAACGTCATGAGCGTCCCGAATGGGCTGACACCCTTCGGGGTCAGCATCATGAGGGCCGGCTACCTATATGAGATGACGACCCTGTACAAGGAGCAAGGCTACCCGGCTAAGCGTTCGTGGTTCCCGTTCGGTTGGATCAGCCCCGCGGGTCTAGGCGGTTTCCAGGACATTCTGCCCTCCACCAAGGCCGGCTATCCCTACCCTCTCAAGATCGCCATCCTGTACGCCAACAACGTGGCTAACCTATCGCCTTCGAACCAGGCGCAAATAAATGCGCTCCTTGACCTCAGCGCGATCCCGCTTATAATAGCGATAGACACGAACATAGGAGACACGTCGGTATTCGCAGACTACATCTTCCCTGATGTGTCATACCTCGAGCAGTGGATGGTGGAGTCTCCGTCGCCTCAGGGCATGAGCTCGGTAAGCAAGTTCGCCGTCGTGAGGCAGCCGGCTGCCCCTCCCATGACCGAGACGGTCACGGTCTACGGCGAGCAGATGCCGATAAGCATGGAGGCCGTGCTGCTGGCCATTGCGGAGCAGATGAACCTGCCCGGGTTCGGGGCCGACGGCTTCGGCCCTGGCGTTCCTTTCACGAGGCCGGAGCACTTCCACCTCAAGGAGGTGGCCAACGTGGCTGCCGGGAGCGCGCCCGGCGATGAGGTGCCAGACGCGGACGACGATGAGATGGAGCTGTTCTCCGAAGCGCGCAGGAATCTGCCGCCTAGCGTGTTCGACTTACAGGAGTGGCAGGGGGCCGTGGGTTCCTGGTGGCCCAAGGTAGTGTACGTGCTCAACAGGGGCGGGCGTGCCGCGCCGCCGAGCGAGTCGTATGAGGGAGAGTACATAAAGGTATCTAGATACCCAGGGCTGTGGAACGTATTCAACGAGGCCCTTGCCATGACAAAGGACAGCGTGACCGGCCAATACTATTATGGGGTTCCAAAGTACTACCCGCCGACATACGCGGACGGTACGCCGATCGATCAGACGGGCTACACGTACCATCTACATACCTTCAAGCCGGCGTTCATCGCCAAGCGCACCATAGTGGAGTACTGGTCTCAGTTATCGATCCTGCCGTATCCGCACGTGCTCATGAATCCGGAGGACGCCAAGAACCTCGGTCTCAAGAATGGCGACTTCGTTAGATTGGAAAGTCCTTCATTCACGTCGGACGAGCTCGACCTGGGGCCGCTCGGGAAGATGTACATCGAGGGACCTGTGCTGATAACACCGGCCATACGCCCTGGGGCGGTGAGCGTGGTAGTAGACTACATGCACTGGGGATGGGGGGCCACGGATGCTGTGATAGACGGCGTGACGATAAAGGCCGACCCGAGGCGCAGGAGGGGCCTCAACGTAAATCCTCTGATGCTGCCGGACAAGTACAACGTCGGCGCGCCGCTAGTGGATCCGATCAGCTACCAGGCAGTGTATTTCGATACGATGGTCAATATAGTTAAGATAGAGAAGCCAAAGGCGATAGCAAACGGCCAGTATCCGACGTCTTTGGCGAATCTGTGGAATTGGTGAAGTGTAAATCTATTTTATTATTGATTTAAAATCGCTCTATAGGAAAATAAGTAAAATTTTTTTGAATAATTTTTTTGAATTCATTATTATTTACATTCAAAATAATCTATCCAGGAGGAACTCGCACGGCCCCTACTCGGACTCCTGAGGGTCATAAGGAGGGTGTGGATACGGGTGACCAGGACGAAGGTCAAGTACCAGAAGCGTGGATCGTGAAGCAAGATCTTTTCGAAACATACAAGGATTATGCAAAAAAAACTCCAAAGCCCACTGTCTTCCTCTTAGTTTTTCATGAGTATAATACCGCAAACTGAAGACTGATAATAAGACAGTAGGGGCGAAAGGAAATGGGTTTTCACCTGAATTCCTTGAGGAAAAAAGAAAGTTTGTCTAAAATTCGCCGACAAGGCTTAATATCTTCACAAATCTCCACAGAGAGGTGTCTAGACCTTATTACCAAAAAATTAGTAACGATAAGACAAATCAACTTCTTGCATATCGGAAAACCGAGGGATAGACAGCACATGAATTGTGATTTAGACATATCAATTTTTTCCGTCTTTTTGTCGCAAGCAATGACTACCCCTAATGCCCCTTAACTACTGCACCAACTTGTTTGCTTTAAAAAGGAGGTTCGCATAAGAGAGCAAGAAGTAAAAAATGTATACGTAAGCGAGGAGCAGTACGAAAAGACAGCCGAAAGCAAAGGCAAGAGTTCCTCTGAATTCGTCAAAGAAACAGATGAAAATGTTTTTTAGAACGGCTCCGCAGAAGAAAGACTCGTAAAGCTTGAAGTGAAAATGTAAGAAGAATATAAAGACCTGAAACACAAATTGAACATGCTTTGAGAAGTTATAGGGAAGCTTGACAACGCTATCAAGAAATTAAACCGGGGTGAAACGCTCGAACAGAGCGACTTTGAATATTTTAACGTATATGTTAGAGATTAAAGCTTCCATCATTAATAAAAACTTCACATACTGAACCGTTACCTTTTCCCTTTTGTACCCATGTGAGCTGCTTATTGATAAAACAGCACCGCTTATTGCCCTATAATATTTAAATATTGAAAACTCATGAATTACATTGTGAGTGATAATCCAATAAAGGTGTTTGAAAAGCAATCTGGTCTTATAAGATTATTAATCTATCTTGTTGAGCATGAGCCAATTAATGTAAAGTCAGTTATTGAAAATACCAATATTTATTCTAACATAATGTATGCATTCCTTCAGAAGGTCAAGAAACGTTCCCTAATAAGCACCAAATCTGATCATCCCACTTATCTTCCACTCAACATGATCTCCTTTACCGACAAAGGGAGGAAAGTTGCAGAATATTTGAAAAAGATTGAGGTGATGCTGGAAAAATGAGCAACAAAATTGAAATAAGTGAAAATGACAATTCTAGTCTGCACAGGTAGGTCGAAAGTTAATGAGTGAATTAGGCAAAGTTTCGCTCAATTATAATGGAGAATTGATCCTCTGTGGATTAGATTCATTTGGACCTGCCTATGAAGTAAAGGAAAAAATACCGCGTGGTATCATCGAACTAAAATATATGTTTTCAATAAAACTAGGAAAATTGAATAATCAAGAAGTGGTCTCTTATAAGATATTGCCTGAGTATTCTCTCATTCGGCTGGGAGAGCAAATTACATCTTGGGGGCTCCCTCAGAAGTTGGAACTTTCACCAAATTTTAGTGAGAATTAGAATTTTTCTCATTTTCTTGACCTACATAGTCTAAAGATTGTTGAGGATAAGAGGAATAAAGATGTACTGTTCAATGTAGAAATTATTGGTAAATATCTTGCGATACATGGAGGAGCGCCTTCTTTCGTTTTTAATGATTTTGGTATTTTCCATCTTTTGTTCAAGTGGAAGCTTTCCCAACATGAATGGCTTAAGCTTCTCTCAAGTCTGGGCTATTCAGAAAAATGGATCATAGAGTTGGATAGACCAAAAATAGAAGGATTTCATGAGATTCTAGAATACATTAACAAGGCTGAGGAGGCATTGTATAATAAAAGTGATCCTGCAAACGTTCTAACGGAGCTAAGGGCAGCAAATACATCTTTTAAACCATATTTTGATAAGTATAAAGATAAGATTTTTTCGAAAATAGATGAAGGATCAATTGGAGAAGAAGGCTACAAAAAGAAAAGTGAAAGAGTTTACGAAATCTATGAAAGTGTTTCAAATTTTCTTAACATAGGCCCTCATCATGACAAATACAAAGTAACGTATGATGATGCCATCTTCGGATACAGGGAATTCATCTCTATCCTGTCATATCTTTCTAAAATAATTTCAGATATAAAAAATGAAGAAGAAGAAAAGGAGAGTGGAAAAGTATGAATGAATGTATAAAGAACAGGACAGAAGCTTTTGAGAATGTGCAGAAGGCCAAAATTTGAGCACGTAAAGAAGTGGTTCAGAACGTTCAGGTTCTTTTATAACTATGTATTCACGAACGAGGAAATTGGTTCAGCTCCACTTTCAAATGAACAGCTGTCTGAATGGATTAAGCCAATTTTGTTGATTGCAAGCATGAGGTGATCAGAACGAGCTTAAGTTAACGGCACCTATTTTAAGTTAAGTGAAGATATGTGAAGATATTTAGACAGTTGTGTTAAAATCTTCATAAAATCTATATCATCTACAGTTCCAAGATGATCCTTGATCCTATTGCAATCTATAGCTCTAATTTGAAATATTAAAGCATAAGAATCTTGTTCTAGACCGTTCCTATTTGACTTTTTAATTAATTCTGTATAGGGGAATCTTGTTACATTTTCTTGAGTTGTTAGAGGAATTACTACGCACATTTTTGTCTCATCGTGTTTAGCGACTACTATTGCAGGCCTTACACCCTTCTGTTCATGGCCTACAATATCAACGTTCAAGTCAATAAGATAAATATCTCCTACTATAATATTCTTTATATTAATCAATATTATCCCATAGTTCTAGCTCCTTCTTTATTTCATCAGTGAGATATTCTTCCTTGAAAAGTAATCTTTTAGCCAAATTAATCCCTTCTAGTATTTCATCTTCAGATAAATGAGGCTTAATTTCTTTAATTACATTAATAACTTTATCTATATCTTCGTAAACAAGATCTTTATAAATAATTGTCGTAGTAGCCTCTAATATTCTATTATCTTCTGTCAAGTTCTCTTTTAATTTTTCTAATATTATCCTTTCGTCTTTGTTAATTTGATAATCGCTTTTCAGCTCAATAAAATCATTCTTAAATTCAAAGCTTTCTATATAGAGCTCTTGTGAATAAACCCCATAAAGGTAAAGGTCAAATTCATATTTTAGTCTGATTCCCATACTTTTAATCAGGAATGCAATCTTTTGCAACTTAAATCTATCCTTTGAATTATTAACATCAATAGGTATGTTAAGATACTTCAAATATGCAATAAGTTTTTTTATATCTTCAGTCATTTTGTCATCCCTATTTATTATTAAATTATTAAATTTAGCTTTTTAAGTTTTTTGCATTTTCAATATTTCTGTTTTATCAAAAAATCATTTCACCATTTCAATGTTCTCCAGTAACGATGGGTCCATTATAACTTCCCTCTTAGGTAGCCTTTGATGCCCATGTGAGCTACTTATTAATTTATCGGCAATGCGGCTTCAAAACCTTTATGTCTTAAAGTAAAAAAGTCCATACACTTAATGAAATATCCAGCTGTAATAAAAATGAATACTTTGAAGAAACGAAAGAAGCAAAATGCCCAAAACTGAAAAGTTAATCAATTCATTAGCGAACTATCCACTCCTTAACAATAGATAAAAAATTTGTTAAATGTTTTGTGCTTTTGTTATCTCATTGTATTTTTAAACGTGATTTTGATCTTCTGAAAGTACAAGTGACCTTCGCGTAATTTTTGACCGGCTGTGGGACAGAATTCCTGCGTGGCTATCTGTTAAGGTTTAACAGATTGTGCCACAGGCCTGTACAAAATAAAGCGCTGTCAATTCTGTCTTCTCTCCTCTGTGCTATAACCTAACCAAACAGCTTCTTGTCTGCAGCTTCAGAATACTCCCTTTTGTAATATTCTTTAAGGTATTGGTATGTGTCTGTGACAAACTCCTTCATTGTGTCCTTCCACTTCTGAGATCCGTTTAGAGTTGCATCTTTCTTTAGCATCACGTATACCGCTGTGTCCTTATCAAACCTTGAAACATAGCTTGATTCGCTGTAATATTTGTCAAACCTAACGCTTTTCAGCTCATCTTTTATGTGATCTTCAATCTGCTTAAGAACTGAGATTAAGTTTGCATGACTTGTATTATGAATTAATTCATAAAATATACATAACATCATGAATTAAATACTAACCTATGATAATGCAGAGTGTTAATATAAATTCTTATAACAATTTTGTCCCACAGCCTTTTTGACCAAAAGCTTTTTATTTTGCCTTCTGCATTTCAAGAACAATGGTACGGAAAAGATACTTGAAAGATAACTTCCTGGCCAGCGCGTTCGTTCACTTATATATAGAAATGGGGCACAGCGGATCCTTGTGATTAAAGCTCCCATAAAAACGATATGCTCTAGCTGGGCATCCTGAGTTGCAAATTTTAGAGAATGGACATGAATCACAACCACAAATCTTGCTGGAATTTCTTCTCCGAAAAGCGCTAAAACCATTATTCCAAATATCATTCAAGATATCCTTCAGTGCGTTCCCTTCCTTAAAAGCAGGTTCCATAAGTAGCTCACACCCATATACATCGCCATTTGAATTTATCACAAACCTGCTTTTGCCAGCCTGGCAAACCGATGCATCCTTTTTGGATTTATTTAAAGTTCTGTTAAGTTTAAGGCCTATCTGAAAAAAATCTTTTAGGTAAAACCTGAACCCATTTAGTATGAGTTTTATCTTTGGCTTATAGTATTTTAAAAGATCATATGCTTCCTGAACCTCAGACCTTGTTGGAATAATTTTGTTTGTAGCGTTCCCAAACAGCTGGGCCACAATAAGCGTTGCTGCGCTAGCGCCCAACGATTCACTCATCTTGACAAACTCGAGTGACTGGAAATAGTTCGTTGACGTTATGACCATTGATGTTGAAAAGTTAATCCCTTCCTTCTTAAGCACGTTAGCTGCCCTTATTGCTGCTTCAAAACTCCCCTTACCTCTGATTGCATCATTTACGCTTGCGCTGGCACCATCTATGCTGAGCTGAACCTGGTTAATACCTGCTTTACGAATGGCTTTGGCCATTTCTTCATTTATAAAATACCCGTTAGTGCTCATTCCAGTGACCATGCCATATTCTCTTGAAGCTTTGATCAATTTGCTCAGCTTATCCTTACCGAGAAGAGTGGGCTCACCCCCGAGCAGGTAAACGTATCTGGTTCCCAAATCAGATAGTTTTTCGATTATCCTTAACCACTCTTCAACTGAAAGCTCGTTTCTCAACGGAGCCCCTGCAGATACATAGCAGGTTATACATCTCAAATTACAGGCAGTTGTTAGGTATAACGTAGCTTCTAAACCGTGTTCACTTGGCTCCATTACGTTATTTTCCTGATTCAAAAGCATGTGAGGTAAGGGACTAGCCGGGCAATCCTCAACAAAAGCCTTCTCCTCAAGGCTCAACATTAACTATGAACAATTTCTCAGCTCGCCAATATTTGCGTTTCTAAGAAAACGTGCTGTATTATGTTAGATGCTGTTCGCAGCTTTTCTTTAGTAGAGCGTAGACGGAAATAATAATTTAACGGTTAGAATTTGAACTGGTGATGAATGTTTTATAAACCCAAGTACCTTTTATGCTGTTTCATAGCGGAGTAGTTCCCGTTAAATGGGAGTAACCCTTGTCCTCGGGAATTATCACTCCTCAGGGCTGTGAGGAGGTCAGATTTGCAAATTTAATTTTAAAAAACAAGCATTTTAAAGATAAAAAGTTAATAATAATACGCATGAGCTCTAAGGTATCATTATTTAAAATATACGCTTTATTCATAATCCTAGCTTTTATACTTGCGGTAATATACGTGGTTACTTCTGTTGTGCCCATAATTCCGTTAAAGTACACTAAAGTTTTAAACGCTGTAGTAATAGTCGTTGTTCTCTACATAGCTCTGAGAATCTTCCTTCCCATATTCGACAGGGCGATCAAGATAGATGATCCTGAGGTGAAAGCCACAACAAGGTTCATAATATCGCTGGTCTGGTACGGCATGATAGGCCTAGCCGTAGCAGCTTCTTTTGGAGTTGATGTTTCTTCGGTTATTCTCGGCTCGGCCTTTGCGTCGGTAATAATAGGCCTTGCAGCTCAGACCGTGCTTTCAAACGTTTTAGCCGGATTAGCTCTTCTTATCTCAAAGCCTGTTAAGATAGGCGACCGAGTTACTATAGCTACCTGGCAGTTCGGCTCAGTTTTTCCAACGTACCCGCCAAAGTTCTTTTCTCAGGACATACTGATAAACGGTTTCACAGGCAGCATACTTGAGATCAAGCTGATGTACACGTTTATTTCTGACGACGAAAACGCTGTCCTGGCAATACCTAACAACATAATTCTCTCGTCTTCCATGTTCAGGACTTATAGGGACAAGATAATAACGACCGTGAGGTTCCCCATCAAAAACATGGACGTGAACAGCGCAAAGATGAAAGCGAAAAAGGCTGTTGACAGGTGCCTGATGGTGGTTGATTACAAAATACTTATTGATGAAGTTTACCAGGACAGCTACCTGCTGAAAATCACGGCTCTCTGCAAGGGGAACAGGCAGGAAGTTTGCAGGAGCGAGATCCTTGAATCCATGTTAAAAGAGTTTTCAAATCCAGCGGCTTAAGAAAAACGTTGTGAGTTGATCGGTTTGACAAAGCTAAAAATCGGCAGCAAACAGTAAATTATCATATATAAAGTATAAAATTTTATTATATTAGCAACATAAACCAGATTTCTGGCATAAATATTCACCACCTAGACCGCAAGCAGTTGCTACTCCTAATGAGATGATTAATTGAAGTAATTCATCACAAGAAGGTATGCATATCACTACACAGACACCG
>Ga0208683_100262_pt1 | contig 22960 bp, 47 predicted proteins | sample BED_Mat_host_9_1_FD_187141 | JGI IMG/M metagenome (GOLD analysis project Ga0208683, IMG submission 187141) | Extremophilic microbial mat communities from Yellowstone National Park, USA - BED_Mat_host_9_15 (SPAdes) (version 3) | ecosystem: Environmental > Aquatic > Thermal springs > Hot (42-90C) >... | reverse complement strand
TGGTGGAGGAGACTGAGGTGGTTGAGGTGGTTGAGGTGGTTGAGGTGGTGGAGGAGACTGAGGTGGTTGAGGTGGTTGAGGTGGTGGAGGAGACTCAGGCGGGCATTGTGGTTGTGGTGGTTGAGGAGGTGGAGGAGACTCAGGCGGGCATTGTGGTTGTGGTGGTTGAGGAGGTGGAGGAGACTCAGGCGGGCATTGTGGTTGTGGTGGTTGAGGTGGTTGAGGTGGTTGAGGAGACCCAGGCGGGCATTGTGGTTGAGGCGGTTGAGGAGACCCAGGCGGGCATTGTGGTTGTGGCGGATGAGGTGGATGATGTGGATGAGGTGGATGAGGTGGAGGTGGTGGAGGTGGAGAAATTAAAGTTTTTATTAGGCTGTATAGATAATCTATTTGTTCTTCTAGTTCTGACTGAACATAATCTATTTGTTCTTCTAGTTCTGACTGAACATAATCTATTTGCTCTTTTAGTTGGTCAATTTCAGAAGATAGTATAGAGTTTTCTGCAAACAAAACAGAAATTTCGATTTGTTGTTGGTCTATCTGTTCACTTAGATAAGGAACTTCAAAAATTAACTCATTAATTTCGGATGTTATTACTTGACCAAATTCGTTTACGTATTCTAAATACTGTACAAATACTTGTAAAGGTTTTCCAGAGAATAGAGGAATGTTAGTGTAAGAAAATACAAACGGAAATACATAAGAGGCTATTGTAAGGAATAATGCTACTTTTCTTGCATCGTATTTACCATTATTTATGTAAGCTAAGAAATCAGTAAAACCTAATTTATTGAATTGCCAATCAACCCCCTTCATGAACTGTTCTTGAATAGTAGGGTTTTGTAATACAAATGATACCGCTTCTTCTATACTAAGAGAGTGTAATAATGCATCTATAAGTATGTAATTATTTTGCTGTATAGCGTATTGCATAATAACATCAAAAGTACCTGGATTTACATTTCCGTAACGATACCATAACAAAACAACACCAGTTCCACTTACTGTAAGTTTATTAACATTTTCATTCACGATTGTAAATTTATCGGTATTAATTACGGTAGATGAAAGAGTCATGTTACCGTATACAATAGCGTCTATTTCTAGATTGAATGGAAGGATTAATGGATTTCCAGTTTGATACCCGAAATTGTATACATTAAGTTTGTTTCCGAATTTTGTACTTGTTACTGTTAATTCTTCTGGTAAGTCACCAATACACGAGACTAAGTTTGGAAGATTTTGAATTACTTTATTATTTGATACGAACATAATCCCATCTTATCAAATTTAATAACTTACCTACTCACTGGATGAGCTGTAAACGGTCACATCTGAATACTCAACATAAATGTTTTCGTTTGCACTTGAGTACATTTCACTCAAATACATCTCACTTGATAGGTTATAATTAGACATAGATTGGTATACAGTATTAGTTAGGTTTTCTAGCATACATGGTGGTATTATGTTTTCACCGTTGCATGGAGGGGAGGAACATCCTAAGCTTATCGGTATTCCTATAAAAATGGTAGGACTAGACCCTAATGCACAATCACAATTAAGGAAAGTACATACTAAATTCTGGAGAAAAGCAAACGGCTGTACACTAACTTTAACACATGTAGAGGGCTGAGTCACTCCTAAGTTAATGCAAAATCCTACGCCAAATGTTATCGTTAAGTATGCTACATAACACGCTAAATCTATAAAGAGATTATAAAGTTTGTAAAAAATCGCTGATAAGAATCCTAACGCAAATCCGATAACATAAAACACGTCTCCTAGTATCTTGTATGCTTCTTCTAAGATACTACTAACAAAACATGCGTTTACAAATCCATACAACTGATTAGGTAGATTGAATTGGTCTATTAGACCATTACTAAACCCCAATACAAAGTAAAGGAAGGGCAACGTAACAAAATCTATGAATGGGTAGATTAGGTAATAGATTAACAATTGGTAGAACTGGTCGGCATTAACTAAGTAAGTATACGCCATACAATACAAGAATCTAGCGGGTAAGGATACAACAAATAATAATAGAAAAGGAAGATTGATTAGAAAATCCGGCAAAGAGGTTATTACAGGTAAAAAATCACACAAAGGACTTTCAACATAAGTGTTAGTTATGCCGGGGCATTCAATTACGTTGGGTTGAAATTCTGTGTAAGGAATACAAATAGGACTAAGACCACGATTACAACTTCCTAACGGAACACCCATTTTATTCACCAGACAGACAGTTATTAGGATTTACAGAAATACAAATTTGTTTATTAAAGAGGACTAATACTAAATTGAGTATTGAGGTGATTGGTATGGTAAGTACTAGCAAAATGTACCCAATCAAACAGAAAATTTCGTTAAAGATACTAAAGTATGGTTTAGCATTTTGACAAAAGTTAATGTATTGTTGTGGCATTTCTATACATTCTCCAGGTTTATAACACGAAGGACAATTAGCAAAACACGCACTAGGTGAGTTACTATTAACAAAAGAACAAAATAGCGTAGAGGGGGGGAAAATGTTAGCGATAAAACCATAAAGAGGTATTTGTGTTATAGACGTAAGAATACAAAGAAAAGTTCGAGGTGGAAGAGTAATAATCCAAAGTAATACAAATGGTAAATTAGCTAGAAATGATACTATAGAATCTATTCCAGGTGGAAATACATCACAAAATTTTTGTTGAATTTCGCTCAGGAATGCCATCATCTCACCTTAAACAGTTTGGATAACCTGATGTTTCCTATTCCGGTAATAAAGAAAATTATAGTAGGAATCAACAAAACGCTTAAAGATGGGAAGAACACATTGATTATGTCAGCTAACGGCAAAGCGAATAAATAGAATAAATAGAGGAATAACGCTACTGGTAAAAAGGGTAGCGTAATAAGAACTATAGGTAAGTTTACTAACAAACCAATAACATTGTGGTAGTTATAAATTGTGTAATACAAACAAAGAATAAAGAAGAAATTAAATAAGTTTAAGTCACAGTTTTTATAAGCGTTATTACTACACATTTGTGAAATAGATGCATAACACTGACTCATACCTTACTCTTCTTCTTTAATCGTTGTGCTAGAAGGTAAATTATTATACCAACAAATGCTATAGTTAGGTCTACGTACCAGTATTTTGTAAGTTCTTGTCCTAACCATTCCATTTTCTCTATAACTTTTTCTTTAAGTGTCATAATACATTAGCCTCAACCAAGAGTAATGTTACTGTACTGATACCCATTACGATAAGTAATAGGATAATAATTGTTAGAAATGTAGGACTTCTTAAAACCGTTAATGCCATAATCTCACCTAAAGATAATTTTCGGATGTATCGCTTTGTATTTGTTGTCTTAGTCGTTGTAAATAGTTTTGAGCTACCGGACAAGAACCTTTTGTTGTAACATTAACTTTTAGGATTTTGCCTAAAGCAAATCCAACGATAAACGGAATGATTAAGAAGAGAATTTTTTTGAAATCCATACCTTAATGAGAAAAAATAAAAAAGGCTTAACTTGAGATGGTTATGTACTGTTGAATTAATTTATAGATACCGTCTACCAATAACACAAATCCTAAGTTTCTAACTATTGTGTATTGTCCTAAATACATTTCTAACAAGAAACCGGCAATTATTGCTATGTATGCCGGAACATTGTTTAAGAATGATTTGTTTAGGAAGTAGAGTAAGATGCCGGCAATAATAGCGGAAATTACTACATCTACACCTTCAACAGCATTACCTAAAATTGATGGAGATTGAACTGTAGTTTGAACCGGATAAATTGTGTAAGTAGCCATTTATCTCACCCAGAAGATTCGATTTTTTTCACTTCATCTTCGACTAACTTTGAAACGCCTAACGCGGTAACACCTAATCCTATAGTTTGTAGACTACCTGATGCAAACAGTAACAATACTACACCTATTGCTAATGGAATGTATTTATTTGTACTAATCTTTTTTAACAAGTAATACACTAACGCTGACACAAGTGCAAATACGGCTATACCTACCGGAGATAAGGTTTCTATGTTTACAGTCACGACTTATCACCTTAAGAATTATAATTTATTACACTTGTCATGATTCCATTTATTTTATCCATGACTTTTGTGCCTTGAGGTGCATAAGTTTGTAAGATAGTTAGTCCGGTTTCCATGTTTCTTGACTTTAATAGACTTGGAATCTGTTCTCTGTACTGTTTACCGGCTTTAATCATAGCCTGATCCGTCTTTACTAATCTTCCATAATTTGTTACACTTGTCATGTGCTGAATGAAACCTTGTCTCTGGGATTCAGGTAAACTCATCAAGAAGGCATACGGGTCAGCCATAAATCTAGCATAAGCGTTAGGGTCTTCCTTCTTAAAGTCTTCTAAATACTTTCTTAATGAATCGGGTTTATACTCACCTATTTGTTCCCCTTCCAGAGATAGCTCTACTTGTACCCAAGCGTTGTACTGAGTTGCCCCTTCCAATAATCCGGTAATGTAATTATTAGCACCGGTTAGTATTCCAGTCACATAATTAAGCGTGGCATCAGGAGTAACTTGAACTACATTTTTCTTACTTTTCTTATGTCTTGCCACCGACTATCACCTTATTTTACTTTATAACTTCCACTGGTATTTCCTTACCTCTCTCCTTAATGGTAACTTCAGGAAACTCTACATTAACCATAGAACCTTGGTTTTGCATTTGCATGGGGGCTACAAATGTAGTTAAAGTTCTAATCATGTCGCCTACTATTGGCGTAGCAAGTTCATCTTTCAGTAGTTGTACTTTGTCCTCTAAAGGCACTTTATTCATCATTTGTTCATAGTCTTTGCTAGCTTGAGATACTTTTATACCTACTATTGCCGACCTTAACCAATTCTCTTCTGGAGACTGTTTTTCAGGTAGCTTTAGTCCATTTAAGTAAGTGCTTTCAAACGAAGCCCATTGATTATACTTGTATGAATTGAGTACGCTGTTTATTTGCCATTTGGGAGTATTTATTATGGCTCTATAGAGCCATTTACCTGTCCAGTTTCCGGGGAAAGCAAGAGATTTGGTTTTATGACCGCCTTGCTTACGAGCCATTATTTATCACCTTACATCTCTTTAAATAGTTATGGGGTTGTAGTTATGGTCTCCTTAAATGTTGTTTGTGGTACATACATTACTTTTGGTTGAGTATTAGTGAAATCGTAGTATAATGCAAACCCTAACACTAATACACCGAATAATACTACAGTAGACAAACTGTTGGCGTTATTTAGATACCCCGTGGTACTTAATACTAATAAAATTGCACCTATAGCTAACACCGCAAAAAATGTGGTCTTACTAGCTGACATTCTTATCATCTTACTATTGTTTTTATAAAGCCAAAATCGCCGAATTTGTACACTATCACTAGAACACTAAGCACATTTGCAAAGATAGAGATGAATACTAGGAAATTAGGAAAACGAAATGAGAAATAGTATACAAAAAGAGAAATAAAAAAAGCCGAAAGAGTTAGAAAAATAAACATGTTTCATCCCAATTTAAATCTTACTCTTGTAACTGGACTAATTTCGATTTCTTTCTTTGGTTTGTATTGGAAAATGTTTGTCATGATACGGTAAGTAATCTGGTTAATTATTTGGTCATCAAGAGCATAGTTAGGCTGAGGTTCATAAGTTCTCAAATACGGTAAGTAATCGTAAAGGTCATCAGTAATTACAACTTCCTTAGGCGTTCTTCCGTACTCATAATAAACCACTTTCTCTTGAGGTGGAGTACCTAAATAAGCATAGCGTCTATAATCATAACGCCTAAACGGAAATCCCATACCTTAACCTACTTTTTATACGGTCTAACAAAACTTTAGCCGTCTCCTCATCATTTACCACAAGTTCTCCTTTTCCTCTTATGATGTATCTGTTATCGGCTAAGTCGTAAAATAACCTCTTTCTAAGTTTCTTAACACCAAGAAGTCGTTTTACATCTTTATCATGTCTAAACACTCTAAAGAGTAACATAGGACGTGCTATCTTTACTTCCTCGAGAATTAAATCGGATAGGTTTTTGTTCATGAGTGAAAAAACAGAAAGAAAAAATAAAAAGCTTAGTATCGGAGTAGTTGGTCATTTTCTACTAAGGTAATAACGTTACACTCTCTATTCTATTACCGTTTTTGTAATGAATCGTTATAGGTCTCTGAAGTGGATGTAAACATAGGTCAAAACTGTAGAGTAATAGAGAGGCTCTTAACTTACACGGATTACTCTTTTTTACGGCTTGAAAGTAAAATCCGGGATTACCAATTACGAAACCTTCAGATTCGCTACTAAATTCGTTAGAGTCAAGACAGAGGGTAAGGATACCGAGATTCGATACAACCTTTGTAATACTGTGACAGTAGAACACATCTTAACGTAATTTATTTACCACCGTTGTTTTGTTTTTCGGAATTGTTTATTGCTTCATGGGTCTTAGACATAGAGTGAATACCCATCATTGAACTGATCGCCATTTGATGTGTTTCTGCTATAGTTTTCATTGCATCTTTTCTATCCTGTCTATCTATGTATTTATCGAATACCGAATAGGCGGTATAAGCTAATACACCGGCTAACATCACATCTAGGAAGTTTTGGAATAGGGTTACAAGGTCTGACATAGTGGTCATCTTAAAATAGTTTAAATAGTAGAGCATACCTATTACAAGTCTTTAGGTCTATCTTTTAATTCATTGTAAATAAGGTAAAGGGAAACTATAAGCCCTAAAATGACATGAAATTTGGTTACAGCATAAACCACATTACTCTTTTCCATCAGAGATTTGTGTATGCTCTAAAAAATAAAAAGATTGGGTTTTATCACTACAACTCCGAAAAGATGTTATACGGATTGTTAGGTGAAGTGTATAGTTTTACGTATACTATAGTAATTACAATAAATGCTATTAATGCTATTATAGAAAAAACGTATGGATTCAATGCTGACACCCTGGGTCTGGAATAAGAAGTGCAAGATTTGTATTTAATCTGTTGTTTATAATGTCTAAAGCACCTATTATAATTTCACCGATACCGAACAACCCGGCTGACCTAAACCTAAACGTTGAGTCTGTAGATAAACTTAGTAAAAGTGTAAAGAATAGTATTATAACACCTCCTAGAAATCTTCCGTAATAACTTTTTAAATTGAACGATTTAATAACCAAATAAGCTAGAGCATTACTTAGTATTAGCATTGTAATACCTATAATTAACCCTATTACACCGCTTTCAGAAAATGTTGTGTAACCAACTTGAACCGGTTCAAGAATTGCCATTTTTACCACCTCATGCTAAATTCGGATCTAGCCATGCGAACTCACTATTACTTACCGCTAAATAGTCAGTAATACCTATTACCAGTTCTATAATGCTCAGTACCACAGTAAACGGCGAATTGAAAATCAACGCTAACAAGAACAACACTCCGGCTTGAAATAACCTAGCGTCTTGACATACATTCAAGTGGAAGTATTGCAATAAGGCATTAACAAACCCCGATGTAACAATTAAAAGAATAAGAGCGATGAATACATCAATAGTGTCTAATTCTATCCCTAATAATCCCATGCTCTCACCTTAATACCTTTAATAATTGTATAATGTAGTTGTAGTAACTATCTAATGTGTTATGATTTGACACTAATACTACTTGTGGCTTAAATCTAGACACAAGTTTAGGTTCATAGTACAATTGTTCATCATTTGACGGGGCATAACGTAAGAAATACTCATAATCAAAAGAAGGGGCATACTTACGTTTGTATGATTGTGAGGAATAGGTTAGAGGAGAGTAATTTTCTGATAAGTCTTGTGATACAAAAGGTGAGTAGTCGTTATAACTACGATTGATGGTAGAACGGTTTATTATGGTAGATGGGGCATACTTAGACTCATTTGAAACAGAACTACTCCTACTGTTTGTAGGGGCAAAAACCGAACTGGTACTACGAGACCTATTTCTCTTTCTTATGTTTGTAGGGGCATAAATGTAAACGTTTTGACCTTGTGACCTTCTCCTAGGCATTTGTAAACACCTCTTTCATCAACTTATCAAGTAAAACTAAATGAGATTGAGAAACTATGAGAGGTTTCGGTCTAGCTCTAATTTCAAAATCCGTAACGGGCTTAATCTTGATAGATTCCTCAGGGGCATACTGGTCTATGAATGTATCCGGTAAACCGAAAGTAGCGTATGTAAATACGGGGTAAGATTCTTGAACAACTTTAGGGTTATACAACAAAACGTTTTTATCTCTAGGGGCAAAATCCTCAACAGCAATCTGAGTAACGCGAGGTTCATAATCGTTATTCTCAAAATACTTGTAAAAGTCTTTCGGTTTGTACACTGTCTTCTTCTTATAAGCTACACGGGGCTTATACTTTACTTTAGTATCTACTTCTTGATAATTCGAATCTGAAAAAAGAGGCTCAAAAATGTATTTTACTCTTTGCCTTATAGCCTCTACGAAGGTGGGACTATAATTAATGTTGTAATTTTCATTAACCGATACCTCCTCTCCTCTGGTAGGTGTTACAAATAAACGTCTTCTTTGAGTAGGTTTATACTCCTCTATTACCTCTTCTCTTTTTAGAGTAGGAAATTTCTGTACCTCTTTGATTTTGTAAGGGATGTATTGCCCATTTCTTCTAACAAGAACTACTTTTCTTTCTTCAGTCTGTTGTGGTTTTTCTACAATCTCAACATAAGGTAATTGTCCACTCATCTTATTCGTCTTATAATACTATAAATGTCATCTTCGTATGAATTTGTATAGTTGATAAACTAACTTAACGAAATACTCAAAAGAAATTTCAATAAACTTTCCTAGTCCTTTTAATACATTGACATTAATAAAGAAAAGGATTTGGTAAGAATAGTTGATAATTGTAACTATCAGTTTAGAAAATAAATTACTTAATCCTATGAACTGTGCCATGAAATCACCTCTTAAAAAGATGCTCTATGTGGTCAATCATCATTTCAAAATACCTTAATGTATCAAATAAAAATTTAACAAAGCCCTTTATCGTGGTTTTTATAAAGAAAGTAGTGGTTTGAACAGTAATTTTGATAAGTACTTCTAACAAATCAGAAAGAAAACCTGAGAAACCTATAAACTCAGCCATACCTTATTTTCACATAAATGTTTTCGCCTTTGTTTGTTGTTCCTCATCTTCCTCTATAACAGTCATAGTATTGAAAACTTGATTGATTGCGTTCTCCAGTCTAATAACCTCAAAAAGAGTAAAGAGAGTAGAGGCTAAGTTAAACCCTACTAATGCATAAATCATTTCCATGTCTTATAAAAACATAAAAATTTATGATAACGGTTAGATTTTTATTCTTACTGTTTCTATACATTCATTTTTAAAGTTACATTCAATTATTACCATTTCTCTGTTTTGACACAACAAATAGTATACCGTATAAGTCGTTATCTCGTATTTCTTTTCAACTTTACAATTACGTAAAAAAAGAAAGAGTTTCTTTAATTTAGGTGGGGTACCCCCAATTCTACCCCCCAACTCTAAATACCTATTAATTCTCTAAATTCCTTTAATCTATTTTCCATTTTATACTCTTTTTCGAAAACTTCTCTAGCTTTGTTAGCATACTCCATGTATCTATCATCGCTTATACGGTAAGCACTACCTATAGCATCAACAAAATCGACCGGGTGTTCCTCAAAGAAAAAGAAATTTTTCATGCCCTTAATAGTAGCATAACTGACCATGATGGGTATTCCTATTCCTATAAAGTAAAACTCATGACCGTCTAAATAAACCGCGGGAGTCCCAAAAGCGTAAGCCTCTAAGAGTGGTAGATGAGGCGTTTCAGCATGAGAAGTAGCTAAGTACCATTTACTTTTTCTGTATAAATCGTATAGTTGTTCATCACTAATGTTAGTTAAATGATTACCGTAACATAAATTCATACAAACACTAACAGACTTAAAACCCCAAATCTGGGTAATCCAATTCCAATAATGCCCTTTTCTGTCGAAATCTCTTTCGTTAATACCTACAGTCAAAAAGTCGATGTCTCTTTCGCTCTTAGAAAGTATTTTAGCTGACGGGTTAGGGTCTGGTATAAAATGAGGAGTATAAGGAATGTCTATACCGAAAGCCTTAAAGTTCTCTCTAACAAATTGGGATACGGTGTGAATCTTATAGCCTTTGTTTATCAAATCGCCAATTTTCAAGTAAGGAGTAGTAATTAATGCACTATCGGATAAAAACACGGTCTTATCGGGTTTTAAGTCGTACATTTTGATTAGAGGTGGAATCATGTTAAAAGTACAGTATACTACAACTTTTTTACCACGAATGGGTTTCTTCATGTTTTGTGCTGAAGGTATAACCTCTGAGGAGATACCTATTTCACTTAATACTTTCTTTTGCCTATTTGCCAATCTGTCGTAAGAGCCGTTATTAGTTGTTGTCAAAAACGTTAAGTCGAGTGTCATGATAATCCCTTACATGTATCCACCTTGTCTGAAACCTAAATTATTTTGTGTGTTTTCATCAACAGAAAAGAACATAGGTATGTCAATTAAACTAATTTGTCTCTTAGTTCTTACCTCATACACTGAAGTTGTATACTGAACCCCGAATTTATCTAACAAGTTCATGAAACTGAGAATTGTATCATTAATCTTCTTAGTTAGACCGTTTAACCCGATAGCCACTTTAACTTCTCCTGAGGGGTCTGATAGAGTTATTACATAATCAAATTGGTATTTTAGAGCCGAGTCCAACACCTCTTGTAGCGTAGGCATAATAACAAATCAGTGATAAAACATAAAAAGACTACTAGTAGGGTATCTCTTATGTATCAGAGAACCTTTTTTGATTTAGATTTGCTCTTAACTTATGCCACCTGGTAGTTTAATTCCTCGGGACGTAAGGAAGAAACTCGGAATGTTTGAGAAACTGGCACCTAAAGAAGTTATGGAACAGTTGAGGATACTCAGTGAAGCGGAAAGAAGTTTCGTAATACCGGTTAGATTACAAATGGACGGTGAAGATAAGTATTTCGTAATGGCGGGAATGTTGTTGTCTGAGAAAGTACCAGTCCAAGTTTCCTATGATGAAATAGACTTACAACTTATACAATACGCATTAGAAAAAGCTAAAATGGCATTAGCTCAAAGGCAAACTAAGAAAGAAGAAAATCAAGAGTCTGATGAACAGAAATGAGTGAGAGACTTAGGAAGTTCTTCACAGAAGAGGAGTTAAAATTTATTGAGGAGTTAGCTAAACAAAAGGGGCTTAAACCTACTGATGTTGTCTATTTATTGGCTAGAGAGATGATACAAACGTATAACCTAAAGTTTGTATCGGGACAACAAGTATTAGCGTTACTCGACCTATTGTCAATAAAATTGCCTCAGTGGTTCGCTTTACAATTAAACATGTTAGGTCAAAGCTCACTACAAGTAAAGACATTATCGAAACAATTAGCGTCCTTAGACCAGCCGTCTATAGTAGACAAGATTATAGAACTACTTAAAACACCAGAAGTATCAAAATTGTTCTCGGCATTTTCACCATTCCTATCAATGTTTGTACCAAGTGAGGAAAAGACAAATACGGAAGAGAGTAATAAATCAAACTCTGGCGAAGGCGATTGGTTATGAAAATTTATCGATTTGGTGAGTATACCATAAGAATACTGGAGACCGAAGAAGAGGTAAAGAACACACCAACTGAAGGTTTTCGCTCTCTATGTCCAAACAACATGGGAAAACCACAAGCTATAGAGATAATAGGGAAAGATGTAAAAAAATGTGAAAAAGAATGGGCTTTTTGTCACGTAATAAACTCAATAGAACAAACGTATAAGTTAATTCTAGAGGAGGTGAAATAATGAGAGAAGACTGTTTAGAGTTATTAGCTAAATTTGATAAATGTATGGAAGACCCGGATTTTCAGTTGATAATTATCATGAAATTTCTTAGAAATTTAACGCCGTATTTACAGCTTCCGGTTGTTAAAGGTGATAATAATGAGCGAAATGATAAGCGAGTTATTATGTGAACCACCATACTTGATTAATACACAAACCGGGGAAGTTATAGATTTTTGTATTGAACCTGACCACATTACCCAAGACAAAGAATTAGAACATTACTCTATAACACCACCTGTTCCCTATGTTCCATCAAAGTATAAAGAAAACATGAAAAAGTATAACAGATGGTTAAAAGGAAGAGAGAAGTATTTAGAACTACTACAACGTTTTGATAAAAAGATAAAGTACATTAAGACATTAGCATGTTAGATAGAAAGTTACCCCCAATCCTAAATCTTTTTATGTTTTAATCCTTTTCCTTTACTCATGAATGAATTTGTTGTTAATGGGGAAATGTTACAAAACCTAATTGTTCCACGAAAATACAGAGAAATAATAGATGTAAATGAACCGATAAAAGGTGTATTAATTGTTGAAAACACTTTACTACACTTTTATTCATGTGAATTAGATAAGGTAAATTTTGGTACAGCTATTGAAAGTTCAATAAAGAAAAAAAGAGTTTTTATTTCAAGAGAATTTAACAAAGTATTTAGACTTAATCCATCTTATGAGTACAGAATAGTTATTGAGGAAGGTAGTATGTCAATCTATTTTAACAACGGAAGGTTATTGTTTGACCTAGTAGGAATCACTTTGTAAGAGGATAATCTCTATGACCTAAACATTTTAATACCCCAAAAGACAAATAATTTTTTGACCTCTATGAAAATAGGATTTGCAAACGTAAACGCGTTTGAAATAAAGGGAAAAGACCTAAAACAAACCATTTTTTCTCCTTTTGGTATACTTGTATACGAGGGAAGGCAATTATTTTTTAAAAGTTTAACCGACATGAAGGAAACAGTGTATAGACCCACTTCACATCCAGCCGAATACAAAGACGTATTCTTATCTAAAGAGTTTGATAAAGTACAACAACTTGATGATGACACAAAATACTTAGTTACTATCTTGAACGGTGCAATTATAATACACAGAGAAAACATTTACGGTGACTTCGTTGTAATCAACGGTGAGAACTTATGAGTCTGAAATTATACGCATTTAAAGAAAATGGTGGAACATTAAAACAAATTATTTTTTCTTCCGAAGGTGTTCTTATTTATAATGGTGATACCGTATTTTTTATTCCCTCTTCTCAAACAAAAATTATGATGCATAAAGTTAAAGATTATACTTTAAAAGAATTAGTTCTATTCACGTCAAAAGATTTCGGAAAGATACAAATGTTGGATGATAATCATGATTACATTCTTTGGATAACTAAAGACGTTATAAACATCCATAAAGCCGATACATACGAACTTGTAGTGACAATTTTCGGAAAGAGAATGTAACAAAACACCAAACTTTTTATAATAAAGTGTTAAAGTATTTTTTGACCACTATGAAAACCCTTTACGGTACAATAAACGCTTTTCACATTAAAGGAAAAACACTAAAGAGACTAATTTTCTATCCTTCAGGTGTAGTAGTTTATGAGGGAAAAAGAGTAACGTTTATAAGTTTACCGGAAATGAAAAAGACTACGTATGAACCTGATTATGAAGCGGAACAAAAAGTAGTATTCGTATCGAACCAATTCGGAAAAATACAAGAATTGGATGATGATGAGCCTTATTTAATTGTGTTCACAAAAGGAATAATGCAAATCCACAGAAGAGGAAAAATAGACCAAGATTTTATACCAATTTTTGGCGAAACAGTATAGATAAAACACCTACAACCTTAACACAATCGTTTTTATACTCAAAGTTACTACTTTTTTATTGATAACTATGTTTTGGGCTGGAAATCGTGTAAATGCGGTTAAGGTAAAAGGAAAAGACCTTAAAAGTCTAATACATAAAGGACGTGGTGTATTAGGATACAGAGGAAACGAATTAGTGTATGTAGCATTTGATGACCCGATAAAACTAGTCCTATCTCACTTATCCCAAAAAGCCGAAGAAAAGGTCGTTTTTATCAGCGATGAGTTTGAGAAAGTACAGCAACTTAATGATAATGAAGAGTATCTTGTAGTTTTTAAAGAAGGAGAACTACAAATTTGGGATAAAAAGTATCAAGAAATGAAGGTATTATTGTTAGGAATAAGTATTTAGACATAATGAAGACATTATTTTTTGTTTAAAACTACTATAAGATAACATGAGCTATCCAGTTAGAACGTGTTTTATTAAAGGAAAAACAATAAAACAGCTTTGTTATTACAAAATAGGAGTATTAGTTTTCGAAGGAAATTTATTAACGTTCTACAACGCCAACAGTCTAAAAGGAAGAAGAGCAAATGTCTGTCCTGACGCTTATGAGGGTAAAGTGGTTTTCTTGTCGAACTCTTTTGACATGGTGAAAATGCTTGATAATGAAGAGTCTTACAAACTAGAATTTTTCGATAAGTTCTTAGTTTTTAAACGTGTTGATGGTGACACACAATTAGTATTAGAAGGAATAAGACTTTATCCTTAATAACGTAAAAGTAATCTTTTTTTGTTTGTTTATTATTTTTTATTCCATGAGACTAACAGGTAAGACTTTAAAGGAATTTTTCTCAGGAAAAAGAGGAGTATTTATAGATGAAGATGACAAGATAATTTTTATTGATTGTGAACATGGAAAAACGAATGTTATAACAAAACCTAAAAAAGAACAGTATCCAGATTATGTTAAGTATGTTCTATACAGTGACATGTTTGATGTAGTAAAACTACTTGTCGATGAGAAAGAGTACGAAATTGTTTTGGTATTTAACTTCCTAATCTTTGAGCATTTTGATGAAAATGGAAAAGTTGATGTAGAAATGGGGATTAGTGGAGAACGATACTAGTAACAACCATTCCTAACTTTAACTGTTGTAACTATTCTTATACGTTACATAAACATAAAATAACGCTGTTGTAATACCAGTTAGTATTAACGCGTCTTTCCAATTTAATTTCTTCATAAACAGAAGAAAAAGGTTGATAACTAAGTCTAAATCAAGAAGATAATCAATTAAAGTCATTTTTTCACCTTATTGAGTTACCGTCTGACCACCTTGTAGCATTTTAATTATTCTCTTTCCCAAAAAGAACAAAATTACTAATGATACAATTGAAAAAAGTACTAACAGTATAAGGTTTGTGGTTATGACCATACCTTACTAAATTATAAAAGACTACGACTTAACTATTATTCTCTCTTCTTTGTTGTATAAACTTATTAATGCTTTTAAATTTTCTAACGTATTCGTTTTGAATTCTTTCAATTCGTCATCAACATGGGGTTTAAGTAATTCTATTACATCTGAAACGATGAGCGATACATGAGACGGGTATAATGTAGTTCTTAATTTTTTGTACAAAATGAGAGATACGTATGGGTATAGAAAATAAAAATACTTACCGTTACCCGATGTATTGAACAAATTCCTCTTGTAAACATCAGTAATCCCTATTATCTTGGCTAATAAATCCGCGTCCTTTGTATAATTGAATGAATGTTTGTAAACATAATAAGGAGTACTAACCTTTACATTGTGTTTGTAGATTGACGCTTTACCATCATTAAAATAGATTATGTTTTTAGAATCTACAGCTACGACATCTTTTTTGAATACGTACAGAAAGTGAGCCGTAAGCATGTCTGGTAAGTGTAGGTAGCTGTGCATGTTATTATAACCTATTATCCTCTTTTTGTTTCCACACATTATTATTAGAGGTAGATTGTTCACTTCTTCGCCACTTATCTTGGTGTACAATTTGTGATAAGAAAAAGTCGTATACATTTTGTCATTTATAAAAACTCCAGTATCGGTAACTAAATAGTTATCCTTCTCTAAATCGATACCATCAATTTGAATTGTATACGGTATGTCACATAAAAACTCCTTTTCAGTTTCTCTGATAAGAACATTTAAATTTGTTCTAATAACTCTCTCCACTTTACTAAGTAACATACCTTACCGAAATTCATTTGCCATAATAATTTATAAACCTTTGCTGTAAGTTATTATTAGAAATAACTATGTCTCTCAAATTCGTTGTCAAAAAGGTAATCCTACCCAAAAAAGTGCCTATTCAAGGAACAGAAGGAACAGAACCTACTCTAGAGAACACAATAAAGTCGGTATTATCGTATTGTAACGCATTTCCTATGTTGTGTGAAATCAAGGAAGTAGATGTAGATTATGAGAGCAAAAATGAATTACTGTTTTACTTCGATACTGATAAGTACAGATTTTTTGATGTAGTAAGTCCTACCATGCTTTTTTACGGAGAAAAATACGGCGATGAGATAAAAGTTAATGACAAGTACTACGCCAGAGTCCTAAGAAGTATTGTGACACTCCTAAGAGCTGAAGACTTGTTAAAGCTCATGGGAATTGAGGTAGAATACATGAGAAGTTTCGTAGAGACAACATACGAGAAGATAAAAGGTGAAAAAATTGAGTGAGTCCATTAATTTAACAAATGAACTATACATAGAACTTACAAAAGGAGAAAAAATCGACACCGAGTGTATCCATGTTACCGATTTATTGAAAGACGTATACAACGAAAACGTAGACAATTCGGTGTTCATTAGAGGAAAACTCTATCATTATGCTATCGAAAACCTCTTGTATCAGATGCACCTTAAAGGTAAACTAACTGTGTTTGAAATGGAAAAGGGTAGAAAAGTCGAATACGTAGTAAAAGGTAAAAAGTTTAACTTATGCTATACTCCAGATGCAATACTGATGATAAACAAAAAGACCGTTATCGCTGAGATTAAAAGTACTGTGAAAAGCCGTGATTACGCAATACTACAGACCAGTATTTACAAATACTTACTAGAAAACTTCTCATCATACAGCAAAATTGATGAGTGTATGTTAATCACTGGTGACTTGCAAACCTATAAACTTAGCTGTGACTCCGACACTGGCAAACAAATCTTGGAAGACCGTTTAGGTAACAGTTTACTCCTCTTTTTTTGAATAGGGAATACCACGATACTGATTTTACGTAAAATTTTTTATTGGTGATAAGATAAGACAAACATGGTATCTAAATTTATTATAAACGGAAAAATCCTACAAGACTTGATTTTAGGGTCTAACGAAAATTATAAACCTATCTCTGGAATTCTAAGCTATGACGGAAAAACTCTTCAGTTCTTAAATTGTGAGACTATGGAAATTAGATTAACACAAAAAGTAAAGCCTGTCGATAAAGAAAAAGCATTATTTAAGAGTAGAGAATTCAGAAACGTTACAAAACTAGGGAATGATAATTATTTAGTTGTAATTAAAAGAGACGTCATAGAGTTTTATAATCCTCAAGAAACAGATTTAGTATTAGTTGAAATTAGAGGTGTTAATCTGGTATGAGTGGATTTGAGAGTTTATACGAAAAGTTGTATGGTAACCCATCTATTGCCGAGTTCAAAATTAATACCAATAGATTGATTGAGGTGCTGACTCCTGAAGGCGAAGAAATTAATTACCCATACCCGTCCATTAAAGGAGTATTGATTTATGACGGCAAACTTCAACTCTTAACGTTTGTGAATTGTAAAGACTTTAAAAGTAAAACTGTTCCGGTATTTGAACCTATTACGAAAAACGTAGTAGCGTTTGTAAGCAAAATGTTCAGTCAAGTGTTCAGATTGCCCAAGAATAAAGAGATAAAAGTAGTAATTCGAAAGGATGTAATAGAGTTCAAATTACCTAATGATGAGTCCTTCTCATTAGTTGATGTAGATGGATACGTAATACTTAAGTAGGTGAGAGTATGTATCCAGAGATTGAGATAACTGGTAAAGCTCTGAAAAGGCTTATTTTCGGTAGTGAAAAACCCGACGTATTAAGTAACGTAAAAGGAGTTTTATCTGTAGAGAGTTCAAACTTATCATTTCTATCATGTTCTGACATGGAAATTAGGTTATTACCAATTTACGAGGGTAGAGTCAATAGAAAAATAAACTTTGCTAGTAAGGTCTTTAACAAACTTCTGTTCTTAAATAATGATGAGAAGTACATAATAAAGTTTGACCCTCCTCTAATGCTAGTATACGATAAAAAAGGAGAAATAATAGCCGAAATTGAGGGTAGAATGTTCTAACGTCTTTTTTCCCCTAAATTTTTAAACTAATAACAACTATTTTTTATACATGGAAAAGATAAATCTTTCTCTACCTAAGAAATTTGAGATAAATGGATTTTTCCCACACTCTATACTACGTATTGGTAAAGTAAATGTACCACAAGAAGAGGATGAAAAAGAAGAAGAGCCTAAGACTATCGGTGTTTTCGACATAGAGAGTAATGGAAAAGAGCTTCTTTTCGGGTTCTATGATGGCATTAATTATAAGTATAAAGTGATAAGGTCTAACAAAGATACCAAAGAGGTATTAGAGTGGTTAGTTAGTGTGGATGTATCGTATTTCTACGGCGATTACGACTTGCCCGTTACATTAGCCCCGTTTTTAATGATTTCCCAACACAGCTCTTTACGTAAAAAGAACCTGAGTGATAACATGTATGTTATCAGTGGAAACAAACTATACACCATAGTAAAAATGAAAAACCTATACAAAATAGGTGATGGTAAAAAAGAAAGCCTATCAGTAAATTTACTAACATTTTATGCAGGGTCTTTGTATGATTCGTATACTTCTTTCTATAGTGTAATTAAACAAACTTTCGGAAGTAAAGCGTTTGATGAACAAACAATTAAAGAGTGGAAAGAAGATAAAAGCAAAAGAAAGGACTTTGAAAACGTAAAAATGGATGACCCCGAAGTTATCCGTTATAACCGCTTAGATGTAATAGCCACTTACCAGTTAGCCTCTATTCTTGATAAAATCTTCCCTATGAAAGTTAAGCTCACTTTGCCCTCTACGGCAATAAGTTACATACTACAGAGGACAAAGAGTGATTTTGTGTATTATTACATAGACAACAAAAAGTATTACGGAATACCTAACTATACTATTACTATTAATGTGTTAAAATCGTTGTATAAAGGTGGATTATTTGATTCAAATGAGTTAGGTGTATTTCAGCATGTTTATAAGTATGACATAAATTCCATGTATCCGTTTATGATGACGTATTTGCCAGAACTGGAATTAGTAAGAATAACTGACAATCCTAAGAGCTTTACAATTGACCCACCATTACTTGACGGAACGTGGTTTAATGAGGACGCTAAATACTTAAGAATTTATAATTTGTGTTTTAAGGACAATCCTAAATTTATAGCCTCTAAAGAAAACGGTATGTTATTACGTGTAAAAGAGAGTTGTACAAGTGTATTTGATTTCGAGATTTGGAAAAACCATGACATCATTATTAAAAACTTTGAGCTTAAAGGTATGATAGAGTTCAAAATTACTAAAAAGAGAATCTTTAAGAACGTAATTGAGGAGATTTACTCTAAAAGATTAGAATTAAAGAAAAAGAAAGACCCGTTTGAAAAAGTTTACAAATTGATTATGAACTCAAGTTACGGAAAGTTCGGTGAAAGAATACTCACAACAAACAGTCGTTTTAAAAATGTAGTTTATGCTAGCATGATTACGGCGTTAGGAAGAACATACATACAATCAGCCGACCCCAATTCCATAGCCTATTTAACGGACAGTATCTTTACGTTTAAACCATTAAAAGAAAGTCTTGTAGGTGACAAATTGGGTCAATTTAAATTAGAAGGAGAAGGTAAACTTTACATTATAGGAAACGGTCTTTATGTCCTAGATGACCCTAATGAAAAACTAGTAAAGTATAGAGGTTTTAAATTTGATTCAGAAGAAAAAGCTGAAAAGGTGATTAGGTTTATTGCCGAGGAATTGTCAAAAGAACGTGTTGTCAGAGTTCAGATACCTACACCAATAATGATAAAGAACATTTATACATTACGTGTTTTAGACAGTGATGAAATTAAAATTGGGACATTAGGAACTCAAGAAAAAATACTTTCGCCGTTAAACGCAAAGCAAAAGTATGTGTATCAGAACGGTGTATGGATAGGACAAATGTTTAAAGACGGAAAAGAGGCAAAGGAGTACAAAAAACAATTAAAGAAAAAACTTGATGAAACAGAACCTATAGACTTAAATACTATACTTCAGACTTATAAATAGCGATGAGTATGAAATCACGAACCAATACGTCTCAAGAAATCGGAACTATTTTAAAACGAAAAATACTTGAAACCTACCCCGAATACATAAAACAGTTTCCTATGTATCGTAAAGCACTGAACATAATGGAATTTGTTATGAACAAAGATGAACCTAGAGAATACATACAAGTAAGAGATTATGATGAGTTAATAAAGAAGGCTATAAAAACACCACCAGAATACGTTATGGAGATAACACCTAACGTAGAGCCTACAATTCTTACATGGAATTCCGATTATTATTTCGATAAACATTTCTTATTTACTGACTTTAGAGATAAAAGTCCTGGTTTAATAAAAGCGTTAGAATTGTTAGCTGAAGCATCGGCTCGCGTTAAAGTATTCTTTAGTGCTAGATTACACCTAATCCTATACGACATGATAAACTATTACGACTTATCTATAATAGACTCGTTAAAACTTAAACAAACGTTTCCGATAACTCAGTTAATGAACCGTATTAGAGCCTATTTCCAGATTCCAGTCATAAAGTTTGATAATCCTATTGCTGAAGATTTAGAGGACATGAAAGAGAAAGTTAAAAGTGACCCCAATAATCAACGTATAAAGAAGTATGAGGCTCACATACAAACGTTTGAACAGAAAAGCGGAATACACCTTACAACTGATGAGAAAATTGAGTTTATAGCTGAAAAACTTCTTGATGAGATTTTGAGTGAGGATTATGATGAAATCGAAAGCTAACTTTAACCCCTCTTATCAAATTCAGCCCCAGAGGTGAAAAAATGATTACATTACCAACAATGTTTATAGTTTTAATCATAATAACTGTAAACCTGAACACAATCGGATTGTATGCATTCAAATTAGAATTAGAGGAATTAGAACGTAAAGTTAATAAATTATCAGATGAAATACATTTTATGAAAGAGGAGGTAAGAAGAAAATGGTAAACTTGGAAATAGCTTTTATAATCTTTTTAATTTCTTACATTGTATTTACACCAACTTTAGTACTTTTAATAGAAAGTAGACTAAAACAATTAGAGTACCAAATCGAAACGTTACTAGTTGAGTATGTAAAGCTTAAGCAAAAAATAAATAATCTAAAAGATAGTTCTTAAACAAAGGTGATAAATGTGAATTATTTGGATGCGTATCTTTTACTTGTGATACTGTATAGCCTTGTATTAACAGGTCTTTATACAATAATTAAAAAAGAATTAAAGAAAATCGAAAAAGATTTTGGGGAGGAAAAAGCATGATAGAGGAAATTGTTTTTTTGTGGTTACTTCTCATTATTTTCATAGACATTAGAGTAAGAGCTGTAGAAAAAAGAATAGATAAAATACAGAAGGAGCTGTTAAAACGAGAAGGTGATAAAAATGACTCTGTGGCTATTAATTCTTGAGGGTTTAGACGGGACTGGTAAAACCACTGTAGCGTCATCTTTAATTCGGTATAGTACGTATACTTTACCTATTCATTATGTTTATTTTTCGAAAAAAGATAGCGAGCAAATGACTTACGATTATTTCCAAGACTTTATTAGCGTGTTCAGGTATCTAAACGGAATCGTGATAATGGATAGGTCTATTATTAGTACGTATGCGTATGGGGTATCTACTATAAATAATCTTGGTTTGTTGGATTTGCTGAGAGATTATGACCCTATAATAGTGTATTTTGATAAAGTCTACGATAGTAGTAAATTGCCATCAGACTACGAAAGGATTAAAGAAAGGTATTTGAGGGCTTTAAGAGAACTTAGACCGTGGTTACACATACCTTATGTTGTCACAAATGCCGAAACTTTCCTAAACAGAGTGAACTCTTTAGAAAAGTTAGTAAAGCTGTTTAAACTTAAAGATTTACCGTAGTAAACGGTTTTTAGGTATTACTTACCTTAAGGTATAAAGTAGTTTTGAATTTTGAAAAATTGTAAGACGTCAAGTAACGTGTTACCTAAATTTATGTGAAGGGAAAGCCCTTAACAATTTGTTGATTTCATACGCGTGAAATTGAAAAAGACGTTACATTTTTTGTGAAGTTTTGAAATAAAAGGGGTTCAGACGTTTCAAAAGTCAGTAGAAAAATTCAAAGTCCCTATGATAAATTAGGACAAAGAGGAAAAAGTGGTAGGACAAAACTCGTTAGAAAAATTGTAAAACAAATAAGTAAGGTAACCCGTTCACGGGGGGTAGGGGACACCCCGTTTTTCCTACTGGTTTCGTAACTGAAATTTACCCCTTTATTTCACGTTACAATTATAATCGGGTCTGAATCCTTTTTAACGCGAGTCGTTTCTATTAATTTTTAAAAATTGTAATAAGATAAGAAAAAGTGATAATCGCACCGATACCAGTAACTGAAACCACTACCGCTAACAAACATCACGTTTCACCCCGCTCACCTCACCTACTCTATCTCAAGAACGTTCATCTACCCTCTATGGCGTCTACGTTGAACCTACTACCTACACCACACCTAACCTACAACACAACCCCTCAACACTACCACCTCAACAACACGACTAAAACGGGACAGAAAGATTTTTAAGTTTGGAATTCAAGTTATTAATCAGACTCTGATGAGATGGGGCATAACGTCCCATCGACATAGGTAAACTCTCTGTGGAGTTGGGCTGTACTCTACAGAGAGGTAGACTCTCTCCTGAGAGAAGAATTTTTTAGGAGGGAGTTCTATCTTTCTGTAGAGTACAGTTCAGCTCTGTGGAGAGAACGAACGTGTAGAGGGCTGTGGTTGTTCT
>Ga0208683_100258_pt1 | contig 23135 bp, 27 predicted proteins | sample BED_Mat_host_9_1_FD_187141 | JGI IMG/M metagenome (GOLD analysis project Ga0208683, IMG submission 187141) | Extremophilic microbial mat communities from Yellowstone National Park, USA - BED_Mat_host_9_15 (SPAdes) (version 3) | ecosystem: Environmental > Aquatic > Thermal springs > Hot (42-90C) >... | reverse complement strand
ACCTTTCCATGAAAAATCGAGCATAGTCCACACTACTTACGCAATGAAACCTGCTTTACTCACTAGCATCAAAGGGCTTATTATAATACAGCACAGCCCAAGTAATAACAGCCAATTTCCTTGCACACGCAACAATCAACTTCTTACCCTTTAACCTACCCTTGTGCTCCTCATAAAAACGCTTGATAACAGGATTAACCTTAATAGCAGTCAAAGCTGCCAAGTAAAAAGCCCTCCTCAAAACAGCATCACCTTTCTTAGAAATACCTTTAACTACAGTCTGATAAAGAGAAAGGGAATTGAGGCATATGTTAATTTATTAGTCCTACAAGAGCAACTAAAAAGCTTTACCGCAAAAGTCACGGTATTTGACGAGAGTTGGACTTACGTTAGGCATGGTCCCAAGAGGGAGAATTTATGGATTTGGCTGATGGTTTACCCTTCTTTACTACGGGTGATAGGGATTATAAGACTTTCAGCTTTCTCTTAAATTCTCTGCCTAAGAGTGAGGTTAATTATACTGATGATTACTCCGTTTATCAAGTTCTTGATAATCACGTTGCAAGTAAGAAGTACACGGTTGAAAGTTATAACTCTTACTGTAGGGCTCATTTGGCTAGGTTGGCTAGGGACACTAGGGCTGTCAATAGGAGTCAGAGAATGGTTGATTATAGTCTTGCCTTGCTTAATGTCATGTATCCAGTAATTTATTCAAGGGATAAGACTCCCTTGAATGAGGCTTACTTGAGGGGAGTACAGAATATTAGAGAAACTCTGATATAATTTTACTATAAGTTCTCGAATAAGATGACTGCATGAGAACACTCCCTCTTCTCCCTTTTCTCCATTGAAGTTCAAGATTGAAGTAACTTCTTTAACTACTTCTGCCAAGTTTTTACCTCGTGTAACCCGTATTACCTCTTTCCCTATCATGTTTGGTAATACGGGTTACACGCAAATAAGCATTACCTTCTTTATTTTTAAGCTGATAAACTTATATTATAATTATTTTGTTTTTATATTTTAAAATGATAAATCTTTTTTGATTTACCGTAAAGGGCGAGGCTTGTCGTCCATTTTGTCACTATTATTAATAAAATAAGAGGATAGATAGTTTAAATCTTCTATATTTAAATTTAATAAATATTTTAGGTTAATTGGATTAGTTTCTAAACTTGGCCACGTAAAGGTTTATGCTTATTTTTAATTATTTATTTAGTTAATTTCTAATACATAATAAATTACTCTAAATGTCTTTTGGACTTCACAATGATAAAGGAAACTTTTTACACACATTTCATTTTCAATAATTCAACTTTAACAGAGTTTAACTTATTAAATTCTCAAAAATAATGAAAATAGATTTATAAGCTTTAATAGAGATGATAAAATTTAGGTGTAAAGTATGGATATTAAGGAGCATGCAGAGGAAATTTGGTTTATAATTATGTTATTACTCGTTGCAACATTCTTTACTTGGAATGTATACTATATTCTTACTGGAAAAAGCTTTAGCTTAAGATATGGATTACCTTGCTTCAGTGGATTACCGCCAGAAGCACAAGAAGCTGTAAAATACTTTGAGTCTCATCCACCACCTGCAGGTCAGTATTCAGAGGTTGTAAATGGTATCCTAGTTGTTAATTTAACCGCAGTTCAATACAAATGGGTACCTAATGTAATAATAGTTAATAAGAGCGAACCAGTAGTTCTAATAATAAATTCCCCACAAGTTGTAACTGGATTTTACCTAAGATTGCCTAATGGGATTATAAACGTAAATAACGTTCCTGGTATACCTAGTTACGTATATTTCGTAACTCCTAATCAACCTGGAAATTATACCTGGAGAGATGCTGAATATGCAGGTTATGCTTCATCATATATGACTGGTACTTTGGAGGTGGTACAATGAAGTTATTAGATAAGATAAAGAATATTATTATTCCGAAAGATACATTAGGTGTAGTTTGGCTATACACATTGGGTTCTGTATTTTGGCTTGCAGTAGCTGGAATTGCAGCAATGAACTTAAGGACCTATTTAACTTACCCTGCAAATTCTCCTAGCGTAGGGGAATTATATTATAGTGCACTTACAATACATGGATGGTCAGGAATATTTGGTTTCGTGCAATTTGCTCCAGCAGCAATAATAGCATTTGCCATGTACAAATCAAAATTATCCGTAATTCACACTAAGTTAATGGCTTTATATTTCTGGTTAGGTAGCATATTTCTAGCAATAGCTTTAGCTGGATCTCCAGATATGGGCTGGTATATGTATCCTCCTCTTGCTATAGAATCTAATAGTCAATTTCACGCATTCCTATTTTACACCACTCCAGCCTTAATGGGGATGGCTTATTTATTCTTAACTTTAACCTTCATATTACAAACAGCCTCTTATATAACATTAATAGTTGACACTTATGCCACTAAACCCCCAAATGAAAAACTTAATATCTTTGCAGCATATGGTGTTGCGTTTGCAATAGTAATTGCGATTACTTTACCTGCATTAGCAGCGTCGACACTATGGTACACTTTACATTTCTTTGCTGGAGTTCCAGTAAATCCGTTACTATGGGCACTTTTATTCTGGTTCTATGGTCATCCAGTTGTATACTACGTTCCGTTCCCGTTATTTGGAGCTTTATATTACTATATTCCTCAATTTGCAGGAAGACCTTTATATAGCGAAAAATGGGCTAGATGGAATATTTATTTATTATCTATTGGATCAATGCTAATATGGGTTCATCACTTACAAACTTGGCCATTACCAATTGGTTTAAGAATTTGGGTTAATTTATCAACGTTAATACTGGCCTCGGGTTCTGGGCTTACTGTACTCAATTTAGGTTTAACAATATTGACCTCACAGAAATATAACTGGAAAGACCCAGTAGGAATGGGTGCTTTAATAGCTCTAGTAGGATTTATATTAGCTGGAGTTCAAGCATTAGTATTACCAGAGAATTCTATAAACCCAATATTCCATAATACTTATTATGTTGTAGGACACTTCCATTTAATGATATGGACTTTAATTGTCATGGGGTTCGTTACTGTATTCTTAGACATGCTAAAGACTACTTTTGCTGGGTTCAACTTCAGTGAGCATGCCTCTAAATGGATGAGAATAGGTATGATTTGGTGGACTGCTCCATTTTTAGGTGTAGGTTATACTATGTCTGTAGCAGGCTATCTTGGACTTTTGAGGAGAATGATAGCATATCCTACTTTCTTCCAGCCTTTCAATTTTATAGAATCCTTTCTAGCTGAGATAGGAATACCTGGTTTACTAATTACCTTATCTATAGGAATATTTGATACATTAGCCTATGCCTCAAAACAAACCGTTTTTTCACAACCACCTTCTCCTTCATCCCTTACTTTAATAAAAGCAGAAGAGGAGGTGAAAAAGAATGGGTGAGGAGAAGAAGGGTTTAATAGATAGTATAATTGATAGAATTGGGGTTACTGAAGCTCCACTTTTTAGAACACCAGATTATATGTATAATATCTCTTACTGGCTAGGTGCTATGGTCGCTGCTGCATTCATATACACTGTAATAACGGGATTATTTCTCTTAATGTACTATCAGCCAGCTTATGCTTACCAATCCACGCAAAACATAATATATAATGTTCCTTACGGCTCAGTTTTACTATTTAGCCACTTATATGGAGCATACATAATGATAATCTTAGCTTACATTCACATGTTTAGAAACTTTTATAAAGGGGCTTATAAGAAGCCTAGAGAGCTTCAGTGGGTTACTGGGGTTATTTTACTCGCTCTAACACTCGGTGCCTCTTTCTTCGGTTATAGTTTAGTAAGCGATGTTTTGGGAGTAAATGCTATAGACATAGGTAGTGAGCTTCTAGTAGGTACTGGTATCCCTGGTGCTACTACATTAGTGGGCTGGCTATTTGGACCAGGAGGAAGTGCAGCGTTATCATCAAACCCATTAGTTAGGTCAGAGTTATTTGATAGATTATTAGGCTGGCACATATTGTTAGTATTCTTACTAGGTGTACTATTTGTATTCCACTTCATGCTATCAGAAAGATATGGTATGACTCCATCCGCTAAAGAAAAACCTAAAGTCCCAGCATATTACACAAAAGAGGAACAAGCAAGATTTAATGAGTGGTGGCCAAGAAATTTCGTTTATATGTTATCTATAGTATTACTAACTTGGGGTATAATATTATTTGTTCCAAACTTGCTAGCAAATATTAATGGATTACCTATAGTAATAAATCCTTATCCAGCACCACAAGCTGGTTCACCACAAGCTATAAGCGTCCAACCTTATCCTCCATGGTTCTTTTTATTTCTATATAAGTTCGTAGACTTTCTATTACCTAATGGTATGCCAATAACTCCAATACTAGTGCTTGCCGTTCTCATTTTAGGATTAGTGATACTAATGTTATTGCCATTCTTAGATCCATCAGATTATCTATCTGTAACAAGGAGAAAGTTCTGGACTTGGATAATGACTACTTTAATTATTTACTTAGTGGAGTTATCAGTATGGGGATATTTACAACCTGGTGTACCAGAGCCATTTAACGCTCAAGTAGAGTATCTAGGACCACCATTAATTATAGTTGGTTTATTAGTTTATTTATGGAAACCTAAAGAAAATCAAGTAAACTCTATATCTAAAACTGAAGCTAAAGTGATAAAAATGAACATAACACCGATGGAGATATTATTAGCTAGTGTTGCTTCCTTATCATTAGCTGGGACTTTTATTAATTTCTTAGAATTTCCTACAATAATAAATGGTATAATATTATTACCAGTTGCTTTGTTTGCAGCTTATATGTTAAGAAGAGTAGCAGGATTTGTAATTGGAAGAAAGCCAATAGCTGCAGTAGGTTCTCAAGTAGGAGTTAATTGGAAGAAAAAAGCCGCATTTTACGGAATTATAATAATATTCATAATATCCCTATTCTTACTTGGTTTAATGTGGACTTTACCTAGTGTTGGACCTCAAGCTACATACGCTGGGATGGATCTGGGGGTTATATTAATGCTATGGGGAATAGCAGTACAATTATATCATTATGAAGTTTATGTGAGAGAATAAAGGGGGTGAGATAATGACGAAATTAGGTATTGCAATCCTTGCATTAATATTTGGTGCAACCGCATTTATGGCTGGGTTCATGGCATATAACTTATTGTGGGACTCTGTAAGAATAATTTCAATATTGGTGAGATGAAATGAAGAAATATACGATAGCTGGCTTATTAGCTATATTAATATTAATATTTTTTGTAATACTCTCACTTCCGTTAAACTTTATGTCCTCTAGTGTAATTGGCGTTCCAAATACTACAATATTAATGGCAGCAATATATATGATATTAACGGCAGCAATATTTATCTTGCTTTATAGAGGAGTCAGCAGAGTTTAACATTTTTAAATATTATATAATTTTCTTTTTAAGATACTTCGTCGTTTTTTAAAAATATAATTTTAGATTCTACATTATTGCTGATTAATTATTTTCATTAACATGTGAAATGTTAATAAGTTTTAACAAAAATATTTATATAGACAAGAAAACTAAGATTAAATAGAACAGAATAATTTATTTTTAATAATATTATCTAAATATTAAGATTTTTTGATTAAATAATCCACAGCCTTGATTGTAATTCCGATGAATAGTTTTATATAGTTTGTATAGCCTATCTACATGATATGAAGTGGAGATACATAATAATAATTTACGCTATATATATTATCATCTCAGCTATACTGAAAGTAATAGGAGAAGAAAATTTCCCAGGAAACATTTATTTATTCTATTTAATAAATCATAATCAATTATCAATACTTAATCCAGTTATGATATTCTTTTCTAAATACGGTAGGGAATATGTTTGGATTCCAGTTACAGCAATATTATTTATATTAGGCGGGAAGTATAGGAGATCATCCCTAATACTAATAGGAGGTTTCATAATAGCCATAATTTTAGGAGAGATCTCAAAATATGTTATGGCTCAGCCAAGACCATTTCTAATACTAAACAATGTACATTTACTAGTTTCAGAGCCAACTGATTATTCTTACCCCTCTGGACATGCGTTAATTGTAAGTGTTGGTGCAATGATCGTACTTTTTACATTACCCTATTATATTTCATTACCTTTATTTTTGGAAGCCCTAATAGTTAGTTATTCTAGAGTTTACGTGGGTGTACATTGGCCATGGGATATAATCGGTGGTTGGATTTTAGGTATTGCAATAGCCCTAACTGCGTTAAACTTAGAGGAGCTCATAATAAATATATATAATAAATTAATTAGTAATATCGTAAAGGTTAATGAACAGAATAAGATGAATAAAAGGAAAACAAATTAAACGACAAAGAAGAAATTTTTATTATGGAAAAACTTTCAGATCTTGAGTTCAGAGCATTAGAGATTTTAAGGAAAGACTCTAGGATAAGTATAACTAAATTAGCTAAGACTCTTAACATAAGCAGGAATACTGCATCTAATCTTATAAAAAGTTTGAGGAGAAAAGGAGTGAAATTTACTATTCAATATCATAATGAACCATTTATAGCCTTTGTAATTTCAGAATCGTGTAAAGACGAGTGTTATAAACTACTGGACGGAAGATTTATGAACATAATAAGGGCTAATACTTTAGAAGAACTACAAAATAAGCTTAGTAGTATAAGGGAGAAGGAAAACGTATTCATTGCAAAAAGCGATTTCGTGGTTAAGTGTGATTATTGCGGTAAAGAGATATATGATAGTCCGTTAACTTATAGAGTAGGAAGGAAAACATACTATGCTTGCTGTAATTCATGCCTGACTGAATTAAAGAGGAAATTTGCACGTAAAACCTATATGATTTAAGATTTATTTTAGGTGCATTTTGGATCTAAAATAAATAGTTAAGATGCAACATGATAAACAATAAAGATTTTCATTTAAAACTACTATAATAAAAATATGATAGATCCGGTCTGTGGGATGGAAGTTAACGAGAAAAGTCCTTATAAGACCATGTATAAGGGAAAAGTCTATTACTTCTGCTCACCGCAGTGTCTCAGAGAGTTTCAGAAAAATCCCGAGGAATATCTAACTAAAGGACCTAAGGGTATGCCTCATGAATAAAGAGGAAGAACTTAAGATAATTGGCATGCACTGTGCTACATGTGTATTAACAGTCTCGAAATCATTAAAATCCGTTAATGGGGTAAAGGAAGCTGAGGTAAATCTGGCCACTGGTACTGCAAAGGTTATATTATCAGATAATGTTAGATTAAAGGAATTAGTAAAGGCCGTTAGGAAAGCTGGCTACGATGTGGCTACGCAGAGATTTACTTTAAAAGTTAACGTAAATCCAGAAGAAATTCCAAAAATCGAGAAAAAAATGGAGAATATAAGGGGAGTTATAGAAGTTCATTCAAACGCAAGTTTAGGTACTCTAATTGTAGAATATAATCCGCTAAGTGTAACTCCACAAGATATCTTAAGGGAAGCAGGAATTAAAGGAGAAATAATAACCTCACAGAAGAGTGAAAGAGAAGTAGCTTATAGAGATTTCAGAGATTTATTAACTAGATTAATAATAGGTGCTATATTTACTACAATAAGTATCGTCTTTCCCTCCTTAGCTTTCATATTTTCAATTCCAGTACAATTTTATTCTGGGTTAAGATTTCACAGAGGAGCGTATAGAGCACTAAGGAATAAGACTACTAATATGGATGTCTTAGTTTCATTGTCATCAAATATAATGTGGTTTTCAAGTGTCTTTTTGCCTAGCCATCCGTTTTTCATGGACTCCGCATTACTTATTACATTTGTATTAGTTGGTAAAACTCTTGAGGCGTATATTAAGGCTAAAATGAGTTCAAATATAAATATAGAACCTTATAAAGCTAAGTTGAAGGATGGAAGAATTGTTAACTCTAATGAGCTCAAAGTTGGAGATATAATAGTTGTTAAAAGTGGAGAGAAAATACCAGCTGATGGAATAATAGAGAGTGGTGAGGGAGAAGTTGACGAGTCAATATTAACGGGGGAACAAAAACCCGTATATAAAAAGAAAGGTGATAACGTACTTGCTGGAGGTATTCTAGTTAACGGATATTTAGAGATATACGTTACTAGAAATTGGGATAGGAGCTATATAATGCAAGTTACGCAAACTATAAGAGAAGCTTACAATGCAAGAGTATCGATTCAGAACCTAGTTGACAGAATATCTGAGATATTTGTACCTATCATTATTACAATCTCTTTAATTACATTTATTGTCTGGAAATTTATACTTGGCAATACTCTAATTTCTTCTTTACTTTTTTCAGTTTCAGTTCTAGCAGCAGCATGTCCATGTGCTTTAGGCTTAGCTACTCCTATGGCCATATTATCTAGAGTGAATGATGCATTAAAACGTGGAATTATAATCAGAGATGGAAATATATTGGAAGAGATCAGAAAAGTTGACGTGATCATACTCGATAAAACGGGCACTGTAACTGAGGGAAAGTACATAATAGCAGAGAAAAAAGTGTTTATTAAAGGAGCTTTTGAATTAGCTTCTATTGCAGAATCTAAGAGTTCTCATCCTATAGCTAATGCCTTTCCTAAAATTAACGGAGAAGTTGAGTATTATGAGGAATTTCCAGGAAGAGGAATATATGCTAAAGTAAACGGAAATGACGTCATAGTGGGAAATAAATACTTCGTAATAAATAACTGTGATTGGAATGTAAAGGAAGATGAAGGGGATATATTTATTTGTATAAATGGAAAAGCAGGGGCAATAATTAACTTAATGGATAAGCTTAAAAGTGACGCTAAAGATGTAGTTAATTATCTTAAAAACATGGGTATAAAGGTAATTTTAGCTACTGGTGATCATAGTAAAAATGCTGAAGAAATTGCTAGGGAATTAGGGATAGAGGTATATAAGGGGCTTACGCCTGATGATAAGGTTGAGCTAGTAAGGAAGTTTAGAGATGAAGGGCATGTTGTAATGTTTGTAGGTGACGGTATAAATGACGCTATGGCAATAAAGGAAGCTGATATAGGTGTTGCAATATCTGGTGGAACTGACTTAGCTAAAAACGCTGGTAAGGTTGTTGTGAAGTCCTTAAACGATATTATTGATTTAATAGAAGAGTCTAAATTAACTATACGAAAGATTAAGGAAAACCTAGGATGGGCGTTTGGATATAATGCCATTTTAATACCTATAGCTTCTGGGGTTTTCTATCCCTATATCTTCCTTCCTCCGGAATACGCAGCGTTAGCAATGAGCTTCAGCAGCGTGATAGTTAGTTTGTGGTCAATAATTCCGTTTTAATTTGAAATAAATCCTAATTTACAATTTAATAATTTACTCACATAATGTAAGATAGATTAATAAAAGGAAGGATAAATATCTTACAAAATAAAGTGCGTGTATTTCAAAAATTACTAGTCTATGTAAAAATTATCTCTTTTCGAATAAAATCTTTATGCATTTACTACAATTTGTTTTTTATTCTCATCTTCTTCCTTCTTCTTCGCTTCTACTTTAGATATTACATAATTTATAGCCCTCTGCAATTCCGCCTTATGCTTAGTTGTAATATGCTTCTCTAGCTTTCCTTCATCTAGCTTCTCATTACATAAGAGGCAAGTATATAATCCGTCTGACTTGTATACAATAGGACTAACCTTCGCATTAGATTCCTTTATTAATTTTATTAACTTTCTGGCTTTTGCTTCTCCTCCAGCTTTTTCAATAAATCTCATAATATTTCCTCTTATTGTATGCTTAGTAATGTTGTACTTATATGCCAGTACACTTGGCCTCTCACCTTCTACTAGATAACTATATATAGCATCCACTACATATCCCTTATCAGCAAGCATTTTTATTACTAGATATTTTATACTCTCATTCATACATGATATATTCTCCTAGTAGTTTTTAAACCTTTCTATTATAACTCTCTAATACTTAAATCGTATTAATCTTATTAAACCTTTCAATCTAATTTCGGAAAATTAGTCAATTGTCTATCCTATACTATGGCAATACCTTATAAATTTTTGGGAGAAAATACAATCGGTGATTTAAAATGTTATATAGAAAGAGTATAGATTTAGATGAATTCCTTGCTTTAGAGGCTTTAGGAGCGTACTAGATACTAATTTGTTCTTATTACTATTTTCTGTAACTGAGTATTCCTCCTTAACGTTTGAGGGATACCAGCCAATGATTATTTTATCTCTTATCCTTCTGCTGTACATTATGGTAATTGACGCTTTGCCTCTAACACTAGTTATTGCATCCTTAACCGATTTTGCTTTTTCTTCGTCTAAAGGTAATACTATAAGGATGTCTGTAGCATCTTTAGGTAATATAAAATTAAAGAACCTCTCATAATTAGAAATAATATTAAGATTGTATGATCTTAAATTAAATATTTTCTTAGTTCTAGCTACCTTAATGATAAACTCCTCAAGGTTATTACAATCATTAGCAGAAAAGGACATCTGCACTCTATTTTACCTTTATCCTAAAAGTTTTAAAACTTATATCTACTACCCTATATGAATACTCTATAAAACTTGCTAAAGGTAATACAATTTATTATTGGTAATATAATATTTGAGTTTCTATCTCTTTGAATAATATAAAGCATATTATAGCTAAAATATATTTAATTTAAATCATAATTCTAATAATTTCGAAATATAAAAATTAAATACTTTCGCAAATATCATAAGCTTCTTTCATTAACTCCTCAGCCAACCCTTTATCAATTTTAGCTGAATATCTATATTTCTCATGCAACACATGAACTTCCATATCTGTACTCTTTTCTCCCTCAAGGTCAAATGTTAGATACTGTACTGTGGCAAATTCTCTTCCTTGCTCTCTTCCAGCTTCTGGAACTCCTTGAATTAGCTTATTACCTACCTTTAGGAAGATTGAGTTATAAATTCCCTTAAGGTTATCGTAAACCCAATCTAAATCCTTAAAATCATGAGCGTAAATGTAAAGTGAAGCCTTTATTTTACCGTTACACGGTAATAACGTTGAATATATTCTTATCTCCCTTAATATATCCTCTTTTTTCTCTAATTTATCTAGATACACCATCTCTTGAATTTGATGTAACACAGTATCCCTATTCTCAAATAGTAGAGATAGTCTATCCCCCAATTCCACTCTTCTCCTATTTTTAATCTCAATTATCCTCCTTATTCTATCCATTCTTACTTTCTCATATGTTTGCCAAGGTAATATATCATCTAAAGTTATCTTAACCACTTTTCATTGCCTCCTTTAATATTTGTATGGGATGTAATGGTTTTCTATTTGATGCTTTTTGAATTTGAAGACCGGCTAGAGGACATTCCGTAGAGAAAAGATCCGCATTACTTTGCTTAAAGGACTCCATCATCTTACTACCTACCTTTTTTGCGACATCATAATTCCTTAATCCCCATCCTCCATCTATACCAGAACATCCCTTATCTGATATATCAACTTTAGCTCCCATCATTCTCATTAATCTAACACCAGGCAATCCAACTTGTATATATCGAAGATGACAAGGTGGATGATAATATATACTTTTGTCTATTTTTCCCTTTAATTCAATCTTACCTTCATTTTTAAGTTTCAATAAATACTCTAAAGCATCATAAACTTTAGGAATCTTTCTCTCTAACACTTTTTCATATTCCTTAATCATTAATGTACAAGTTGGTATTGGAGAAACTACATCATATCCTTGATTAACTAATTCCTTAATTAACTTAGTATTATATTCAGCGTTCTTTTTAAGCCTATCCACATCTCCAGAATCAAGCATGGGAGCCCCACAACACATAAAATGCGGAATAGTTACTTCAATGCCTAAGCTATTATAAACTTCTATTAGGTCTTCCCCTATCTCTGTAAAGAAATTATCTACTAAGCAAGTTGGAAATAAGGCTACTTTAGCTACGGGTTTTTCTATCTTCTTTGGTCTTACTTTCTCTCTTAATCCCTTCTCAGCTACTGGTAACGTAGGAGCCTCTTTATGAATTCCCAGAAGTTCCTTGCCTTTTTCCATAATAGTTTTGGCTAAAGGTCTAGCTAAACTTACTCCGTCAAGCATTTCAAACATTAAATCCCTTAATGTTAAACCCCTCTTCTTTTTATAATATAACCAAGACCACTCCATTAGACTCGGAAAATCCATATTAAATTCGTGTGGTGGAGTATATGGACAATTTACGTAACACATCTTGCAGTGAAAACATTTTGATGTAATGTCAAATAAGTCTTCCAATGTTAAATTTTTAGGTCCTTTCTTATCAGTATATTCAAATAATTTGGGAAAAGCTTCACAATAATTAAAACATCTTCTACAGCCGTGACAAACACTAGCTTGCCTTACAAATTCGTTTAATAATTTATTAGAATCAAAAAAAGAAGGATTACTTGGATTTAAGGAATACATTACTTGCCTCCCTTTAGTTGATTAAGAGCGTTAGTAAACTTTTCTGCATGGCTTTTCTCAGCTCTTGCCAAAGTTTCGAACCATTCTGCAATTTCATTAAAGCCCTCTTCTCTAGCTACCTTAGCATAGCCAGGATACATTTGAGTCCACTCGTATGTCTCTCCAGCAATCGCCGATTCTAACATTTGCTCTAATGTGCCTATAGGCTTGTCAGTAGCTGGATCGCCAAGTCCTCCTTGTCTAATGAAATCTAAGTGTCCAAATGCATGCGCAGTCTCTCCTTCAGCTATACTTCTTAGTAACGCGGCTATTTCTGGATATCCTTCCTCATCAGCCCTTTTTGCGAAATATAGGTATCTCCTATTGGCCATTGCTTCTCCACAGAATGCATTCTTTAGGTTTTCTGCAGTCTTAGTGCCCTTTATTTCCTTCATTCTCTCACGCTATACTTATTTAGTAAGACTAGTTTTTAAAAGTTTCTATCGTTATCACATAAAAGTATATATTAAGAAAAAATTATTCTAATCTATAAGATAAGGAGGATTTAGAAATTGCCAGAAATATAACCCCAATAATAATTAGTATAGATGGTATATATAAGCGGGGTTCTGGGGCTAGGAAATTAAGCATATTAGTAAGTAAAGCCATATAAAATAGTAAAACTGAAATTATAACTAATATAGCACCAGTTACTATAAAAGACTTATTGTAAGTATAATAAATGAAAAGATCTTGCCAATCCGTTTTTTCTGTATCTACAATTAAAGCCATACCTTTCATGAATGTTAAAGATTTATTACTCCCAATCATTGCAAATCCATGCATCTTATTAAATCCTAATTCCTTAGCTTCCTCATTACCTTTTTTTACGTTAAACATCAATATTTCTGCAAGTTTCTCCGCGTTATCTACATTTACACTTTCCTCTATTTTGCCTTGATCGTTTACCTTTAAATGACCTATATAACCCTTAAGTTTAGCCATTTTGCATCACCATTCCCTTTAGCACACTTTTAATTAACAAATCCCAGTTTGTCTTCCTGGCATCTGTAAATATTACGTAATCATCTATGAAAACTATTCCCATATTATCTAAGATCATTGCATAACCTCTAAAAGGCTCTAAGAACTTTAAATCCTTGGCTTCTTGTTCACCAATTCTCATATTCTCAACTAAAATGTCAGATAACTTATCTAAATTAATTTTTATATCTACACCTTTAATTTTTTGTAATCTACCTCCTTGAAATCTGTATATGGCAAGCACTCCAGGCAAGTTATCTATCATTACTTCACCTCAATATATTAATATATTAAATTACATTAAAAAGCTTTACCTTCAAAATTATGCAAAGTACTTTAGCATTATGGAATATGAATAATTTATAATCTTATTTAGTATCTATTATATATTAAAGAAAAAGTTTTTCACAAAAAATTTACCTTTTAGACATAATTGCTCTCAAAATCTCTTCTGGAGTAGTTGGAGTCTTAGTAAATCTGGCACCTACAGCGTCCTCTAATGCTCGGATTATAACTGCAGGACCCACTATAAGTGCAGCCTCACCTACACCTTTACTACCTGTGGGATAATTAGAAGGATGATAATTCTCCGCAAATATTGAGGTGAATTTAGGTGCTTCAACTGCTGTTGGAATATAGTAGTCTGCATATGTTACTATTAACTGACCGTTATCGTTAAGTAATGCTTGTTCATATAAAGCTTGGCCTACTGCCTGTAATCCTCCTCCATGTATCTGACCTTCAGCTAATGCTGGATTAATCACCTTACCTATGTCATCATATGCCCTATATTCTAAAACTCTGGCTATTCCAGTATCATCAACTTCTACTACAGCTATATGAACACCGTATGGGAACGTTACATCATTTTCATATATTAGCTTTTCAACTAAACCTGGATCATGACTTCTATACGCTAAATTAGCCACGTCATCCCAACTCATTCTTTTACTGGGGTCACTTTTTAGTCTAAATTCTCCCTTTTCATATTGAACTTCTTGAACGTCAACATTCCATGTAGAGGCAGCAATTCTTTTCATCTTATCTAATATTTTTTCCGCTACTTTCATGGCAGCTGATCCTCCAATAGTTATTGACCTTGATCCATAAGTTCCCATACTCGCTGCAACAGTATCAGTATCACCCCATATTACTCTAACTCTATTTATATCAATTTGGAAAGCGTCTGCTACCAATTGGGCAATACCAGTTTCTGCACCTTGACCGTGTGGAGTCGTCCCCGTGATCACTAACACATCTCCTCTTTCATCTACCCTAATTTCAGCGTATTCCCATGGACCAAAACTACATATTTCTAAGTAAAATGCTAATCCTACTCCTACTCTATGACCCTTCTTCCTCTCTTCCTCAGCCCATTTCTTTAACTCATAATATCCTAGCTTTTTAACACCTTCCTTTAGCAACCCTACGTAATCTCCACTATCATATCTTAATCCAAAAGGATTGGTATAAGGTAATTCTGTAACTAGATTTCTCTCTCTAACAGTAACATCATCTAATCCTAGCTCATCTGCTACCGTACTCATTATCCTCTCAATTATGTATGTTGCCTCAGGTCTACTTGCTCCTCTATACATAGTAATCGGAGGAGTATTTGTATACACTGCAACACTCTCTAAATCTAAGTTGCGTATTTTATATGGCCCAGGTATCATCATAGGAATTATTAATGGCTGTATACCAGCGGTAACTGTCATATACGCACCTAAATCTAACAATAGCTTCCCTTTAATTCCTAGAACCGTTCCATCTTTCTTCACTGCTACTTCTCCAGTAAATACGTTATGTCTAGCTTCACTGGATAACATTTCCTCACTTCTAGTGGCAGTCCATCTTACTGGTCTACCTAATATTATTGATGATGCTACTACTGCTAGCTCTTCTGGCATTAAGTGAACTTTGCTACCAAATGCTCCACCCACATCTGGCATTGAGACTCTTATTTTGCTTTCTGGAATACCAAATATCCTTGAGAATTCTAATCTCATATAATGGGGAACTTGTGTGGAATACCAAATGGATAAAGTTCCTCCCTCATATCTGGCTATTATCCCTCTGGGTTCCATGGGGTTTGGTATGAGTCTTTCGTTTATAGCTTCGACTTTAACGATTTTATCTGCCTCATTAAACGCCTTATCTATTTCTCCTGCTTTAAACGGTATTTTATAAGATATATTAGTTTTTAATTCATCGTGAACTATAATTTGATCTTTCTCAGCCTCTTCCATACTCGTTACTGGTTTTAAAGGCTCATAATCTACTATTACTTTATCTACCGCATCCCTAACACTATACTTATCTTGTCCTATGACAATTGCAACTGGTTCTCCTATGTATTTGACCTTATTTTCTGGAAATGCCTTTCTCTCTATGTATCTGAATGATTTTAGGTCAATATAAGTAGGCCAGGGTCTTATTCCACCCTTTAATAATGGGTTTATCTCTTTTGAAGTAAATACTGCAACAATACCGTTAACCTTTAATGCATCACTTGCATCAATTCTCTTAATATATGCATGAGGATACGTACTTCTTACAAATCCAGCATAAAGTGCTGGCATTCTTATGTCGTCAACATAAGTACTTTTACCTGTAACAAATTTGTCATCATATAATCTTTTTACTGGTTTTCCTACATAGCTCATGCTCTCAACCTCCTAGAGGCATCTAAAACAGCTTTAATAATATTTTGATATCCAGTACATCTACATATATTTCCGTGAAGACCATCCCTTACTTCTTCTTCTGTAGGATTTGGATTTTCCTTTAATAAGAAATAGGATTGCATTATCATTCCTGGCGTGCAAAATCCGCATTGTAAAGCGAAATTATCTTTAAACGCCTCTTGTATTGGATGAAGTTTAGAATCTACAGATAAACCTTCAATAGTTGTAATTTCTGCTCCATCAGCTTGTACTGCGAACATCGTGCAAGATTTCACGGATCTTCCGTTTAGTAACACAGTACATGCCCCACAAGTAGTAGTATCACAACCTACTTTAGTTCCAGTAAGCCCTAACTCGTCTCTTATGAAATCAACTAATAGCGTCCTAGGGCTTACATACCTTTCATACCATGTACCGTTTACCTTTACCTTAACTTTTACCTTTTCACCCTTATTTACAATTAACATTTAACCCATCACCTCCTTTAGGGTATTACGAGTTATAATTTTCATAACTTCCCTTCTGTACCAAGAACTCCCCCTTGTATCTGAGGGGGGATTTACTTGGTTAGAAACCTTACTTACGATCTCTTCTACGAGTTCATTATTTAATCTCCTTCCTATAACATTCTTTTCAACCTCTAAGGCTCTAAAGGGCTTATCTCCAACTCCTCCATAAGCTAGTCTTATATCTTCTATTTCATTACCCCTCAATTTTATTGCCAAGGCTAAGGAAACTAGGGCGAAATCACCAGCTCTTCTCACAACTTTTTTGTAAAATGTTCTATATCCCTCTAAGTTTGGTAATACAATTTCACTTATTATTTCACCCTTTTTTATATCAGTAGTAAAAGCACCTTTAAAGAAATCTAAGGCTTTTACTGATCTACTACCAGAGGATGAAGTTAATATAATATCTGCATTTAATGCTGTTAATACTGTTGGTATGTCAGCTGAAGGATCGGCATTAGCAGTACTTCCTCCAATTGTACCGAGATTTCTAACTTGCATATCACCTACTACTTTTACTGCTTGGTATAATAAAGGAACATTTATTTTAACTAAATCACTTTTCAATATCTCGTAATAACGTGTCAGTGCACCAATCCTTGTAGAACTATAACTACTACTTATATAGCTTAACGTGTTTATTGGATTAAGATCTACTATATAACTTGGAGATATCACTCTTAACTTAAGCATGGGTATTAAACTCTGCCCTCCAGCTATTGGTCTAGCATCGTCATGAGATTCTAAGAACTTAGTCGCTTCTTCCACAGTAGTAACTCTAACGTAACTAAAATCTGGTGGGTACACAAAATATAATAGATGTTTAACTATTTATTTTATCGTATTAAAAAATATTTAGCTAAAATCCATATATTATAAAAAATTTTGTTGATACTTCTTGCATTGTTAAACAATGAAGAGTTACGTAAAAGTAATTAATTAAACATTTTTTATTAACATGACTTAAAAGGAGTAATAATTCCATATAGAAATATTTCATTTTATCTTAAATTGCCTTAACACGTTATTCCTATGGATATATTTAGTAATTGTAGGAGGAGCTATTACAGTACCATTTCCCTTACCTATAACCTTACCTATAATGTAAGGCTCTTGTCCTTTTTTCTTTAACTCATCATAAATTTCATTAATAACCTTTTTATGAGCAAAAATGACGATAGCACCATTTGTTCCAGCAGTAGAGTTTGGAATAATGAAATTCTCTGTAGCAAATTCATGAATTTCCTTATCTATGACTGGAATCTCGAAAAGTTCTACATCAACCTGAGCTTTCTCAGCGAACTCTTTAATCACAAATATACCGGGACCAGTTACATCTGTAGTCATAGCTATATGAGATTCCTCATTAAATGCTCCACCAAATGGTGGTAAATATTCATAAATGATTTTAGCCACCTCTATGTTTGGAGATCGCATGTAAGTTAGAGCCCTCTTTTTAGCTTCCTCAACTCTTTGTATAGTGATACCCCTAACTTCCATATCTTCTATTAACTCTGGAACCGTTAACATCCACATATAGACGTTAATTGGCGTTAGTTCACCTACTGGCCTAGTAACTAATATTTCCATGTTTTCATTAACTTTATTATAAAATGTAGGTAATTCGTGATCCGACTTACCTATCACCGTTGCACCTATCATAAGCGTTTTAGAGTTAGGCTGTACGTCGTTTAGCAACTCTATAGAGTAAGTTCTCGAATAGTTTTCAAAATTTCTCAACAGTTGCTGTTTTAATTCATCAACTGGAGCGTCTGCAACTGGGATCATTTTAAGATCTTGAAATACTCCTTTTGTGAAGAGATCGTTTAAGGAATTTGAGATGGCTACGTCGACTTGCATTTGTGATCCTGGGTCATCTAACGGATCTACTATTTGTATTGTGTCGTTGTTTGCTACTGTATATGAATTTTCCTTTCCTCCTTCAAGCCTAAACAGATCCAATACAGCAACTTCACCTTTAGGATTAGTTGTAACAATAGAATGACCCTTTCCAATAGTTAGCTTCCTTGAAGTCTTTATTGACGTATATGTTTTTAATAAAAATTCAGCGAATTTATTTGGATCTCCTGCAGTCTCTTGATTGACTTGAATTAGACTTACAGCCCTATCTGCGTCAAATTCCCCACCATTAATTATCCTCTTCATTTCCATTTTTTCCCTAGTTATAAAAATATCAGCGTCTTCTCTGGGCAATATTTCAATATTTCTTCTTATTAATTCTCCCCTTATTTTCTGTATTGCGGGATATACTGTGTCTATCAAATCTACTTTTACAGCACATCCAGTAGCTAATGATAGTGGATTAAGACCCATCTTCTTATACTTGTCTAAATTTGCTTTGAATTTATCAATTAAGCTGTCAATAGCCATCAAGTTAGCATATTCTTTTAAGAAAATAAAAAGTTAGCTAACATAGAGTTTTAGGCATTTTATGTAAATTTCATTGAAAATAAAATTGGTTTCTAAAATCTAAAATTTCGACATGTTTAAATTCTTCTCTTAAGAGTTTAAAATGCGATGCAAGTAACAGAGAGAAGGTCTCCTTATTTTCACAACATTCAAAGCGTACCACCATCTATTATTAGAAAACTAATTAAAACTAATTCAATTACAGTAGTAGATATTAGACAGCCTTGGGAATATGAGGAACATCATATACCAGGAGCAATCTTATTACCGTTAGATTATTTTGAAAAACTATTCCCGTTATTAAATGCTAATTCTGTCGCCATAGTTTGTGAACATGCAAATAGATCGACTTGGTTAATTTATAATAAACATTATTTATTTGATGGATTAAAAGTTTACAATATGCTTGGAGGAATGGAATTATGGATTAGAATGGGCTATGAGATAAGTAAGGGAATGGATGAGAACGGTATGCTATGGTATAAATTATTAAAGAAATTGTTAAAATAAAATCATTTTTGCACCTAACGAAAGTCTTAAGAAATAAAAAGGAAAAGATAAAGATGATGGAAAAACTTCCGCCCTCTGCAAAACTTGTATTAAAAGTGCTTATAGAAAAGAAGGTAGTAAGATTTAAGGAGTTACAAGAGCAAACAAAATTACCAACTAGGACTTTACGTTATGCATTAAAAATTCTTAGAGAAAAGGGATTAATAAAAACCCTACCTTGCTTAGATGATGCAAGAGAAAGGATGTACTCCATATTAGAAATAGATGAGTGCTATAAATTATTTAATGATTAAAACTCCTCCATTTCTTCAGCGTACATCTCCTCGTCTAATTCCTCCTTTATATTCTTCTTTATCTCCTCTAAATGTTCTAATACTTCCTTTAATGTTCTATAGCCTGTTGGAATGTATCTAAGCCTACCGTAAGACATCATATAAGAACCGGGACATAAGAACTTAGGTCTCACTATTATGGCATCTGTATTTAGGTCTAAAATCACCGACATAGTTGCCTCTTTACTTCCTACTCCTGGATTTTCATATTGTTCGACTTCCTTCTTTTCCTCATCTATAATACCTATTATTTCAGCCTCATCTAATGGTTTTAATTCTTGTGACTTATCATACGTTACAGCAATTCGCATAAGCCTTAATTTCACTCTATTCTTAAATATTTTGTGATCAATACAGTTAGGAAAATTAGGAAAAAAATCTACTTAGTAGTAAATTCCTTTCCTATAGCCCTTATTATAGTGAATATTACGCCAAGCCCTCTCTGTATTTCTGGGTCAGATAATAATCTAATAATCCCCCCTAACGATACTTGAGGAGGAGATTCTAGAGACTTTTTGACTTCATCTGAAGTTATAGCCCTTAACATCTTAAACGGAATCTCACTAAAAGTGATATTAAAGAAGTCCAAAGCCTTAGGATAAACTTCTAAAAATTGTGACAAATATTCAGATAAATGTGTAATAGCCTCATCATTTAACATATCACGCAAAGTCTTAGCAACATAAGCTAAATCAATTACAACATTCAACGCACCATTAGTATCTAATTCTTCAACTTTTGCTAGTACATTATTTACAGTTTTTAACTTTTTCATAGTAGTCTTTATTGATTGTATTGTCTCGTCATCCATTTCCTTCATAATTTCTAAAATATTTGAAATATACTTTCCTAGGTTCTGTATAGCCTCATCATTTAACATATCACGCAAAGTCTTAGCAACATAAGCCGAATTCATGAGAACATCTAGAGTACCATCTGCTCTCATGTTATCTAATCTTGTTAAAAGTTCACTAATTACAGCTGATTTATCTAATATAGTTTTAATTGCTTCAGAATTTTGTGACGTAAATTTCAATAGCTCTAATGAACTTGAAAGAACGTTGCCTAATGTCTGTATGGCATCATCGTTTAACATATCACGCAAAGTCCTAATGGAATATGACATATTTATTAAAACGTCTAAAGTACCGTCATCCCTCATTAGTTTTAACTTGTTAGTAACATCGGATAATACATCAATATTATTAATTATACTAATAGTATTTTCAAAAACCTCCCTCTTAGATAAAGCCTTGCCTAATTCTAGTAGCGAAGACAATATTCCTCCTAGGTTCTGTATAGCCTCATCATTTAACATATCACGCAAAGTCTTAGCAACATAAGCCGAATTCACTATGGCATCCAGACCACCAGTCTCTTTAAGCTCATTTACCTTCTTTAGAACTTCATTAAGTGCTGGTGTTAGATCTATAAGTTCTGCTAATTCTTCTATTTTCTTCTCATCTATTTTAGATGCTAATTTCTCTAAGTTAATTGCCTGCATAATTACCACACTGAAATTATTTGCCCTCCTTCGACTTCCATAGTAAAAGAAGTTATTCCTGCTATCTCGTCTACTAAATCTACGTAATCGTCTTTAGTGTAATTAAATAATTTACTTGCATAAGAACAAGCGTAGATTTTAACTTTCCCGCTCTTCTTAGCCTTTCTAAATAGGCTCATGTAATCCTCTTCCTTCTTCTCTACCATTGTTTTTGAAGATATGTCCTCATTCTTAACTTCGGGATTCTTAGTAAACGCCTTTACTGCATCCATTGTTAAAAAAACGTAAACTTCATCTCCCATAGATGATATTATTACGGAAGTCATTGCCGCGTATGTTAACCTAGACCTCTCATTAGAGCCCACTATTATACCGGTTTTCATTTACACCACTGCCTTAGCAGTAACTGTCCAGTACATTTTATTATACATTATCTTTCCCCACCAGTGTATATATGAAGGTGGTGGAGGACTTTCGTTCATAGTATAGCTAAATCTGATATATGTAGCTTGATCCGTACCAGTTGCTATATAACATAAAACATCTCCCCCGTAATTCTTAACACCAAAATTACCCTTTATGTCATTAGCTATATTATGGGCTACTACATAAGATTCAAAATCAGCAGTAGATCCTGCCTTAGACACTGGTAAATCAGTAGCATCTCCCATTACATATACGTTTGATTGATCCTTCATTCTTAAAGTGAATTTATCTGTAGGTACCCATCTTCTTCTATCTCCTATTCCAGAATCTTCAATAACCTTAGCTCCCATGTTTGGAGGAACGCCTATTAACATATCGAATTTGAGTTTTTCCCCTTCTTGCGATTCTATAACTTTTTCATTGGGATCAACACTTTTTACTGTAAACGGAGAATGAACCTCTATGCCTCTCTGCTCAAATATCTGTAGCATGAATTTATTTGTTATAGGTCTTCCGAAAACTCCTTGAACCGGATAAGTATATATTATTTTAGTCTTATCCCTAATCCCCCTCTTTCTCAGATAATCGTCTAAAATTAACGTAATCTCTAATGGTGCTACGGGACACCTATGAGGCAATCTAGCAGTATTAACTACTATCGTACCTCCTTGGAATTTCTCTAAAGCTTCTCTCATCTTTAAGGAAGCATCAAACTCATAAGGGGTATGTGCTGCAGCCCTATAACCTGGTATTTCGTCCCATGTGTACTCCACTCCAGTAGTAATCACTAAATAGTCGTAATTATGAACTGCTCCGTCTGCGGTATGAACAGTGTGATTAGCTACATCTATCTTAGTTATTGTACCCTTATCCCCATGTAAGAATTTAACCCTAGGGTCTAATAATTCGCGTTCCTTCCTTATTAACTCCCCTGGTACTTCTAAACCAAATGCTACCAATAATTGACCTGGTAAGTATACGTGTTCGTCAGATTTATTTAAAACTACTACTTCTACCTCACCCTTATTTATTTCACTTTCTAATTTCTGGACCAATCTATTAGCTATTATCGTACCTCCTATATTTCCTCCTGCAACTATAATCCTTTTAGGCATAATCTACCCACCTTATTTTCCTATTAATAGTATGTATTTGTTTCCCTCTTGTGACTCTTGTATTAGCTTCAAACCCCTCTTCTTAACCCATA
>Ga0208683_100257_pt1 | contig 23140 bp, 21 predicted proteins | sample BED_Mat_host_9_1_FD_187141 | JGI IMG/M metagenome (GOLD analysis project Ga0208683, IMG submission 187141) | Extremophilic microbial mat communities from Yellowstone National Park, USA - BED_Mat_host_9_15 (SPAdes) (version 3) | ecosystem: Environmental > Aquatic > Thermal springs > Hot (42-90C) >... | reverse complement strand
CATAAACATTTATCTCATAACTGAACTAAAAGGTACTACTATTTACAGAGATAGAAGTAAACTGAAACAGGTATATATAATTTCAGATGAAGAAGAAGATATAACAGACTTTATCAGGAAATTGAGTAATCAGTATTGTAAGACATGTCAAATTTGATTTAAAACCTTTAAGTTTTTCATTTTTTAACCTTCAGAATTTCCCACCTTCTAGAGTGACGAAAAACTATTTAATATATAAAGAACAAGGGTATCACAAATGGAGAATACTCAGAAGTTGAATAAACTACAAAAAAGGATTTTGGAAAGAATGTACCAAAGAATAGATTTTATTTTAGTAACCTACAAGGAATATCTTGATGCCTTAGCCGAATTTGACAGAACAGGAGTATTGAAAATTCACGGGAAAGTTCTCTATGTAAAGAAATATGAAGATAAAAAAGAAAAGTTGAGCTAGAAATCTTTTAAAGGTGATTTGTTATGAGCAGTACTAAACTCAATACACCAGCCAAACTTGTTGAATTTCATATAAATAGAAACTTCAGATCAGTAAGTCAAGAGCCAGCAACAATACTTCGATTTGACATAGATAATAGGCTTCACATTATACCTCATTTTGACACATCTCTTGAAGGAAAGTATTTGTTTGTTATAAAAGAACCCGATGGGTCTTTTACTAAACACTTTGTTTGTGAAAACAAAAATTGTAAGGTTATTAATGAAATGTCTATAATAAAAGGAAATGTAGAAGGATATTTAATTAAAACAGATAATGAAGACATAGATGTTGAAGAATATATAAAGTCCTATCCTTCTAGTATTGTTGAACAATATACTATAGTTTATGATATTGATGAGAAACTAATAATCACTGGTAAAAAAATAGGCAATATATATCTTAATCCCTTTAGTGTTAGTATCTTAGGATATACTTCTGGTTTTGTAAAACAAGGCATAATGAGACCAGTTAATGCTTATTTCTATCATAATAAACAGAGAGAAGATATTTCTATTTCTCAGACCAATTTTGAGGCTGTTCTGCTTAGGAAAATTAAACAACTTGTTGAAACTGTTAAAAAGGATCCTCTTAATGCTGTCAAAGAAACTTATCTCATTATCCATTTAGCTTTTGAACCTTATAGAAGTGATGATAGTATTGACCGTTCAACAGTGAAAAAAGGAATGGAATTCTTACTCGTAATTGGAGTAAATTCAGAAAACGTGGAAGAAAGAATTGAGATTTTTACCAATATCTTACCTCTTGTGAGATCTGAACTTCTTGCTTCAAAACAAATTCCATCACGTATTAATGATATTATGAACTCATTTAGTCAGGGGGTATCACTTGGATCTAAATCAGCTGGAGAAAAAATATATGAACTAAAAGACGAAACTGGTGTAATAAGACAAGGTGATATCATGGTGTTCTTTGATAAATCCGAAATCCTCTTATATGCTCTTGCCTATAATCCATCAATCTTATTTAAGTTCACAGAGTCTTCAGCTTTAGAAAATATTATCTTTCAAACAGTTGGATCTTCCAACCTTGTCCCATTATTTTTAGATCAAGGAATTTTTACTAAAGTATATAATAGAGAAGGAAAACTAATGGTGGATACCACAGAATCAATTAAAAATGTTATAAAAGATGATCTGGAAGTTTTAGAAGCCTTTATCAATAAAAACAACCTCTATAAAGAAGTTTACACAAAAATTAATCAAATACCTTCTGAAGGATGGGAATACTTTGTTTCTTTCTTGACAGATAATGATAATAAAGAATTCCTGACATCTTTAACTCAATTGTTAAAATATTATGCAACAATAGGACTTGGCTTACAACTACAGAATCCACTTGAACGTGAATATACTCTTGATTTCTTAGATCAACTGATTAACTATAGTAGAGATAAGAAGCCTGAAAATGTTTATTTACCTATACCATATGCCACCAACAAAAAATCAGAAATAGCTGTCTTTTCACTGTTCGGATTTCTTTTAAGGCTTAGACAAAAACAATCATCTACTAACTATGTTTATTTGAGTAATAAAAAACTCTATCAGAAAATCTTCCCTGCCATATACAATTTAACTAAAAACAAAAAGTTAGCAATCCAAGCTTCCACAATTCTTTCTTCCTACAGAATAGTAGCCAAATCACCTTATAATGAAAGTTTTTGTGTGATATTTACTGATCCAGATGATGTACCATTCGAACTTCCATTTGAAATCTCAGTAGATTCTAATAATAAGTTGAGAATTAACGGAACCATAATCAATAACTGGAAACAGTTACTACAGGTAGTAGTTGAAAAAAATAATGCCTTACAATCAAAACTTTATATTATGAACGAATTCCCTAACTATAAGAGCCATAATATTGAATTTCCTTTATATCTTCTAGGAGAAGACAAAATAAAAGTGGAACTCCAACCAGATCAGTCATTGGAAAGGATAAAAGAAGAAATAATAAATACAGACCCACTTATGAAAATTGCCTTAGCCATAGACAAAATGAAAAAAGAAGGAAAAAGAATGGCTTATTTACCTAAAACAACTCAGAATAAAAAACTAAGTGACAAAACAACCTTAAATCTACTCTTCCCATTTGAAAGCAATATAAAACCCTTCCTAATACCTGCTTATCCACCTCATATGATACTTGGAGGAACTCCTCGAATAGAGGGACTGCCTTCCACATACATCGAAGAAGATAGAGATCTGAGAGTAACTTCTTACTCCTATGGATTATTGTTAGTTAATACATCTGAGAAACCAGAAGAAGTAGTTCTAAAAGCTCCTAGTCATGAAAATGTGAAAATCTTGTTAGATCGAGGAGCATTACTAGTAACCCATAACGGCTCAATATCTTTACTTACAGATGTAATGACAGCATATAGCCTCTTTATAACACATCAGTTCGATAATAATTTTGTAAGTGACTTGGGGGCTATACTAAGTTCCTAAACTTCTCTTTGTAGAAATAGAGTTGATTTTTTTATTCCCCCAAACAGAAGCCATTTAAATATATCATAAACATGGAAAAACTAAAACCAAGAGAGTTAACAAAGACTAAACCTGTGTCTCCAAGATCAGTTGAATATGAAAACAACATGATAAAAGCATTAAAATTTGGTGATAAAGTTATACCAATAAATCTCAATGAAGAAATTGTGAGAAGTGGTGACAAAGTAGAGATGGTGACAGTTGATAATGAGACTTATAAGATATTCTACATAAACCATGAAGCTGTAATCAATAATATTTTAGAAACCAACAGAGGTGCCAATGTAATCTTAGTAAAAGTTAATGATATACCAAATTCATATGGAACTCTAAGTTATGGTGTAGAATATGTTGCATTTTTAAGAGTACCAGAAAAAGGGAATATTTCTTACCAAAAGTTATGGAAAGCTTTAGATAAGGCAACCATTCCAAGAAGAACTTCTATTATTCCACCAGGTATACAAGAGTATGAAGCCAGACATGAAACTTTTTCCTATGGAGAAGTTTACAGTTCAGCTGTTTTAAACCCAAGAACCCATGAAATTATTTCCAACCAAAATTTACTATATACGAAACATGATGTGAAAACTAAAGAAATGGTAACAGCTGTGATAATATCTTCTGGTCTCAAAAACCTCATGAAATTATTAAGAGTATTTGTAACTGCTTTACCAGTAGACCCATTGGGAGTTTTAACAGAACCAAAAAGAGCCTTAAACGATGCATTAGCAAATACTGAAGCAATGTTTGATAAAATTGAAGAACTTACTTTCGATTCACTCAAAAAGTTGGGATATAAAGAGTATTCAGTCGAAATAAAACTAAAAGACCTAGAACCACATATAGACACCATAGTACAAAATGTGAAAAGAAGATATGAGAAAATTACTGGTGTAGAACAGTTTACTACAGATTTTCTTAAGTCTAGACTATTAGAACTTGAAAAAATACAACTAATATTACAACCCATTAGTGGGCAGTTTGAAAGCAATATAAACATAGGAGACAGGTTACTAGAGAGTTTATTGATGGAAGAGATAGGAATGATGTATTCCCTTCATTTATTGAACAGTGATGAGAACAAAGGTCTACTTAACAAAATAAGTAAGAAACTAAAGGGTGAAAATATTGAAAAGCATTTAAACACAGTAAAAACATCATTAATACAATACTTTGCCCTAACTGTCAAAAACAACAAACACACTATAGCAGATATAATAAAAGTACTAGGTAATGAAGACTTAGCCAAGACTATTGAGAAGATGGAAACTAACGTAACAAAATCAAAAGAGTTACTGTCCAAATATATTGTTAGTAGATTGTTAGATGCTAATTTAATGTTGACTGAAGAAGAAATGAAACAAATCACTCTTGGTGAAGATAAAGAAAAACTAGACAAGCTTATTGATAGTTTCAAAAATGATAATACATTCTTATATAAAATCTACACATACCTAAATAACCTGGAAGCTCAAAGTGTTCTATCCAAAGAAAATAATAAGGAAATAAAGCAGGAACATACACCTCAAATAATGAAGCTATATTCAATATATGACCCCAGAAAGGACTTCCATAAAATATTCAAGAACCGTCTAGCACCAGCAGGGTAAATTTTTCACAAGAGTTTATATATTTTAAAGTTGATATTTTTTTATGCAGTTTAGGTCACACAAATTTTTCAACATTTTAACAATGGATAAAGATTTATATATTAGATTTTTTTATAATGATGAGAATCCTTTTGAGAAACCACCTTGGGCATCTTGTAGAGTTAATTTGAATAAATATGAGACCAAAAATGAAGTAGAAACAAGTAACTTTTCAATAGTAGTGTTTTATGATCAGTTAGGATACGGTAACTTCCAAAACGAAGGCTATATGCAAAAAGTGTTGAATTATGTTTCCAACATTGTTAATGATAGACTTGAAATGAATAACATAATCTATGCAGTAAGAAATAAAAGGAGGTTCTTGTTTAAAGAGAAGCCCGTTTATCTTTCTATCCAACCTTATATTAGAGGGGCAAAGACACACACATTTTATCTCTACACTGATGACTACCCAAAGGAGAAAATACACAACCCAGAGATTAAAAGGTGGTATACTTATGATGAAGTTAAACCAATGTTAAGACCATTTGAATGCTATTCCAAAGAGAAACTAAAGTCCAAGTATTGGAAAGAGTATTGTGATAAGTGGGATGATCCGAAGACAAGACCTACTCAAGTAGTAACAAAAGTAAGTAAGAGGACATTATTAATAGAGGATGTTATTGATGTGAATGTGGATTATAACTACAGTAAGGTGAAACATGACTATGAAATCGAACGAGAAAAGGAAAAGAAAATAAAGATTTATGACCACTCCATTTCATTATGGGGAGTGGAAAAAGACAAGTATTACACCCTTGTCAAACCCTTTAATGTAGATTTGTTTAAGTTTAAAGAGGCTATATTAAGTCATCCTATGGCAAGATTTATAAAGAAGTTTTGGTTTAACGATATAGAAATAAAAACTAATGAGATTGTATTCAAAGATGTTACATTCGAGTTCAATAGGGTAAAAGAGTTTGCCATTACTAAACAAAATGACAATATTTGGTATGGAAACATTAAGCTCTATTCAACAATGTCAGACACAACAGAGACGATAGACATTGATAAAGTAAAAAGGTACATAAAAGTTAGAGAGTATAGTCTAGGCTTGTTAGACTATCACTTTGGGCTACACGATATACACGTAAAGCATCTCATAAACTCATTCCTTAATCTTTCTGATGAAACCTTTAAACTATTGAAAGAACGAGCAAAAGAAAAACTAAGTTACAAATGACAAAATGACAGAATAAACTACAAGCCTTGTCCCTTCTAGACTGTGGAGAAAGTCAGTTCTATTAGACAAAATGTGATGGATTATGAATAACTGTTGGCAGAAGTTCCTTATTTGTTATTATGTAATAACTTCCATATTTTAACAGATAATATGATACATTAGTGGTTTCTGTCTTTTTGGACTCTTCAGGATAGAAGTCAATTGCTTCTGTTCTAAGAAATTTTTTTGAAGCCTCAAGAAGAAGGTTCTTTGTTTGATCAGACTTAATTGGTCTCTCAATTACTACTACTTTACGTTTGTTATCATATACAATAATTCTTAAAGGCTTTAATAGCATAGCTCCAGGGTTGGATAATAAGAAATTTAAATCAGCATCTAGTTTTTCATAAGAACCTTGTATTGCTATTCCCATCATTAAAAACCAATTTTTATCAAAAGTTAAATATTCAGGTAGGGGTGGGTCAAGTTTTGATAAAACAGTTAATGCTTTAGGAAGTACCTCTACATAATCTCTTTTTGTAGAAGTCCTAAAATTTATTATTGTGTTAGAACCACTGAATCTATCTAGGACTCTTCTTATTTCTTCATGGAAGAAAGAAGCTATTTGTGGATACATTTCCTTCATTTGAATTGTCAAAGGATATATTTTCTTATCGAAATAAAGAAATTTATCTGATGTATTTAGTTCAACAAGACAAGTTTCATTCTTACAATTTAACTCAAATGATCTGTTAACAGTATTTAGAAAAGTAAGTAAGTTTCGATTAAACATTTTTGATTGTTTCCCCTTTAAAGAAAGCTTTGTGATTGTAGGAGATATCTTGTCTAAAGCTGGTATATTTAATACTTTCATTAAGGCTTTTCTTGTGTTACTAGAATTACCAAGGGTTAATTCTACTTTTTCAATTGTGTTAAATACATAGTTTATTGATATCTTATCTGGTATTTTATCTGGTACTGACTCTATTTTAACAGTTCCAGTTATTCCATTTTCGTATATATTCAAATAAGTTATATTGTTAAGGTTTTCAATTAACTCCTTTATTTTTTCATGTATTATTTTATGATCACCAGAAAACCTGAAATAACTTATAGGTATTTTTTTGTTAAGGATAAGTCTTATCCAATCATTATCAGGTAAGTTGGCAATGGCTTTCTGTACAGTCTGATAATTGAATTCACCACTGATGACTATTCGACTTAATCTGTTCTTTTCATAATGAATACTTACAGTATCTATTTTAAGATCCTTCCTATTTTCATAAGTATCTACATCCTTCTTTTTCTCAATAACAGTTTTCATGATAACTCTTTTTTAAAAACGTTTATCTTCAAGAAAAACTATACTTCTAATTTCTAAACAACAAAAAGAATTTAAATAAGATAGATTTCGTTTCTTGTATGAAAACTAACATAAAATTTACCAAAGTAGATGTTCTAATTAGTTTTTATATAATTATGATTTTGTATTTATTTGCCTATTCCATGATGAACCCTCAATTCTTCACCTATTTTACAGATGAAGCATATTATGATCAGTTGGGTTTGAAATTTGATTATGTCTTTTTACATTTCTATCCCCAAGTAAATTTTCAACTAACCTCAATATTTTACAATACTTATTATTTTAATTTAGAACATCCACCTTTAGTGAAGTTTCTGATTGCCATCTTGAGTGTAGTATTTCTGTATAATCCAGTTGTGTTGAGAATAGGAATTGTTTTCCTAGATATTTTATTGATAACCTACTTGATATATAAATATGAAGAAAGGGGACTTTTGTATTCAATTGGTATTTTCCTTCTAGGTATGGCTACAATAGGTGCTTTCAATTTATTGGATTCTTTTGAGGCAGTGTTTAGTATTTTTGCCTTGGATATGTTGAAAAACAAACATAATACTTTATCAGGATTGTTTACTGGATTGGCAATAGGATCAAAAGAAATAGGATTATTCTTGATTCCAGTTTCTCTAATTTATAACAAGATAAAGAAGAACAGTGGAACTCTGAATGCATATACAGATTTCATTTTAGTCCCATTTCTACTAGTATTCCTGATGTTTATACCTTTGTTAAGTTTAACTTCCAATATATTTACATACTATGATTATGTAAAACAAAATATCCTCTTTGATTTTGAAACAGGTCATGCCAGTCCCATATACAGTCAGCTCTTTATTCAACAACTATTTTCTCTTAATACTTTTCCAAATCAAGAAGTCTTCTTTATTCCTTTGGTCATAGGCTATTTTTATGGTTTATATGTACTTTATAGATTCATAACAAAGAAGGTAACTGATGTGAGTCCGTTCTTTTTATACTTCATATCTGTGGCACTATTTTATACAGTTCTTGAATTTGTTAACAAAAGTTTGATAAGTTTTTATGTTCCTGATTACAGTTATGCTTTGGCAATATTTTTAGTGGATGAATTATTAAAAAGAAAAATAATAGTACTTAAAAACTAACCTTAGAAAAGAGTTGAAGAAGCTTCACTAACAATCGTAAACGTCCAGAAGTCTCCTATTTTTACATCACAAAACAGTTTTTGTTTAATTTTTGTAATAGCTTCTATCTCATAAGTCATTGATCCAACTGTGTTATTATCTAGAAGGAAGAAAATTTTCCCTTTCTTTTCTCCTACAACTAAAACTTTAATATCAGATTTAGGAAATCCAACAGTTGACAAATAATCATTTAGGATTTTATTGCCTATCAAGACTCTAATTTTTTCCAGTTCAGAGAGCTTCAAGGAATCTATGGAGTCAGAATCGTTTTCTGATTTAGTCAAGTTTTTCATAATTGTTTCTTCTTTAAAAATAGTTTATTGTTTATCCTTTTTCTTGACACTGTAACTATATAAAAATTGATTATTTTTGTTATAATCATAGTCAAGTGTTGTTATTTTTGTATTTACTATCATTCTTTCAACAGTCCATAAGGGTCTAGGTATCTCTTTGATAAAAATACTAAATGTCCTCAAATCGAGTTTTACCATATAACCAAATCTCCTTACTAAGTCTGTCAAGTAGGTGATGTTGTAGGAAAAGATCCTATAATACTTGGCAATTAGTTTGGTTGTTTTCTGTTTGGATATTTTTATGTTATCATAATAAAATACTGGAATGTTAAGAATAAAGTTGAGAAATTTCTCTTTGTTTGTCTTTATGGTATGTTTTGGTATTTGTGTACTAATTTTTGAAGGAAGGATTTTATGTTTAATCAAAACTAATAACAAGTTTAATTTATATTTCAATAAATTCTTCTTGAAAAAGATATCTATATTCTTTATGTACTTTGACTTTGATAAAAGAATTTTTGTGAAAAGTGAAGTTGAACCTTTCTCATCAGAAAGGAAAATAATATTGGTAACATTGTAAAGTTGTAAATATGTAGAAAGCTTTATTGACATATAGTTGTCAAGAATGTCATAAACTTTGACAGGTTTAGTTTCAAGAATTTTAAAAAAGACATAATCGAAGATGGGATAAGAAATGAAAACTTGAAAGATGGATTTGGCATAAACATTTAAACCTTTTATGTTTAAATAATTAGGTAAAAATATATCAGTTTTTGGAGTATACATGTAATATTTGACTAATGAAAGTTTGTATTCTTCAGGTAGATTAGTTAATTCAAGATTTTTCTTTACATAATAAGTTTCACTTATGTCCATAAGCATTGTTATTAATCTTACTGTTTTTGTTGTATCGAAAATTGGAGGGTATATTTTTTCTAACCTTTTGTCATATAAAGACTTCTTTAAGGTGGTCTTCTTTCTAAAGAAAATCTTGTCATCGGGATATTCCATATCATCCAATTGATAATTTCTTTCAGTATTTTTATTAATTATAGAGATTTTTGTAGTTAAAGAAGGGCTATAATTGGTTAGATACTCAAAAAACTCATTGTAATCCATACTTCTCAATAAAGTAGAGAATTAAAAAGCTATTTAAGTTTTTCCTATTTCTTAGACAGGAACTATTTCTATCTTATCTCCCTTTCTTATGACTTTAAAGGGGACATTTTCTCCATTAGTTGATTCAACAAACTCAGATGGTTTACTATATACTCTTTCTGTTTGTAATATCTTATCTAAGATGCTTTTTGGTATGTTAATGTAGCTATTTAATAGTTCACTTCTTGACATATATTTCATCTCATCATAGTACTTACCAAAAAATTCATTTGAAAAAAGCTCATAAAATTTACTAGTAAATGATATTAATGCTTTTTTATCTTCATTATTAAACATTCTAGGTGTTTTGATGTTTTTCTTTTTTATTAAGTCTGTGTTTAAGGGTTTTGTTACCTCCATAATGAGAATTTTATCTGTTAAATACTCTGGTAAAGTAATGTCTCTATTTGTTGTAATAAGTAATGTCCTCATTGCCAAATATAAGCCTCTATAATTTTTATCTGTCTGAAATTTGATAACATTAGTTGTTGTCATTGTTGTTATTAACTCTAATAGTTTCTCATTTTTTGCCAGTTCTTCTACAAACATATTACCTTCATTCAATAAGGCAGGTAAAGTAGTCATTGAAAGTAATACACGTAAATTATATTCAGTAGTAGGGACAGGATCTGTTGTTTTGATACCAAACAGATTCTTTATTAAGTCAAGTATTAATGATTTCCCTGATTCTTTTCTTCCTCTTATTATCAGCAGTGGGAATAAATTAAACTTATTAACAAAATAAATTTTGAAAGGTGCAATTAAACTGAAGGCTAATATCTTAACAATTGTTTCAGGATCATCATACAAGGATAGAATATTTTTAATAAGAAATGAAGCATTACTTACCAATTGATCAGATATTGTAGGCTTAAAAGTAATCTTATTGTCAATGTCAGCCAAATATCCTGGTTTGTATAAGGTAGAAGAAACTGTTATTACTTTCTTTTGTTTTTCAGACAAATAAAAACCGGGACTAAAATATAATCTTTTTTTAGGTAATTTCTTTGTTGTAGAGAATAAAAATCTTAAGATTTTTTTAACATCTAATATATCAAATCCTTCTTCAGTTAGTTTATTTTCTATTTCTGGTAGAGTCCCTATTACCTTCTGATTGTCAAAGTGTAAAAAATACAACTTTGGTTCATAGTCCAACTGAATAAATTTCACTTTTGTAAATTCTTGTAAATTTGGTAATAATATGTAATCTTTATCATTATGCCTTAAGACAATATTATTAGTGGGATCTTTATAGACATAGGTAACACATTTATCCTCTTTTCTTACTAAACATAACATGTAATCTTCTTAGTTGTCTCTCTATTTAAATCTTTTCTTTTTTCATATGAGTTTTCTATTACAAACAAAAAAACCTGTAGATGTTGAATTTCCCCTTTCCATGTTACCTTTTAGACTTGGTACTAGTGATAATACTTATGTTAAGTTGTCAGAAACACATGTTACAAGAACTCGATCAGTACCTCTATTTATCCAACAAGAAATAAGAGAAGCCTTATCAAGAATAAAAATTCCAAACATTGAAGAATATTTGAGTTTTTCCTTAACCGAAGGTTCTCTCAAAAGTGATGGGTCAAGAGTACTTATAATTTCAGAACCACCAATTTTTGAATCTGTTGTAAATGAATATATTTATAGAACAAAACTTATCTCAAATGAAATTATAAGAGGAGAAATTTCATCAACAGGAACACAATATTATATTGATGTAATAAATGAATATTTGAAACCCTTTAGGACTTTAATCCAGAAGAATGTTATAACATTAAAACTAAGAAGTTATCTATACTTTCTAGTTAGAAATTTAACAGGATTAAATTTCTTAACAACCATTAATAGTATACCAGATGATATTGAAATAGAAGATATAAGAATCAAGAAACTTGACTACCCCCTGATATTAAACACAAACCAAGGATCTGTAATGACCAATGTACAATTTACAGAAACAGTATATGGATATCCTTCATATCAGTTTTTAACAACCCTCTTTCAGAAACTTGCCGAAGAACATGGAAAAGTTTTTAATGAAATACAACCAATTTCTGAATTCACATATTATTTCAATAGAACCAGTTGGAGAGTTTCTGTAAATAATAGAGAGGTATCTACAGACTTATTTTCTACTACCATAAGGAAAGTAGGGAAATTAGTTCCACTAACAATTCTAGACATAGTATGCACCAAAGACTTTGTAGGAAGGAAACTCAGTTTAGATTTCACCAGTTCATGTACAGTACCATCAATTTTCGGAGCAATCTTACTTTATGCATTAAGAGAACTTAGAACAATTGGAATTATTGGAACTACTGGAAGTGGAAAAACAACAACATTAATGGCTATTGCTTCAGGTTTACCAAAACTAGACATTTTAGTTATTGAAGAAGTACCAGAAATAAGATTACCCATAGAAACTGTTGAATATTTAAATGAAAGATCAGGTTTCAGAAAAACCGAGACTGATATAACATTAGAACAACTATTGAAAGCCTCAAAAAGAAAAAGACCTTCAATAATAATCATAGGTGAGTTAAGAGATAAGTTTGATTTTACAGTATTCTTAAGAGATGCATTAAATGCTGGTTCTGCTGGTATGTTCACCAGTCATGCTCCTAATACAAGAGGTTTTATTGCCAGACTATTATCTTATGGTTTTGATCCTTCTGCTATTGCTTCAATACCCTTTGTGGCACTAATGAAACATTATCCATCTAGAAAAATGAGAAGATTATCAGAACTTATGATAGTAACAGTACAAAAAACAAAAGAAAAGGGAATACCTAGAGTTACTTATACAAACCTCTTCACATATGATAAAGAAACTGATACCTATACACTATCTTTCAAAAATGAGTCAGAAATGTTAAAGTTTGTGGCTTCCACAGTATTTGAAGATTCTGATATATCAAAAACTATGGAGAATATTGAGAAATTGAAAGACTTCTTAAGTACAAAAGCAGAGTTCATAAGAAAACAAGCATTTATTCCAATTCAAGAAAAAAGAAAAATAATAGAAGAATTTTATAAAACAACTACTTTTTAAAAATGAGAAATAAAAAAATATACACTTTGAAAAACAAAAATGGAAAACCTGTAATGATAGTAATAATAAAAAACCCTAAACTGGAAAAACTTCTTCTGAAAAAAGAAACAAAGTGAAAAGGAAAATAGATCAGAAACTTTATATATCCAGAATTCCCATTGTTTCTTATGATAACTTATAATGAGGAATATCTTTCCAACCTCAAATTCCTCTACAATTTAATTCATAAAATAGAAAGTGAAGTAATTGATAACTTTGAGAACATCAAAGCAGAACTGGAAAACGAATTGAAAGAAAAAATGGAAGCATACCCTCCCAACTTTGAAGAATACCAATACCTTGAACCAAAAGTGGAAGAAATCAAAGCAACTGCTGTAAGAAGACCAAAAATAAAATATAACCTTGTTGGATATGGTAAAATATTATTCATTTCCATTCAAGATCCCATTTTTATTCCTAGTGGTCATGAAAGAACTAAGGGTGTTGAATTTTATATTTACATTTCTACTCAAAAATCAAAACCAATATCATTATCACAAATGAGTTATAAGTTGAGAAATATTTATTACTTTGTAGATAAATTGACTGATAATCCATCCAGATACATCATATTATTTGCTCCAAAAGTCTCTGACAGAGTAAAAAGTATGTTGTTAAATTTTAAATCAAATAAAATTTATGTGCTTTCAACTCTTGATGAAATAGTAACTTTCATAGCTCAAAAATATGCAGAAAGATTAGAAAAATATGTTTCAAATCTTAAATACAGAGGAAAATATTTATTATTAGTCAAATATTTTGAACAAATAATAAATGTGTTGGGCTTTGAAGTTCCACAAACTATCAAATCAAAAATTAGTATGCTACCACTTACAAGACCACCAATTCAAACAAAACAAAAATTAAGAGCCTTAACACAAGCTCAAGCAGAATTAATGGGTTATAATGATCAGCTGATACTTTATCAAGTGGAAACTAAGGTTGAAAAACTAAAAGAGTATATGGGTACTATCTATTATAATAAGGTCTTATCTTCCTTTACGAATGAAATTTCAAAAGGTGTTATGAAACTAAGGCTAATGTTTACTGATGATGAAAGAGAAAAGAGAGACCTAAAAAGAGAAATAAATCAATTAGACTCGATCTTTAGTAATTATATGAGTACACTTTAATTAATACAGAATAAAAAACTCCTAACTTTATCAACCATTTTTTTCATATTTGTAATAAAAATTCAAAGTAACGTTTTCTATACTTGATAATTCTATTTTTTGTTTTTATCTCTTAAATATAAAATGGGTTTTCTCATTGAATAAACAAATTATTACTGTTTAACTGGATTGATTGTTAAAAAACTTCTTTTTCGTTTTATGACACGAACAGATGTCAGTCTGAATCAAAAGATATTTGAAAGATCAGTAACGTTAAGAACATCTACCATCCTTATCTGACATAAGAATAACTTGTAAGCCTAGTAAAAATTATAAGGGGAAAAAGGACGTTATTTACGTCCTGGTTTATCAGGGGTTTACGTGACTATATTCTTAATTATTGTCTATATAACAGAAGATCATATATATTTATAATAAACCCCCTTTTATACAACAATAATTAAGAATATATAGAGGCATAGTAGGTGACTACAACGACTTTTTTCACGTTCTCTACCCTGCTTTTTTAGTTTTATTGTTTCAATTTATTCTTTCCTCCAAAACCAAAATTACTTGTTCAGTCTATTGGCTAACTAAAACCAATGATGAGATATTGGTAATTTTGTAATTCAGCTAAAACATATGCATAATATCCAGTCCCTGAAAGGGTTATATAGATTTTATCATGTGGTGGTATTCTTAATGCTTTAATATTACAAACATGTATAAAAACATTATTATAATTATAAATCAACCCAGTTATATGGTAGAATGGAGGAGAAGGAAGATTTCCTTTTACCTGTCCTGGTGGAAGATTAACAATACTATGATTTGTTAGTTCAAATGTGGTGGATACTATCAGGTAGACACACTGATTAGAACAATTTATTAAACAAATTTTACAAGAAGTTGGGGAAATGTATTTGATTAAATAGACATGTGTATGATAATATTCTAATTCTTTGGTGATTGTATTTATATATGATTCTTGTTGTAAATAAGCTGATACTAAAAATGAATAAGGTATAATCAACATGATAAGTAAAACACTCATAACAATCATCATTTTCATGGGTCTTCCCTATTTTTTAATAAATAATTAAAAATAATGAATATTGGCTTCCTTTCCACCTAACCTATTATGAATACAATAAACTTAAATACGAGTTTTGCCTTAAATGTGACTTGATATGAATGGATGAAAGAAAAGAAGATGTATCAAATTTAGATGAATATGTTTTTGTTCCTATAATAAATCCCGTGAAAAATAACATTGACTATTTATATGATGGACAAAAACTTATCATAAATAAAGAGGGTACAAAAATTGTTGAAATCAGTATTCCTACTAATGCCAAACATATTACTAAAATAACTCCTAAGAATAACCACAAAATTAAGATTAGAAATATTCTTATCCTTTTTGGGTATGCTGTAGATGAAGATACATTAGGATTGGTGCAAACATTAGATCTCTTTACTCATGTTGATGGAGTTTTGGTCAATGGTAGAATAACTATGCTTAGTCATTCATTATCTAAACAAGAAATTATATTTTCTAAGGATAATAATCTGAACGAACTGTATTTCCTAAGGAAATCTTCTAAACTTGAGCTTCAGAATGATGTGAAAATTAGTTTAATAACCACATTAAAAATTGTAAGAAAATCCACTCTTTGTTCATTGAGAAACATTAATAAGGAGAAATTAAAAGAAAGACTGAAAGGGATTATTGACTTGTACGGGATTAAGAATGAAGAAGATATTGAAAAACTAGTGGTTAAGCTTAGTCATGTTATCTGGTACAACAACATTTAAATTCAAAAATCTTTTTGATTGATTTATTTTTCCCCTTTACCAGTTATCTGACATACTTTGAAAGATTGTTAGCAACTGTTGGAAAAAGTTCCCTACTTACTACAACATAATGACCTTTATATGTTAGAATATAGTAATCATTTTCTTGGTTTTGAAACTCTTCAGAGTATACAGCTATTTTATCCGTTCCAAGGAATTTCTTTAAAGCATCAAGGAGTTGGTTTGTTAACTCATTGGATTGTTCTGGTTTAAAGAGTACTAGTAATTTATATCTATCATCATATATATCCATTGTTAATGGCAATAAGATTGAACCGTCAGGTCGAAACAAGAGGTTGAGAGTAGTACCAAGTTTCTCATAAGAACCTCGTATTTTTATATCTCTTGTTTGAAACCACTCTATATTGAAACTTAAATAGTCAGGTACAAGTGGAATTAATTTTGTTAAAACAGTTAATGCTTTGGAAAGTACTTTTTTATACTCCTTTTTTGTAAAAGCCTTAATAATTATTACTGTGTTAGAACCACGAAACTTGTTTAGGACTCTTCTTATTTCTTCAGGGAAGAAAGAAGCTATTTTTGGATATGTGTCTTTCATATCAATCGATAAGGGGTATATTTTACCATTAAAATAAAGGAAGTCATCTGGAGATGTTACTGATCTGTATATACAGCCTTTATTGGTACATGTTAAATAAAAAGGTTGGTTTAAAGTATTTATGAACTCAACTAATTTTTGGTCAATACCTTTTATTATTCTACCTTCCAAGGAAAGAGATTGTTTGTATGGGGATATTTTATCCAAATTGGGTATGTTTAATACTTCCATTATTATTTTTTTCGTCTCATTCCTATATATAGAGGATAACTCCACTTTTTCAACGGTGTCAAGTACATAGTCTATTATTATCCTCTCTGTGTTAGTTTCATCCCTATCAGAAGCAGTCTCTATTTCAACACTACCCGATTCTTCCCTTTCAGTTATATTCAAATAAGTTATAATGTTAAGCTTTTGAATCAACTCCTTTATTTTTTCATGTATTTTTTCATGGTTCCCAGAAAAGGTAAAATAACTTCTATTTATTTGTTTATCCAGAACTAGACTTACCCATTCACTGTCTGGATACTTAACAATAAGTCTTTTTATAGTTTCATAATTAAATATTCCACCTATCTCGATACTACTTACTCTGTTATTGAGGTAATAAATACTTATATTCTTTGCTTTAATACTGTTTTCATTTACGAGAATATCTTTTTTAACCATATCCCTCTTTTCCTCAATACCGATTTTCATACTTAAAGTCTTTTTTAAAGCCACTAAGAGAAAAGTTTAAATATTAAGATTACCCCTAATTTGGAATCAAGGAGGAAATTAATATGAGTAATCAAAGTCAAGAATTGGAAGCTAAAGTTGTAAGAAAGATAAATGTAAAAATGGCAAAATTATCTTCAGTTTTTATAACCATGAACACTGGTGTAAAAGTTTCAGTGGATAGTCCTGGAAGTTATCCTGTTACTTGTGATGGAGATGAGTGGAGATTTCAGTATGAATTTCTCAGTTGTTACAGACTCATAGATGGGGTAATAAAGAGGGTTAATGGGTTTTATCTTACAAAAGATGATCTTATATCTGTAAATTTAGTACCTTTAGTATATCCATACAAGCCTAAAAAAATGTTTAATTCACAACAAGAAGCTGATGAATTTGCTCAAAAATTAAGGAATCTACTTAATGAAAACTCATTATTGGTAATAAACGAAATCAGTGTGAAAATATATAGAAACATTCAAGAGCCAGAATTAATAGAATTCCCCTTAATTGCCAAATATGGAGACTTGTATGTATATAAGGTTCCTGGTCAGATAGAAGATCCAAATGTTAGGAACCATCTAATTTCTGTATTAGAAATGGGAAAATATCAAGTACTGTTTTATGAAGGTGTTACATTAATACATAGTGTTAGTTTTAGTGGTGATGCTAAAATTGTTAGTACTGGTAGTACAGGTGTCTATTTTAAAGTAATTTCTGAAGGTGAAGGAATTACTGGTTCCTTAAGTCCTGGAACTTATCTCTTTGTTCTTCCAAATGTGAAATCCAGTTAAGTTTTTTATAATCTTTCTTTAATTTTCATACTGATGTTGCCATATACAAACTAAAAAAGTAGTTTTATCTGCAAATAAATACTACCTGATAACACATCCGAAGCCATCAAAGTGAAGATAAGTAAAAAGTTTTTCAGTATTTAATATCTTATTGGATATAATATCAAACAACTGTTTTTAGACTCTAAGGAATTAAAGAGATTTTAAAAATAATAGGTTAAAATGAAACAGTTAAGATTTCCTAACCTCTTCATACAGAATAACTTATCTCAAGATAATATTAAGACGAGTGAAAAACTGGAAATTATGAGGCATATAGCAAATCAAATAAGTGGTGATACCTCATTAAAAATATATTACCATCTTATGACAGAAGACAAGAAAATGTATAGAATTAATCCGTTCGAAAATTCCCACCCCATCAATATTTTGTCTAATGCTTATGTCTATATAAAAGACACTTTTCGTCTTACTGATAGTCCAGCAAGTTATTATTTACCTTTCCTAGAAGGAGAATATTTAATATTATATGCTTATTTGTCTAAACAAGGTTATGAGTTTTATTATTCGATACCTACTCCTAAACTTAGATACATTGCTTATGCTATTCGATTTCTAGACTACAATCTAGTTGTTGTAGAAGTAGCTGATCTTGATGTTGTAACAAATAATTTAAATCTCCCAAGAATTGTACACGATGTTTTAGGTACTAAACAAGTTAAAGAGTTAACTGATGAGGATATAGAAAATATTATATCGGAACTGGACTCTCAGAGACCTTTTGCTGGATATGATTTTGTTGAAGCATGGAGAACAATTACCAGTTATGCTGAAACAAATGACCCTTCATTGGTAGGAGATGTATACTCCATTATAGAACAGTATAAGAAGATAATTACTCCAACTCATGGGGTATACGACATAGAGACTGACCAATTCATTGAAGGATATAGGAATTTTTGAAACTTTTTATTAGATTAACTTCCTCTCCATTCTAGAGTAGGAAGGAAGGTAGAACTAATTGGGTTTATTGTTAGCTCTAATAAGAGGTTTCTTGTCTTCCTCTTTCTCCAGAAGGAATTTTCATTCTTCCAGTGTGGAAAGGTAGTAAGTGTTTTCTAAAAGGGAAGGTAAGTTTTTGCCTTAGAGTTAAGTGTTTTAAAGAAGCTTTGTTATGAAATTTGGTACTGATGAAAAGAGTGAAACGACTTCCAAAAATACCCCTCTAAATAAGAATGAGATTGTAGTAGGAAATGTAAGTATTCGTTATAAAAATGGCAGATTAAGTCGTATAATCATAGATGGTGATTTTGATGAAAGGAATTTAGAAGAAAAGGTTGTTGGACTACCTGATAGTGATTGGGCAATTCTAGTCCTTAATAGGAAAATACCCATATTTCATGTCAGTCTAAAAGCTGGACATGAAATAATGCATGAAAAACTAAAGGAGTTAATTAAAAATCTTGATATTATAACTTATTTAAGTATCTCAGAAAAAGGCATAAGTGGGACTGTTAACATAGAAACAACACCAGATAAACAATCTTCAGTAGAAACGATAACAATATACTATGATTATAACACTATTGTACGAGTAGATTTAGGCTCTATATACTCTGGCAAAACGAAAAAAGTCTTAGCTAAAGTGTTAAACATACCTGGTTTAGGTAAAATAGCCCCTACAATTGACGTCCTTTCTATAAAGGGAGATCTAACAAAAAGTCTCAATCAGAAGTTGCTTATTGATTTTCTAAATACTGTTAACAAACCTCTTAACTTAAAAGGTAAAGATGGAACTTGTATTGTTAACTTTAGACCTGGAGATTCTTTCTTATATTTTGATAAGAAAATCTACCCAATGATAGTTGGTATGAAAAAAAGATATCCAAAAATAGCCTCTTTCCTACCTGAAGAAATAAGAAAAGTCTATGATAGATTCAGTGGTCTCAACACAGTAATATATTTCAAGACTTCAACAATGAGTGAGTATAAAAATGCACTTCCCAAAGTATTAGCTGTTCTATCAAAACTAAATACATCTGTATCTCTACCTGAATATTTAACTTTCGATGAAAAATGGTTTGTGGCAAATGGGATAGCAATAAGAGATTCTTATGAAAAGCTGGATAATATAAACTTCTTATTCAAACCTGAAGCTCAAGTATTACTTCCAATAAGGATTATTGTATATAATGAGATACAAAAAATACTAATATTTTATAGACCAAATGACTCAGACAAAATAATAAAACCTTTCCTTGATGCTTTGAAGAAATTTCTGGGAACAGATAAAATAGCCATATACTCTGAAGACCTTCAAGAACAAGAAAACAGTGAAATAAGGTATTACCTCTTCAAATATGATGATTATTTTATAGTAACAAATAAGGAACTTTTACCCACGGTTGCTCATGATCCTACAAGGTTTATTAACCCAAAGTAAGGAAGTAGATGGAGTTTTTTAAACACTAATGAATTTTTATGAAACTAAATCGTGATGGAATCATAATGTTATTTATACCATCTCTTATTACTTTCCTTTCCACTTATGTTACATTTCCCAGTAATTATTTGTTTGCCATTATTTCATCTGTTTCTGTATTTTCTCTTATTTTCATTTCATATAACTTTGATTATATTTGGATGTTGTTGAAGGAACTTCCTTTAGGTTCAAATTTTGTGGAGAAGAAGTTTCCTGGTTTTTCAGTCTATAGAAACAAAATGGTTTTAATAGAAACAAAGGATCCTTATAAGAAATATTTAGGGTTTTTTATTTATAGTCTCAATTATGATATTTCTGTCAGAACAACTTCATATGAGTTACTTCTTTCCAGACTACAAAAACTATTAACTGACACCAGAACACAAAAACTGGACTTACATTTGGCTTTAACAGAACAACAACCACTGATAATTTCAGCAGTCATGTTACAAAAGCTTCCTTTTAAGCATCGAAAACTAATGGAAAAAATAAATAAACATCTAAAAAGATTAACAGTTGAAGAAGAAGTGAATATTCCTTCTTACATGTTACAAGAGGAAATAATTAGTAGGAGTTCTTATGGGTTGGATATTTTGATGATTGGATTTAAGGGAGAAACAAAAGAAGGGATTTATAAAAAACTAAAAGGCTTCAATGATATTGTAAATCAAGAGTTAAAAAGCAATGGGATTCAAGTAACATTATTGTCTAACATGAGACTTGTGTATGTATTTATTTCCTTCCTATACGGTATTTTAGTTCCAAATGAGTTTGAGGATATAAAACTCTCAGATTTGGGATAATAATGAAAGAACAATTAATCAAACTAGTAACAACTTTAATTTTTCTAGTACATTCAGACAAAATCTATTATCCAGATTTCTTAAAAATACAAACCAATTTTCTCCTAAAACCAAATGGTGATATGTTGTTTCTTATTCCCTATAAATCTTATTACAGAGAAGATAAAAACTATTATGTAATTGATTATGGAAATCTAATAATAAAAGTAGACAAAGAATTTATAAAAGAAGCTTTTAAGTTATTATTGAAAGATTTAAGAGGGAAAAAAGTATCTCCACACATAAGTAAATTCTCAGATGATGAAGTGACAAATTACTATCGTTTTCTAACAAACAACAGAAATCAATAAGTTTTTCAGATATTTAAATCCAAATTATCAAAGTTTAGCTTATTTAAGCTTTGGATGTCTCTTAATGTGAATTTCTTATTATTTATTATGATTGTCAATTCATTTATTATTTCAACATAATCAAGTTCTTTGTTTAATTTGAGAACAAAATCAGCTACTTCTGAATAGAAAGTGAAAAGATAAACCTTTTTCACCTTATCGAATTTATGTATATTCTTTATGACTGTTTTGACAATTTCTGGTGTTCTCACTATTATTTTATCTCCTATGATAATATCATCTTTCTTTAATATCATATTCATGTCTAAAGAAGAGATTTCCTTAGTGAAGAGGTATTTCAACTTTTTATAGTCTTCTATATCAATGTTTATTTTGTTATTGATTCTTAATTTGACACCTTGATTAAACTTAAAAAAGTGAAATAAATTACCATTAAAATCAAAGGTTAATTCATCATACTTAGCCAATCCTGTTTTTAAATCAACAAATCCGTTTTTGTGTATATAAAACTTACCAATTATACAACCTTCTTTGTCTGTTATTTTATTATATATTTCAAAACTCTTAGGTATGTCTAAGTCTGGTAAAACAACACAATCAGTGTCCTTAAGTCTACTAAAGTACATTTTAGAAAACAGGTCAAAAGAACTTGTAAGTTTTATAATCATAAATGAAATTAGTTTATTTAAAACATGGTTTAAGGGTTCTAAAAGAACAAATTTAAAAAGCTTTACCAAATAGGAAGTGTGAGTTATATGACAATTATAAACTTTGACACTGTTCTTGAAAGTGAAGCCAATTTTATTTGTGTCCCCTTCAAGTTTAATATGAAAGAATTATATTTGGTAACAAAGTGTGCATATTTCCTATTTGATGATAACTCTGAGTTGTATTATTTTTCCCTTAGAAGAAACGAACAAGTTTCAGTTGTAAAAGAAAATTCTTATATAGACTTTGAGATAACAACACGAAATTCAAAAACAAACATTAGAATTAGTAAGGAAGAGAAACAAATAAAGATAAGTGGTCTTTACAAAGAGAGTAAAAGAGGAGAAATAAAACTTAAACCTGTAGGAGGAACAAAAGTGTTTTATTTAGTAGCTGAAGAAGTATTGAAAGATATAAAAGAAAGAATAAGAGAGGAATCTCTTTCATTTCCAAAATATAGAGGCTAGAAAACTGTTAACAGTCTACAGAGAAACCTTTAAATACTTGTTTGCCAAGACTTCTTATAGTGAAGCTAATGATACTCCTCCCCAGCTCGATTGGGAGTAAGATGAGACTGTGGGAGGGGTATCTAGTGACACTTCTTCCCTTCAAGGGGCTAGACTTCTTGGATGAAAGCCCCTTAATCAAGGGGTGGGTCTCTGCTCCACCCGACTGCCCACCAGATGAGACATGTAACCCCGAATCGATGGTGGGAACAATGAACCCACTAGAAGGGTCACTCCCACCCTCCTAGTGTTGGGGAGGAAGCCAGTACAAATTTGCCTAAAATTGAAAGTTACCTTCCTTTTGGAAGACAACTTTTTTAAAATTACCCTTTAATATGCCAAAGGAATTGGATAGATTTGA